>LWDU01033268.1_pt1 | contig 76516 bp, 64 predicted proteins | sample 727161 | NCBI WGS metagenome assembly LWDU01 (sample SAMN04566230, study PRJNA314399) | hydrothermal vent metagenome | isolation source: deep sea hydrothermal plume seawater | place: Mexico: Gulf of California, Guaymas Basin | collected 2004-07-11
TGAAGTCACGATAAGGCCGGTCCTCTGCCTCAATCATGGTTCGATAATCTTCGGTAAAATCGGCGTGCACCGAATGAATGGGTGCATAGTCTGGCTCGGTACGGGCAGCCTCCGGGCTTCTCACAATAGGCGGATAAGCCACCGCCTGCCTGCAACCCGTAAATTCTCGGGCTACATCAGCCATCTCCCTGCAATGAAGGTTATTAAGCTGGTCAATATCGTTCCAGTCGGTGACCCTGGATCGATGGTTAAGCAGGATAAAGCCACACTCATCAAAATCAAGCGCAGGCTGGCTGGCTCTGGCATCGTAAATGGTGGTTTCTACGGGTTTATAGTCATCCCCTCTTACGTAATTGAGATGGGTATTACAGTAAGCAACTCTCATAGGGCCTCACACATGTTAATTTAATGTGGCTGCCCTTAAGATAGCACTTTATCCGTGCGAATTGCATAGCCGATCTTGTGATGGTTATTGCGCCTGTTGACCCGGAGGGGTTATGCCCGATTCAAGACATTTGGTTTGTCTCAGCTTTGATTTTGATGCGGTTTCATTCTGGATGGCCCAGGGGCTGACCAGTCCTACCAGTATTTCCCGGGGTGAATTTGGTGTGGTTGGCGTGCAGCGTATCCTCAAGGTGCTTGAAAGCCATGACATAAAAGCCAGTTTTTTCATTCCAGGGGTCACGCTGAATACTTATCCGGATGTATGCAGGGCGATCGCAGAGGCAGGCCATGAAATTGGCCATCACGGCTTTACGCATGTATCCCCAGTGAAAATGAGCCGGGAAGATGAACTCAGTGCCCTGCTCAAGGGAAAAACGGCAATTCAGGAAGTCACCGGCCAGGTTCCGGTTGGCTATCGGTCGCCCGCCTGGGACCTGAGTGAAAATAGCATCGAACTCCTGTTGCAGGAGGGTTTTGTGTACGACAGCAGTATGATGGCTCACGATTATATGCCTTATTACGCCAGGGATAGGGATCAGATCCTTGAACACCGAATTATTTTCGGTGCCGAGACCGGCCTGGTCGAACTGCCCATCAGCTGGAGTCTTGATGACTTCCCCCACTTCGAATATTTTCGTGGTGGTGGGCTGCAGATCGCCAGTCAGGTACTGGAAAACTGGCTCGGCGACTTCGATTTTATGTGTTCAGATACGTCATGGGGTGTGTTGACCTACACATTCCATCCGTTTGTGGTTGGCCGAGGTCACAGGATGTTGATGCTCGTTGAACTGATCCAGCGCCTGCTTGACAAGGGTGCCGCATTTGTTACAGGGCAAACAGCGGTAACTGAATTTCAGGACAGGCTATCTGGCAATGCCTAGGGTGTTGTGGATTGAATGGGCAGGTAGACTGGCGACTAAGAGGTAACGATGAACAAGTCAAACATTTCTCGTCGCGATTTCATGAATGGGTTTGCCTTGAGCCTGGCAGCTGGCAGTGCAATGGCACCGATCGATCTGCTGGCGCAAGCCGGTGCTGGGGCGAACGCCTATCCACCGGGTTTGACTGGATTACGCGGCAGTCATGCCGGCTCATTTGAGGTGGCACATGCGATTTCCCGGGGAAAGGCGCGCTGGCCACGGCCGGCCATACAGACCGATAATGTCTATGACCTGATTATTGTCGGTGGCGGCCTCTCTGGTCTTGCCGCAGCCTTTATGTACCGTCAGCAGGTTGGTAGGGATGCCCGCATATTGATTCTGGATAACCATGACGATTTTGGCGGCCACGCAAAACGTAATGAGTTCAATGTCGATGGCAAACGGCTGATTGGTTACGGCGGTAGTCAGTCCATAGACTCGCCAGCCAGCTATTCTGCAGCTGCGGCACAGATGCTCAAAGATGCAGGTGTGGATACCGAAGCTTTTTATGAATACTTCCATCGAAGCTATTTCCGTGACCGAAAACTGACCCGAGGTATCTATTTCAATAAAGCCCACTATGGCGCCGACAGTGTGCATAAGAATGTATTGAGAGGCGAAGATGATGCTGGCCTGGCAGAAACGATTAACCGCTACCCTATTTCAATGCAGGCGAAGCAGAGCCTTGTTGAGTTATTAACCAGTGAGAAAGATTATTTAGTCGGTAAATCCAGGCAAGAAAAGACTGAACTGCTCAAGGCAATGAGCTACTCGGACTTCCTGCGTTATAAGGTTGGTACACATGATGAGGTAGTGACGCTATTGCGCGATGTCATCAAGGGTTACTGGGGGATTGGTTTTGATGCACTCTCGGCAATGGAGGCCTATCGACTCGATATGCCGGGTGCCTGGTATATGGATCTTGAAGTAGAAAGTTATGGGCCGGCAAATCGAGAGGAGCCGTACATTTTTCATTTCCCTGATGGCAATGCTGGCGTAGCTCGATCTATTGTTGGTAAGTTGATTCCTCACGCAGTGCCAGGCAGGACCATGGAAGACCTGGTGCTGTCCCGGGTCGATTATAGCCGGCTTGATCTGCCCGCTAACAACAGCAGAATTCGCCTTAATAGTACCGTCGTTGATGCACGGCACGTTGGGGGTGCTAAAGCGGTTGATGTGACTTATGTGAAAGCCGGCAAGGTTTTCAGGGTACGTGGCAGGCACACGATTCTGGCCTGTTACAATAACATGGTTCCACACCTCTGCCCTGAACTACCGCAGGCGCAGATTGAAGCTATAGGCAAGGCGACCAAGATCCCACTGGTTTATATCAGTGTCGCCGTGCGCAACTGGCGAGCTTTCGAGAACCAGGGGTATCATAGCTTCTACGTTCCTAAAGCAAAGCTTATGCATTCTTTTGGCATGGATTTTCCGGTTAGTATGGGGGGGTATAACTATACCCAGAAGTCCAGTGAGCCAACTATTATTCATGGCACCTACGTGCCGACCGTTCCTGACCAGGGGTTATCTGAGCGTGAGCAGCACGTTCAGGGCAGGCGCGATCTGTATGAGCTGTCCTTCGATGACTTTGAACGCGATATTGTTGCTGTTATGAGTGGTGCTCTTGATGGTGGCGGCTTTGATGCGCAGCGCGATATTGCTGGTATCACCGTTAACCGCTGGCCGCATGGTTACACCTATGAATACAATGAGCTGTTCGATCCCCATGATTGGTCGCCGAACAATGGACCGCACCAGCTCGGTGCAGCCCGCATGGGCCGCATTTCCATTGCGAATTCAGACGCCTCTGCCTTGGCCTATGTTAATGGCGCTTTTGATGCTGCATACCGTGCCGTAAACGAACAACTTGGCCAGTCCTGAGGTGAGCACAGAACCCAGTGTCATCATACTCGTCCCGACCCTGATTTTCGGGTTTATTGGGGGCTTTGTTGGGATTCTCATACGGACTGGGTCTGCCCGGTCTTTTGCCGCTGATATGACGCCGGTTATTTACGCAATGATATCTGCGCCAACCTTAGGCCGTCATGTCGGTTTCTATTCTGATGCCACCGTACTGACGGCGCAGGCATCGGGCTGCACACCCTATCAGCATGCTGTTACACAGATACCCTACGCAATTATAGCGGCACTCATTTCTGTCGTAGGCTATCTCTTACTCGGTTATTTTTAAGGGAGGTTTGCCCATGAAAGAAGTTGTCCTAGTCATAGTTTTTCTGGTTGCAGTCGCGGTTGTAGGGCTTGCTGGGCCGAACGTTCAGACGGTGTTACCGGCAAAAATCAGTAAAGAAGCCGCCGCTGGTGATATATTTGCCAGAGCAGATGTCATCAGAACAGCGCATAAAAGTGGCAATGTGACGCTGGATGTGACCACGTTGCTGTCCAGCGACGAGAAATTTGCCTCCGGCATGTACCAGTCAGGCAGGAGCCATTTTGAGGTGACGGAACCCTATGGCGTTGATGAGTTTATGTATTTTCTCACAGGCAGTGTCACGCTGACCTCATCAGATGGCACAGTGCAGACCATCAGTGCAGGAGAGGCAGTGACCATACCCAAAGAATGGACCGGAATCTGGGATACCCAGGGCTATACCAAGATATGGGTCATCTATTCCGAGGACGGTTCCGGGCTTTAAGAATACACATCCTGCAGGAGGTCGGCGGCTAGCGCTGCAAGCGCTTGTGTGCACAGGTATTGATCTCCCGGTTCTGGCTGGCTCTAAACAGGGCCTGATAATTGTCCTAACAGAGCATCATCAGCAGCGTAGCTGGTCAGCGGTTGTGCATCGCTCTTGCTGAAGTAGGGAATTTCTCCACATATGGTTACGCGGTCCATTTCCCGGCGTTCGGGCCAGTAGTCGCTGGCGGCGTAGTGCTGTGCTGCCCGATTGTCCCAGAATGCCACGGAACCAGGCGACCAGCTGAATCTGCACTGGTACTCCGGTATGCTCGACTGTGCCCATAGATGCTCCAGCAGCTTATCGGACGCTGTTTTCTGCATACCCACTATTTGGCGGGTAAAGGCCCGGTTCACATAAATTGCCTGCTCGTTAGTATCCGGGTGGGTACGCACCACCGGGTGCACTGGGATGGGGATATGGGCGTATTTTTCATCAAATACGGTCAGCTCGTCTGCTGTAGCACCTTGTTGTTGCATCCGCTGGCGAGCCTTTTCTTTTGAGCCATTAGCAGAACCGGAATTGATTGCCATCAGGCCATCAATTTTTGACTTTAGCTCAGTCGAAAGTCCCTGATAGGCAGCGACCATATCTGCAAACAGGGTATCGCCTCCGAGTGCGGGAACCCTCCTGGCGAGAAGAATACTGCCCAGGCTGGGGTCCATGCGCCACATGACATCACTGTGCCACATATTTGCACCACCAACGTATCGCTCATTGGAATAAATGGGGATGATCTCATCAAAGTCTGGATGCTGCGGATTAAATGGATGAATTTCCAGTTTCCCGAAACGCCTGCCGAAAGCAATATGTTCGGCTTGGGTGCAGTGCTGATCTCGGAAAAAGATGACTTTCCGTTCCAGTAGCAGATGATAAAGGTAGCTGATCTCCTGATCAGATGCGTTGCTCATGTCAATGCCGTGAACCACAGTGCCGATGGTGGCGCCAAGATGCTCAAGGACCAGATGGGGAAAGTCTGCCACGGTCCTTACGACCACGCTTTGCTCGAGCAATCGGGTCTTAGTCTCGGCCAGGGAGGCCAGGCCCGACGCAGTTTTGTGGATGGCGGCGGCCCGAGGGTTCCGCTCTATTGGACTGCTGTGGACAATACCGCGAACACGCGATGTCTTATTCATTTAATACGCTCTATTATCGATAGACATAAGTGTAGTCAAATGTATACACTTATTCAATGAGTGATGCTTCCGTCAGCCAGATTGATCGACCAGTGGGTAAGACTGCAGTAAAGAGCGCACTGCAAAAGGCAGCGTTGACGCTGCTGGCTGAGCGAGGAATGTCGTTTTCCATCCGGGAAGTGGCAAAACTCGCCAGGGTGAATCATGGTCTGGTGCATCGCCATTTCGGGTCCAAGGAAGCTTTGCTCAGCGCGGCAATTGCTGAGCGTAATGAGGCTTTGCGATTGCAGGTTCAAAGTAATTCTTCACCCATGGATCTGACGGTGCAGGCGGGCCCAGTGACAGCTGTTATTCTTGCCCGGCTGATCTTGGATGATGCAACATCATTGATCGGGGATCATATAGCGACGGCGGCTATTGTTGACCATACTGCTTTGCGGGTAGCCGATACTGATCCATTGACGCCAGCGCATCGAGCCGCTCTCGCTAACGCGATTGTTCTGGGCTGGACAGTATTCGGAGGATACGCAATGCAGGCAGCAGGTGCCACCACCAGCAAAGAGGCGGAATCTGCGCTTCGTACTATGGTGGATAGGCTTCTTAGCGGTCAGCCCATAAGCGCTCATCGTTGAGGCGGCTGCGCTCCAGGTGGTAAATTAACCTTTGCTATCCTGCTATGGCCCAGCGCCTTTGATATCCAGCTATCGGCCATCTACAAAAGAACCGCCGCTTGCCAGCTTCTCAGGTTTGTTTGTCCAGGATGGCCTCTTTTTGAAATAGCGAAACCCATCGATTCTCAGGCCGCGCTGAAGCGCTGCCCACGTTCAGCCTGAAATGTGTTTTAATCTCGAGTGACTGATGCTGAGGAGGTTAAATGAAACCGATCAATTATGTTGAAGAATTAAACAAGCATTACGGATCCATGGGGTTTCCGCCCTACCAGTGGACCATTAATGACAGTGCACCTTTGGTAAAACCCCACAAAGCTGTGTCAGCGAGTCGGGTGACGATGTTAACCTCTGGAGGGATTTCGTTGTGCAGTATGCCCGGCTTTAATCCTGATGCCAGAAATGATCATCGCCTGGATGCAGTGGATCAGGAAGTTGATAGCAGCGATTTTCAGATCAATGACAGTTATTACAATCATGATGATGCTGACCAGGATCTAAATTGTGTCTTTCCCATTGACCGATTAAGGGAGCTGCAAAAGGCGGGTGTCCTGGGTGATTTAGCACCCAGGTTCTGGAGCGGATTTATGGGTCGTATTTACAACCGAACTAAATTAATAGAAGAATCGATCCCGACTTTCATTAAATGTCTGCGCGAAGATGAGGTAGACCTGCTGGTCGCCGCGCCGGCGTGACCCTTAGATCACCAGACCGTGGGTCTGGTATGTCGAGTTGTTGAGCAGGCGGGCATACCGACTGTATGTATTTCTACCGGAAGGGACTTGACTGCTCAGGTCAAGCCACCCAGGAGTCTGTTTGTCAATTTCCCCATGGGAAACAATTTCGGTGAGCCTTTTAATGCAGACCAGCAGACAGCCATACTCAGCCGTGCGCTTGAGCTTTTTGAGGAAGTTGAAATAGGGGGTGTCCTGGAGGACTGGTCAGACAGCTGGCCGACCCCGGTTGAATATTTCACAGGCAGGTCGGGCACAGCTGCATGAAAAATACCGATAGTACGAAGGTAGATACGGTTCGATTGCAGAATATGAGCCGAGCCTTCATTGGTTCTGCCAGTCTTTTTGCAGCAATTGATCTTGAACTTTTTACCTGCGTTGCCGAAGGTGACAATACGGTAGGCAAGTTCGCTGTTCGAGCTGGTATCACAGAGGTCAACTCTGATCGCCTGATGACCATGTGTGCCGCATCGGGATTGCTTCATTGGCATAGTGACCACTTCGAAAATGAAGAAGACGTACAGCGATTTTTGGTTAAAGGTGAAAAAAGTTACGCTGCCGCCTGGTTGACCTTTACCCGTCCAGCCTGGGATAACTGGGGCAAGCTCACTGAAAAGCTTGCTAACCCTGAACCTGCGACGGTGATTGGCAGCTATGAGACCATGACGGTGGAGGCTGCCCGCAGATATCATGAGGCAACAGCCAGCGTCGGTTTTGGTTCCGGGCGCCGTTTCGCGAAGCAGGTTGATCTGTCTTCCGCTACAAAGATGATGGATCTGGGAGGAGGATCCGGAGCCTATTCAATTGTGGCTGCACAGCACTACCCAGGCCTTAAAGCTGTCGTTTTCGACCTGCCACCGGTTGTTGAAATCACTAAAGAATTCATATCCAAGCACAGGGTCGAAGAGCAGGTCTCGACCCAGGCTGGAGATTTCACCCGGGATGATTTTCCAGCCGATTGCGATTTGGCCATTATGGCCAGTAATCTGCCCCAGTATAATTCCCAGATCATCGGTCAGGTCATTGGTAAGGCATTTGATGCGCTATTACCGGGTGGAGAGATGCACTTGATTGGAGAGATGCTCGATGATGATCGTGCCGGTCCCCTTGATGCAGCAATCTGGGGACTGTACGAGACCATGTCAAATAGTACGGGTATGACCCATACCCGGGCAGACTGTGTTTCCTATTTCAGGCAGGCAGGCTTCACCGATATTCAGGTACACGAATTTATCCCAGGCATACTGGTGCGGGTGTGCGGTAAAAAGTAGGAATATCAATATGCATTATCGCTCTGGATTTAGACCTGGGTTGTTTGATCAGCAATCCATATTCATCCCCGGTGGAGGGGGTGGCCTGGGAAGATGTATCGCCCACGAGCTTTCATCGCTTGGCGCACAGGTCATACTGGCGGGTCGCTCTATTGAAAAGCTGGAAAAGGTTCGGGACGAAATAACAGAAGATGGAGGCCGGGTCGCTGGAATATACACGGCCGAGCTTCGAGATGAAAAAGCAGTAATCGCTCTGATTCAGAGAATTCTTGATAGTCATGGCCGTGTCCATGGATTGGTTAATGCCGCCGGTGGCCAGTTCCCCGCAAAGTTGAAAGATCTGAGCCTCAATGGCTGGAATGCTGTAATAGAAAACAATCTCACCAGTTATTTCCTGCTTTCCCGCGAAATGTATCGGCAGTGCTTTGAGGAGCATGGCGGTAGCATTGTTCATCTGGGGGCTGATTATGAAAATGGCATGCCGGGCATGGGACACAACGGCGCAGCACGAGCAGGTTTGTCTAATCTCACCTTTACCTCTTCTGTTGAATGGGCGGCCTCCGGCGTCCGGGTAAACTGTGTCATACCCGGGTTTATTGGCACCACAGGCCTTGACCGCTATCCCGAATCGGCCTGGCAGGGATTACGTAATGTGGTGCGTAAAGCCCCCATCAACCGGCACGGTACCGCGGCGGAAATCTCTGCGGCGGTCGTTTTTCTGATGTCCGAAATGGCGGCTTTTATAACGGGCATTGACCTGCGTGTGGATGGTGGCATCCACCATGGTCGAGGCGGTTTCCTGTTTAAAGCACAGGAGGGCTCGAGCGCGCCAGCATTCAACGGCTTTCACCGCGATGAAACGGCCGAGCTGCTTAAAGATTAAATTCTTTGCCGAACGTTTCAATCTAAACCTGCCCGAGTCGTAGATGGGATAATTATTTGCATTGTGACCGAGCATAGACCCACATTCGGGTACGCCCAGGCCAGGGTTCACTGGCGTCAATTGTAGCGTTATTTTTAGCATGGATTAGCTGGGCGTTATGTCTAACTGCTAACGGGTTTCTATATCCTCAGGAAACCATTTCGGGGCGGCTGCCAGTCGCTTGCTGAGCTTTTTGTGAGAATCCCTGACTGATGGGTGCCACCAGGGGCATTCTCAATCCTGACACTGGCAAGCAGCCCGATACTGGATGGTTCATGGCAATCAGTGCGGTATATGCTAGGGTTGATATGCACACCAACATATAACTATTGCGGGGTATCAGCCTTGTTTCTCCGAACCAGGACACAGTCGCGACCGTATCAGTGGGGTTCCTATCCTCTGGAAACACTGGCGCGCGATGACGCCATAATCGAGCTTGAAAGCAAGCGTCCGAGAGTGCCGGCGGCAGGCTACCAGCGTTCAGCTGATGGACCACTGGCTGAAATATTACGCGATTACCTGAACATATTTGTTGATAACTCTGGCGCTGAACCGGCGGAATATAAAGCACCGGTGCCTGATGATCCACATCGGCGGATGATCGATGTGAAGGGTTATTGCAATTTCATGAATGCGTCACAGATCGGTATATGCCGAATGCCCGAAAATGCCTGGACCGAGGGAGTGGCGCCGTTGAATCACTCATTTGCAGTAGTCCTGGTACTGGAGCGGGGGCGTTTACCCGAGGCAGGTAACCCGGCCCGAGAATGGATCGGGCCAGCGCTACAGGAAGCTGCCGACAGCCGAATTGGTGGAATTGCGGTCTGTCTGGCTGGCCATATAAAGCAGCTGGGTTTTATGGCATCAGCGCATGTTATGGGCGCGGGCGCGGTCGATATGGATCGCCTGGCGGTTCTGGCTGGTCTGGCAGTACGTCGTGAACAGGGTCTGCTCAACCCTTACTTCGATCGAGATTTCTCTATTGCCGTGGTCACCACTGACTATGAGCTGGAAACGGATCGCCCACTGGCATCAAGTGCCCTGAGTGCCAAGGGGTTAGCCTATTGGTTCGGCCAGGGGGGTGCCACCTCAGGCCGGGAACGCCATCGTCGTAATGGTCGGGCGACGCATCTTGGCGACTATCCAATGGAAACGGTGAAACGGGTTGATAAGCCAACAACCCTGATCCTGGATGACGAGGTACCCCAGGTGTCAAAGCGAGCGACCTTCTTTGATAGGGCACTGCGCGGTGATCTTGGCGATAAGAGTCAGCGGGAGCGGCATCGTTTTTCCTTCAAGCAACCTCATACAGCGGGTATGATGCCGTCCATGCGATCCATGGTTGCTAAGCAATCTGGCTTGGAAAATAAGCAGGCCGATACCACGCTTTATGCTGATCCTGCCGCTAATTCCCGAGCGCTCAAATCGTTATCCTATTTACTCGGTGCCAATATGACCGGCATCTGTGAAATACCGCGCTACGCCTGGTACTCGCACGGTGCTGATGGTACGCCAGTAAGTACCAATCACAGGTATGCCGTGGTCATGCTCATTGACCAGGAATTTGACACCATGGAAGGTGCCTCCGGCGACGACTGGATTTCCGGTTCACAGTCCATGCGGGCTTATCTGCGTGGTGCTGAGATTGCTGGTGTCATGGCCGAGCTATTGCGTCAGCTGGGGTTCGCCTCACGCTCCCAGACCAATGTCGATAGCGAAGTCCTGCAATTGCCTCTGATGCTGCTAGCGGGTTTGGGGGAGCTGTCGCGAATCGGTGAATTAGCACTAAACCCTTTTGTTGGACCTCGCTTGAAAACCGTGGTTGTTACCACTGATATGCCATTGGAAGCCGACAAGCCCATCGATTTTGGCCTTCAGAGTTTCTGCAGCAACTGCTGGAAATGTGCTCGGGAATGTCCGTGTGATGCCATTTCCTGGGGTGACAAAGTCATGTTTAATGGCTATGAGATATGGAAACCGGATGTTGAGCGCTGTGCGCGTTATCGGCTGACTAATGCCAGAGGTTCGGCCTGCGGGCGATGTATGAAAACCTGTCCCTTGAATAAGGTGGTCACCAGCGATGGCCCGATATTGCAGCGCCTGGCGAGTTGGTGCGGAATCCACCTGCCTGTCCTAAAGCCCTTGCTGGTACCTGTGGCAGTCTGGCTGGATGATTATATGGGTAATGGTCGCCGCAACCCGGTGAAGAAGTGGTGGTTTGATCTGGAAGTCATCGATGGTAGTTGTGTGATACCGGTGAAAGGTGTCAACCAGCGGGAGCTTAATGTGGCTCATAGTCTAGACCCGGGTAAGCAGAAGATGGCCTACTATCCTGCCAATGTCATGCCAGTGCCCAATGATCTGCGCCCGCAGCCAGTGGATCGTAAGGCCGCCATGGCGACAGCAAAGCATTTGGAAACACCGGCGGCTGCCCGAAAACGTGTCGCCAGTGATCATGCTGTCCCTGGGCAGTACGTGGCGACCCCTGAAAATCCCGACGGTCCACTGGGAAGCGATTTTAAACCGAGTGTTTATGCTACTGAAAATGTCAAAAAATAATGCAGAAAATCGGAGCGGTCAGGCACCCCTTTAGGCGTCTAATTGTTCTGATCAAATACCCCAGATGGGTATGTAACTAGCTTAAAGGAACCATTGCCATCGATGACGAGGATTGGCGACTGAAGTTGCCAGAGTGTCATGTGATATTGTTAACTTAGCGGTCTGGTCTTTGAACTCTGTAGTTATTCAGGCGATGGTCAACTTAATTAGAAGTCACGGGGAACAATCAACTATGGCTACAGCGATAAAAAAAACGTTCTGTCGATACTGTCACGCTTATTGCCCCATGCTAGCAGAAGTATCCGAAGGCCGGGTAACCAAGGTTAGGCCCGACACAGACAATGCCATGTATGGCGGCTATACCTGTATTAAGGGCCGCCAGCTGGTCGAGCAGATGTACCAGGCAGAGCGCTTGACGTCTTGCCAGGTTAATACGGGCAGTGGCGGGTTTACTGATATTGGCAGCGAACAGGCTATCGATGAAATCGCCGAACAGGTTCGGAAATTAGTCCAGCAATATGGTCCGCGTAGTATTGCGACCTATAATGGCACAGTGGCTTTTCAGAATTCGGCGCAGCTGGCTTACAGTCGCGCCTGGCATGCGGCATTAAATTCACCGTCTTACTATACCAGTGTGACCATTGACCAGCCGGCCAAGGTTTTCGTTGGCTCACGCATGGGTTACTGGGCTGCAGGGAGCCATTTTTTCCATGACGCTGATGTTGCCATGGTAATAGGCAACAATCCTCTGGTTTCGCACTATGCTCCCCCGGGGGGCGTGCCCTCGGTCAGTCCGGCAGACCAGTTGCGACGGGCGCGCAAGCGGGGCTTGAAGTTGATAGCGATCGACCCGCGTGAAACAGAGCTGGCTCGTCGGGCTGATTTACATCTGCAGATTAAGCCAGGAGAAGATGCAGCCCTGCTAGCGGGCATGATCAGAATCATTCTCGCAGAAAACCTGCACGATGCGGCCTTCTGTGCTGAGTTCACCAGCGGGCTGGATGAATTGCGTGCCGCGGTTGAAGGTTTTGACCTGATGACTGTTGCTGATCGAACAGACATCCCTGGTCAACTGATTCTTGAGGCTGCTCGATTGTTCGCAGCAGGACCGAGGGGCGGGGCGATAACTGGGACCGGCCCTGAAATGAGTGCTTATCCCAATCTGACCCAGCATCTGGTTGCTTCACTGAACACCATCTGTGGCCGCTTTTATCGTGCCGGCGACACGGTGCCTAATCCTGGCGTATTGTCGCCGCCTTCGTCGCGCTATGCCCAGGTGTTCGAAGTACCGGTTGCATGGGGGCAGGGGGCTCGCTGCCGCAGCAGGCCGGAATTTGGAGAATTGATCTCGCCCAGTAAATTTGGCCCGGTCGGTGAAATGCCAACGTCGCAGTTACCTGATGAAATACTCATGCCTGGTGATGGTCAGGTGAAAGCTCTGTTTGTGATTGCTGGCAATCCGTTGATGGCATGGCCCGACCAGCAGAAAACGCTTGCTGCTTTACAGGCGCTTGATTTGCTAGTCTGTATTGATCCCTACATGTCCGCCACAGCAGAAATAGCGGATTACGTATTAGCACCTAAGCTGACCCTGGAGCGAGAGGATGTCACCCTGCTGTCGGATCCCTGGTACGAAAAACCCTACAGTCAATACAGTAAAACAGTGATTGAAACCGACCATGATGTAATTGAAGAGTGGGAGCTTTACTGGGGTCTCGCGCAAAGACTCAATCTAGAGGTCAATATTGGCAGGCACTTGATCCCGAATGATCCTAAACCCACCAAGTTTGAATTGCTTCAGGCGATTACTGCAGGTTCAAGGGTTGATATTCAGTTCTTGCGAGACAATCCCGGCGGACATGTCTTTGAGGATATGCAGGTCGAGGTTGAGCCCGCGCCGCCATCATCGACAGGTAGACTGAAGCTTTTCCCGGAGGGCGTTGCTGACGAATTCCTGGAGCTGGATGAAACTCCGGTTGGTTCCAAGGAATACAGTCACCTTTTAATTGGCTACCGCAGTAAGTATGTTCTTAACTCTTTTGGCCTGAACCTCCCAGCATTGCGTAAAAAAATGGGCACCACTAACCCCGCGCTAATTCACCCGGATGATTTAGCGGATCTTGACATAGCTGATGACAGTGAAATTGTTATTCATTCCCGCTTTGGTTCTATACCCGCTGTGGTTAAAGCCACTGACAGGATTAAGCGGGGAGTTGTTGCCATGCATCACAATTGGGGTACGGCCCCAGATAAGCAGGCACCGGTTCGCGAAGTTGGTGCCAATACCAATGTCTTGGTCAGCGCTGACGACTTGCTGCAGCGTTATACGGGTATGACTCGATCGAGCACTATACCGATTAATATTTCTGAGAGTCAGGAAGCCAGCGCCTGAGCTCAGCTGCAGGCCAGCTGTTAGGGGCGCAGGTTTCATGTTTCCAGTCGCAGTCGATGGTGGTGCGGTATCCACAGTGGCATAAAATGGATTAGTGAACTGTCAGGCGGCCATACGCAAAGGCTGGTGGAGAAGGCAGTCGAGACCCTGCTGACATTAGAAGTGTAAAGGGTTGCGATGGGGGCTGGCACCCAGCCGGACTTTCTCTTAATGATTGCAGATGAGCAGATTTTTTGGCAGGCATTAGCCGTTACTGAGTAGGTTAAATATGAAAGGCACACACGAATATGTAGATGATCCTCGCAATGAGGCAATTATAATTGATATAAACGGAAGTCATTTCCCGCGCCATGAAGCTAAAGTTTCCGTTTTCGACAGTGGCTTTGTGCTAGGCGACGGGGTGTGGGAGGGGTTGCGGCTTCACAGCGGCAAAATTGCTTTTCTGGACCAGCATCTTGACCGTCTGTTTGAAGGCGCGAAGGCGCTGGATCTGGATATCGGCATCACTCGCCAAGCCATGACAGCAAGGTTATATGCGCTTATCAGTGCAAATGGCATGTCAGATGGCGTGCATATACGGCTCATGGTCACGCGTGGTTTAAAAGCAACACCCTACCAGGACCCACGGGTAACCATTTCTGCTGCGACCATCGTTATTATCCCAGAGTACAAGCACGCCCTGCCGGAAACAGCGCAGGTAGGTATTAGCCTGTTTACGGTACATGTTCGGCGCGGATACCCTGATATACAGGATCCCAAGTTAAACAGCCACTCCAAGATTAATTGTATTACCGCCTGTATTCAGGCGACCAAGGCAGGTGCAGATGAGGCCTTGATGCTGGATCCGCACGGTTTCGTGGCAACCTGCAATTCGACCCATTTCTTCATTGTGCGTAAGGGTGAGGTATGGACTTCTACCGGTGATTATTGTCTTGGCGGCATTACCCGAGGCAATGTCATCAAGTTGTGCCGGCAGCATAATATCCCGGTTTTTGAGAAGAACTTCAGCCTTATGGAGGTCTATGGTGCAGATGAGGCCTTCGTGACCGGAACATTTGCGGGCTTATGCCCGGTCAAGGAAGTTGATGGTCGTGAAATTACAAACAGTGAGAAAGGGCCCGTAGTGGAGCGTCTGCAGGCGCTCTACCAGGCCATGATGGAAAACGAGACAGCTGCATGAGCCTACCGGTTGCTATGTGGTCGGGTCCCAGGAACATCTCCACAGCGATGATGCGCGCCTGGGAAAATCGCAGTGATTGCACCGTACTGGATGAACCATTTTATGGTTATTATCTGCAGCAGACGGGTATTGATCACCCCGGAGCAGCGGACGTGATTGAGGCTCAGGGCAGTGAATGGCAGGCCGCTATCGATAAATGTCTGGCTTCCCCTGCAGAGGGTAAGCCCGTGTTTTATCAGAAGCACATGACCTTGCACTTACTGGATGAGGTTCCCAGGGGTTGGTTGTCTAAGCTGAACAATTGTTTTTTGATTCGAGAGCCCGAGGCGGTCATCAGCTCCTATGCCGCTGTTAGAGCAGATGTTAACGCGGCTGACATAGGTTTTCTGCAACAGGTAGCACTGTATGACTATATGGCTGAAATGACAGGAGAAGACCCGCTTGTGATTGATAGCAAAGCGTTCCTCAGGCAGCCTGAGTCGCATTTGCGTGCCTGGTGTGACCACCTGGGTATTGCATTTGAAGGATCCATGTTGTCCTGGCCTGAGGGAGCTCGAGACACTGATGGGGTGTGGGCCCAACATTGGTATGATGCAGTTTATCAGTCGACCTCGTTCTCTTTGCCTGGTTCGGGCGAGCTTTGTCTGGATGCCCGTCAGCAAGCATTGGCAGATGCCATGCGGCCGCACTATGAGTATTTATTCAAGCGCCGGTTAGTGCCAGCTTAGTGATGTTAACCCCGATATTCTAGTTCGCTTCAGGTTGTTGCTGATTAGCGAGCCAGGCCAGAAGGGAGTGCAGAAAGGAGTGCAGAAGTGGGCAGGCTGGGAAATGATTAATCGTGTTCAATCTTATGGGATTAATTTGTTTTTTCAAGGAGAGGTAGAATGTTAAGAGAGGCGTTCATCGGTGGTCTTATGGGTACACTATTCGGGCTCGTGCTTTTTGGCGCTGTTTTATCCTGGACGGGCAGTGGAACTGCTGCTGATTAATTGGTATATAGCATTCGGGCTTTGCGGTTTTCTCGGTTCCTTTTACTGAGATATTTACGCTTCCAGAAACAACTGAGATTGAATCTATAGTCGTTCGTTAACAGCTAACACGGGTGAACTTTGTAGCATTGATCTTCCTGTTTTTACCTGTCTGGAACAAACCATAGATGCGGGAGTCTTTGCTTTAAACAGGCTTTAAAGCTGGGTTTCTGTGATGCTTTTAGAGCAGGTCAACTGCTGGGTACACGGCTGTCCTAGTCCTTGAGGCGATTAGCCGCTAGGCATTGACGTTGCTATCTGTCCCCATATACAGTTTGGCCAGGACTGCAGCCCCTAGAGGGCTTGAGAATTCATTGTTTTAGCAGGGTATGTTGTCTGGATGGTTGATTTGCCACCAGGAAAAATTTCAAGGAATTATAGGAGGATTATCATGAAACTGAGCTGGTCCCACGCAGTAATGTACGTTCGTGATCGCGATAAAATGATTGATTTTTATACCCAGGTACTGGGCTTTGTAGTGACTGATCAGGGCCCCATTAGCCCGGCACAGGGCGCGCCGCAGATTGTATTTATGAGCCAGCAGCCGGAAGAACACCATCAGCTCGCTATGGTCTGTAATCGTCGTGATGAGGCAGCGTCGAATTCGACACACCACTTTGCCTTTCGTGTAGCAGAGTTTGCTAGCGTCACCAGCCTTGCAGGAACCCTCAACGGTATCGAGGGAATCAAGGTGGCACCCTTATCCCATGGTAATACTCTATCGATTTACTTTAATGACCCTGAGGGTAATGGCATAGAAGTGTTCTGGGACACACCCTGGCATGTGCCCCAACCTCAGGGTAAACCCTGGGATACCTCATTGAGTGAGGCCAGTGCGCTAGATTGGGTTGAATCGTCCTTTGCTGATGAGAAAGGATTTGTACCGCGTGAGGACTATTATGAGCCACGTCGACATGGTATCCAGGAGTGACACAGGCTAGTCCTGACTGCGAAACACTGCTGGCTCGAGTCGAGGAAATTTCCTCCCTGCTCGACCAAACAGCAGCCCAGTCGGAACAGCTTCGCAGGCTATGCCCGCAGGCCGTTGAAGCTTTGCATGAAAAGGGTCTTTTTCGATTATGGGTGCCGGTCGAATGCGGTGGCTATAATGTGGATCTGGCAACACAGGTTGATGTCATGATAGCGGTTGCCAGAGCGGACATGTCAGCTTGCTGGACAATGATGATTGGCAATTCCATCATATCAATAATGGCATCGGGATTGCCTGATGAAGGCCTCGCTGAGGTGTTTTCGCAGGCACAATTGCCGGTGGCCGCGGGTTCATTAAAAGCCTTAGGGGAAGCCAGTGCAGTCGACGCGGGTTATGTTGTGAACGGCCACTGGCGATTTGGTAGTGGGATTCAGCATGCTAGCTATATCGTTGCTAATTGCCGGGTTGCTGATTCCAGACAGAATCTGAGTCTTGCTATACCGATCACAGAAGTCACAATTCATGATGATTGGTATGTTGCTGGATTGTCTGGTTCCGGAAGCAACAGTTACTCGGTATCGGATGTATTTGTGCCGCACAGCCGGGTTTTGTCCAGTAAGCCGCTCAGGGGAAATATGGTTGATCCCATGTCAAGGCTGCCTATCGAACATGCCTCAGTATCCCTTGGCGGGGCTCGCCGGGCAATAGATGAGGTTACCCTGCAGGCGGTTTCCAAGTATCGATTGGGCGACTCGTTAACGGTCGCCAGTAAGCAGAGTTTTCAAACCGAATTAGGTAGATTGCAAGCAGAGTGGGAAAGTCTTTACGCCGGTGTGAAGCAGGGTGCTAATGAGATGGCCCGGATTGGCCAGGGAGATCAGGTCGCATTCAAGAACGCGGCTATAAAGCTCCGGGCAGTCTGTGCACACGCAGCGGAACGCTCCCTTGCCATTGGCGGCAAGGCACTTCGCCAGGCCGGCGCAGCAGCGGTCGCAAATGATAATGTACTACAGCGAATTTTTCGTGATTTGACCGTTTCAGCGCAGCACGCCATGATCGGTGATGTTGCCTATGAAGACTCGGGCAAAGCGCAACTGGAAATGCGCCATCATAACCTAGGTCTCCAGAGTTCTGGGGAAAGGAAATTAGAATGAAAATTGCCTACATTGATGATTTCAAACTGGCCGTTATAACCGACCAGGGCGTTATAGATATCTCGCCGGTGGTCACTGAGTTAGATATTCTGCCAGCACAGCAGACAATAAATCGAGTCATTGAACAGTGGGCTACCTATCAGCCCCGAATTGAAGAATTTCTGCTATCTGCCGCGCCGCGGCCACTGGCTGATGTAAAGCTGCAGGCACCTCTGCCCAAGCCCGTGGCCATAGTGTGTATGGCAGTTAACTACATGGAAAATGGTCTGCTGAAGGAGAAACCCCCTGCCCAGGCTTTCTTCAAGAATTCCCATAGCGTCATTGGCCATGGCGCGAGCATGCACTTGCCCGACGTGCCAGCAACAGTGTTCGAGGGCGAGGCTGAGGTGGCCCTGGTTATTGGTAAAAAGGCGACTCGGGTGCCGGTCGATGCAGCCAGTGAATATATCTTTGGTTACTTGAATTTTGTCGACGGTTCAGCCAGAGGACTGGCGACCGGTATGGGCTTATCCTATTTTATGAAGGGTCAGGATGATTTTGCGCCTCTGGGGCCATGGATTACGACGGCGGATGAGATTTCTGATCCAATGAACCTGCACGTTCAGCAGTGGAACAACGGCAGACTCACTCATGACTACAACACCAGCGACATGGCCCACAATATTGCAGAGTCGCTTGCCTTTGTTACCAGCAATACCACCCTTGAACCCGGTGATATCATTGCGTTAGGAACCAACCATCAGGGCCTGCACCCTCTTCAGGACGGTGATCTGGTAGAGCAGGAAACCCAGGAGTTGGGTCGATTGACTTTTAAGGTCAGTGATCAGTTCAAGCGTACCTGGCCGAGGCAGACCCGGGCCGAATGGCGCCAGTCAGGGAACAAAGGAGGTCATGCGGGTCAACTTTCCGGGAAATATGCTGCACCTTGAAGTTGCATAGGCTGTTCTCGGTTCAGTGATCTGGGGCGGCGGTCAAAATGAAGCCCTGGCAGGTATGCCCTGGCAGGTACGCCCTGGCCGGTACGCCCTGCCAGAAAACATGCCTTTGAGGTTAAATCGTTTGTCTGGCTGGCAGCAGCTGGCTGCTGACCCAATAGCTGCCGCTGGCAAACGCCGCTTTCCAGATGGTGATGGCGACTATCAGTCCCGTGTTCCGCACACAACCCCGTTAGTAATGGCCGCCTGGCCGGCGTCATTCAGCACTCTGAAAAACACTTGCTTTTCCTCACGGGTCTGCTGAATCCCCATACACTCGACCCGGATGGTCGAGTCCATTTGCACCATGCCGCGAAGCTGACCGCATAGTCTGCGAACCCTGCGTGCATCCCCGGCAAAACAATGATTGATCACCTCGGTCAATGCGTATGCCTTAGTTGCGCTGCCATGAAGAATCACGCCCGGAAGGCCTGCCTTTCTGGCAACACTGGGTTCAGTATGGATAGGGTTAAAAATAGCCGCGCATTCCGTATACTGCTGCCCTGCATGAATGCTGATGTAGATTTCCTCTGACCAGAGGGGTTGTTCAGGCAGACTGTCACAGACAGGTTTATCGATCTCAGGCTCAAGCTCAATATCAGCACCGTCAAGCTTGCCGCCGCGAATGATCCCGTTGTAGTCAAGTTCAGCTACCAGTTGCCCCTGGCCATTGGTCATTCGGTAACGATCGACGCTATAGACACCGGGTCGTATCTGCTTTCGAGCGACTAGACGCCCCTGGGTGGTTATGGCTTCGCCCTGTTTGAAGGGTTGAAAAATCCTGAGGTCCGTTTCTGCATGGACACCAAAAGGCGCTGCTTGCAGATTGACTGCTCGATCAATCAGGAAGCGGGCATTCCACTGCAGGGAGAAACAGATCGCCGGATGAACCTGCAAGCCCGGTTCGCGAAGATCATTGAAATAAGCCTCGTTGGTGTCATTGATAGAGGCGGCATAGGCCATAATCCTGCGTGCGTCCAACAGCGTGGTTCTGGCCACGGTATAGCATCCTACTTCCGCTGTACTGATTTGACCGGGTCCTTCTTCCGGCATGGCGTGTCTCCTGGATTAAGCTCTCAACCACCATAGAATCTGGCTAAGTGAAAAACAAGCCTTGTCAGCTGGATGCTGGCCAGATGAATGTTCTCTCTTGCAGTTACGGTTAGCATGATACAGCTGAGAGCCGTCTAAATCTGTCAAAGACGATCATGTGAATTGACGTGCGAGGTATTCCGGTTCGGTGCTGCGATCAGGCGCTTTAAGGCAAAACACGGTGCCGATCCAGCACATACTGAAAGGCTGATTTTTTTTCAGCGGGCGCTAGGTCGCAACACGTATCATTCTTTTGCCACGATTATCACCGGCTAACAAACCGATCAGGCCGCGTGGGGCGTTCTCCAGACCATCAATAATATCTTCCACGACTTTTAACTGGCCCAGTTTGGCCCAGAGCGAAAGGTCATGACGGGCATCCCAGTCAAGATGGCTGTAGTCTGAGACCAGGAAGCCCTGCATGTGCAGTCTTTTTGTTACGAGTAAGCCGGGGATACCAAAAGGCCCGGGTCTGGGTTTGCCATCATACATGGACACGGCGCCGCAGCAGGATATGCGACCTTTTACGTTCATAGCGAACAGCGCTGTCTGCAGAATATCACCGCCGGTATTATCGAAATATACATCGATGCCGTCACCGGCCTGCTGTGCCAGTAAATCTCTTAATGGCGCGCTGGTGTCTTTGTAATCTAAACAGGCATCAAAGCCTAGTTCGTCAACGACCCAATTGCACTTGTCCGGGCCGCCTGCGATGCCAATAACCTTTGCACCCCTGATCTTGCCAATCTGGCCAACCAGGGAGCCGACTGATCCTCCCGCGGCGGAAACCAACAGTGTTTCACCTGCGTGTATCGTTGGCACATTGATGAGGCCATGATAAGCGGTTAAGCCGGCAACGCCCAGAAGTGAAATCCCGTGACTGAGCGGTCCACCGTTGGTATGAGCCGGTGAAATCTGTCTACCCGGGAGCGTTGCGTACGCCTGCCAGCACAGATCTCCGCCCACCAGATCGCCCGGAGCGAAGCGGTCGTCATTAGATTCAACCACCTCGCCCAGGCCAAAGCTTGACATCACCTGGCCGGTGGTGAGGGCACTACGATAGGTAGCGCCCTGCATCCAGGCGCGATTGGCGGCATCCTGTGAAAGGATCAGGGTGCGAATCAATACCTCCCCCGGACCAGGCTTTTCAATGGCCACCTGGTCCAAGGAAAAATGCGACTCGGTCAGTTTTCCTTTAGGAATTTCGCTGAGCAGGATTCGTTGATTATCAGTCATAGTGAAGCCCTTATCCTGCCAGATAGTCACCGATGACTTTGTCGAACTTATCCTGTGCCTGTTCTATCAGTTTCGGCAAGTGATAAGTCGGGAACAGATCGGCACAGCCTTCATAGTCTCTCAGCAGAAGTTTGGTCAGGTTACTTTTATGGACTTCAGTGGTTCCATCCATAATTCCCATCTGAGGTGCGGACATCCACATTTCACCCAGTGGTGTTTCATTGGACATGCCCAGCGCACCATGCAGATGGATGGCACGATAGATGATGTCATGATTGACCTTCGCGGCGGTAATCTTTATTGACGCGATTTCCTTGCGAATCTCCCTCGTATAGGCTTTGGTTTTGTCAATCAGCCAAGCGGTATACAGCACATGCAGGCGAAACTGCTTGAGCTGGATATAGGAATCAGCGATGTCCTGCTGAACCATTTGTAATTCAGACAGCAAGGTGCCTTTGGCTTTGCGGCTCAGGGCCCGCTCACACATCATATCCAGGGCCTTGGTACAGACCCCGACAGCCCGCATGGCATGATGCACTCGACCTCCACTTAACCTTGTCTGCGATCCAACAAATCCTGAACCTTCATTACCCAGCAGGTTAGCAGCGGGTACTCGAGCATTGTTATAGCGTATGTAAGCGTGACCGCCACCACTTGTTACATTGTAGTTTTCCTTAAGCGGTGTACCTAACGAGTGAACATTTCGAATGATTTCAACTCCCGGTGTGTCGCGATCTACGATAAACATTGAGGCCCTTTCAAGCAGTTCTTTTTCTGGTGAGGTTATCGCCATGACGATCAGGAAGTCGGCGGCTGCACCATTGGAGGTAAACCACTTTTCACCGTTGAGAACCCATTCATCACCGTCACGGACCGCCGAACAGATAAATTCGCCGGGTTCCCCTGCATGGGGTTCAGTCATGGAATAGGCTGAATGCATTTCACCGGAAAGTAGCGGTTCCATATATTTTTTCTTCTGTTCATCAGTGCCGTTGTGGGCAATGAGTTCCATGTTCCCCGTATCTGGTGCCTGGCAACCAAAGAGTGTGGGCCCCATGCGTGTGCGGCCAAGTTTTTCGTTCAGCAGGCACAGCTTTACCTGCCCATAGCCAGGCCCGCCTAATTCGGGGCCCAGATGAAACCCCCATAGGCCCTGATCCTTGACCTGTTGTTTCAAGTTGTCTATGTGCGCGCGAATGGCATTCCAACTGTCCTTGTCAAGCGATTCACCTTGTTTTGTCTTGGGTGCCCGCAGGAAATTATCCAGGGGTTCAATTTCTTCTTTGGTAAATTTTTCAACCCAGTCAATTTGCGTCTGAAACTCTGGTTCTACATCAAAGTCGATTGGCATAGCCTGTCCTCGTTTGTCGGTTCGTTTGTCGGTTCGTTTATTGCGTTTGTCATTGTGCAACAGCTGGGCGTGTCAGGTCTAGACCAGCTAGTTCCTTTCAACCCTCGTGATAATGCAATAGGTTGATCAGCAAGAGCAATGGGTCAACTGTTTTGCATTCTACGTAGCTCTTCCCAGCCCAGATAATTGGTGAAGTTGTCGTCGTTGAAAAACAGCACTGGACCGTTACAGATAAAAAGGTACTCGGTGTCTTCCAGTGCAGTGGTTTCGCCGTGCAGCATGCCATTGGGTTCGTAAACATAGTCGCCGGCATTCAAAACACCATCTCTTACCTGCAATTTGCCGCTGAGAATGAAGGTGTGAGAACCGCTTAGATGTTTATGCGGCGCCGCAGTATAACCTTTCAGCCAGCGCAGCAGCACTGCCCAGGAGCCGCTTTCCGAGCCGGTGTAAAGAATTTTCATGAATGATTTCTCGCCGGTTTGCAGCCAGTCCATTTTTGAGGCTTCAACCAGCGTATCCATGAGTTCACTGTTAACAGGGTTTATATCCTGAGCCAAAGTCATATTCATCTCCTTTTTGGGTTCCATATGGCAATCTAGCACGAGTTATATTTGAGTGCACTGTTGTCCCTGGGTTGGTTTGGATTGTTATTTTAATATGAGGTCCCGCAGGCCAGTTGCTGACAGGATCTCGATCCAGTAGCCGTCCGGGTCTTTAATAAATGCCAGGCCTTTCATATTGCCGTCATTGGGGCGTTTTACATAAGTAACGCCGAGAGAATCAAATCTTTCACAGGCCTTGTACACATCTGGGACCGAGATCCCGATGTGACCGAATCCCTGGGGTGCCTGGTTGCCATCATGATAGGAAAAATCCTTGTCTGTCTCGGTACCGTAATTGTGAGTCAGTTCCAGCAGGGCCGGTTGAGAAAAAACCCATTCGGCCCTGGCTGAGGGCGCCGCCGGGATGGTTGACTGTGGATAGCCCATAAAATAGAGGCTGAAATCCATTTCCGGGAAATCGTATTTGTCCAGTAGGGTCATACCCAGGACTTCCTGGTAAAAGGCCACAGACTTCGCTGGGTCCTTGATTCGCAACATGGTCTGGTTCAAGACATAGTCAGTTGGGGCTTTCATAATGTTCCTTAGAATGGACCTGATAGCCAACTTAACACACCCTGATTTGAAAAAGATTAACCTGGCAGCTCCGCGGGCAGCGGCAGCAGGTCTCCAGAAATTGTTGCATTGCCTGTTGTGCGCTGGCTGCGCCAAGTCTGACTGCTGAGGTTCGCTTCAGGGCCGGCGTTTATTTGGCTCGCCCCGTAGATGCAAGCAGACTAGACAGGTCACAATGTCTCAAAGTCCACTTGATGCCGAGGCTGTTTTGAACCTCAGTTATCGGACGTAAGGTACTTTATCGTGGAGAAACAGGAGAGCAACATGGCAACGCGTCAACATTTATTAAACCATTTATTAAACGATCGATATCTGGGAAATGCTGTTTTGTTGCTACTCAGTGTCTGGGCTATGGCCTCTGAAGCTGCTGAATTAACTGTGATTAAGCCGGAAAAAGCCGGTGTGTCCAGTGAACGATTGCAGCGCCTGGTTACCCTTGCGGATGCTTACGTCGATTCGGGTAAGCTTGCTGGAATGGTACTGATGGTAAACCGAGGGGGGAAGATGGTTTACTCGAAAGCCACGGGCACACGTTCTGTGGATGATGTCCAGCCGCTTAAAAAAGATGACCTGTTTCGAATATATTCGATGACCAAACCGATCACTGCCGTAGCAGCCATGCAGCTCTATGAGGCGGGGCACTTTCATCTCTCCGACCCGATCACAAAGTGGCTTCCTGAGCTGGCTGACCTTAAGGTGATGCAGGCTGATGGTAGCCTGGTTGCTACAAAAACCCCTATCACAATGCATCACCTGCTAACCCATACTGCCGGTTTCTCCTATGGTTTTGATCCAAGAGACGCCGTAGATCAGGCCTATCGAGCGGCCGGTCTCTGGGGCGCGGAGGACTTGAGCGAATTTGCTGAAAAGATCGCCACGTTACCGCTGAAATATCATCCAGGCGAACAGTGGCATTATTCCATTGCGGTTGATCTGACCGGTCTGATTATTGAACGGATGAGCGGACTCAGTTTTGATGAGTATCTCCACAAAAATATTTTTGAGCCGCTGGCGATGACAGATACTTTTTTTCAGGTGCCAGTGGATAAACTGGACCGGTTTCTAGCCAATCATTACTGGGATCGCAGCAGTAAGCAGTTGAAAGTTATTGGGTCTACCGTGCCTGGATTAGGAATCGACTCCAGTGACGATGCGATGAGCAATTACCACGCAGTATCGCTATATTCTGGCGGCGGTGGACTGGTGTCCACGGCCCGTGATTACATGCGTTTCGCAGAGATGCTGCGCGCTGGGGGCAGCTTGGACGGGCATCGGATTCTGGGTGCAAAAACGTTGAAGTTCATGACCCAGAATCACCTTCCCGCCACGATATCGGCTAGTGGTTCAGGGGAGAATCCGCTCAATAATCGTTTCCGGGGATTTGGCTTCGGTCTTGGTTTTGGCATCATTCTGGACCCGGTCAGTAATCAGGCTATAGCCAGTCGCGGCGCTTATATGTGGGGTGGTGCTGCCGGCACCATATTCTGGGTCGACCCGGAAGAAGACATTGTGGCTTTAGCCATGATTCAGCTTATGGGCTCGCCCTGGGCTTTACGCGAAGATTTCCGCGTTGCTGTCTATCAGGCTCTCATCGAATCCTACGAGTAGCAACGATAGGTTTCATAACAGTCTTCTGATGGCTGTTCGGGCCCATGGGCCAGTTCGGCAGCTAAGCGGCGGGTTCAGGTCTGAGCCAGACGATGGGCCGTCAGTGCAGGAGGCTACAGTCTATTCTGGGCGCCTGGAATAGGTATAATCTAATGCCTTCACCACATTCAATTTAGTTGCCAGAGCCTGTTTATGAAATCATTTCTGAAAAAATTGAAATACGGCGCAGCCGCCCTGTTGGTTCTGGGTTTGTTTTACCTGATGAATCTTTTTTTCATGCGACCATTATTTCTCGATCACTTCCTGGCTAAGGAACTGATCAGTGATCTCATTGATTCGCCGGAAGCTTTGACTTCGATTGGCCTGTTTGACTCGCTGAATTTCCTGACAGGGCATAACTCAAAGTTTTCCCTGCGAACGCTGGAGGAACAGGAATCTGACTATCAGGATACCCTGGCCAGGCTAAAGGTTCTGAAAAGTTATCGAACTGCTGGCTTGTCAGATAACGAGAAAATAACGCACGCAATAGCGGTGTTTGATACTCAGAATTCGATTACCGAGTTCGAATCTTTTCGCTTTCATGATTTTCCGCTGAACCAGATCGGCGGTGCTCACCTGAACCTGATAGAGTTTTTGACTGACATTCATCCCATCAGAAGCGAACGTGAAGCCAGGGATTTTATAGACCGTATCAAGCTTCTCGATGAAGTGAGTGCCAACCTGTTGTCCTGGCTGGAACAACAGCAGAGCGCGCAGATTTTCGCTCCCCAATTCGTCTACGATCATGTTATGCGTCAACTCGAAGAGATACTTGCTTACCAGGATCAGCACCCCTTGCGGAAGGTATTTAAAACGAAAACGGCTGAGCTTGGATTGGCGCCAGAGGTGGTTTCAGCGCTGTCGACTGAGCTGGATCAGGCCATTGATGAGCATATGAATATCGGCTATAGCGGTTTGCTCGGTTACCTGCAAAGAACCTACCATCAGGCTAACAAGCACGATGGGGTATGGTCGCTGCCGTCTGGTGATGCCTATTACCGGTTACAGTTGCGTGGTTATACGACAACCGAGTATAGCCCGGAGACAATACACCAGTTGGGCCTTAGTGAAGTTGAAAGAATTACCGCGAGAATGCGGCGTATATTGAACGACCTGGGTTACGATGCCAGTCGTGCGGTGGGGCTTTTAATGAATGATCTGAACGAGGATCCTGAGTATTTGTACGAGGATACTGCCGATCGTAAAGACCTTGTTATCGCCGATTTTAACGAGATGGTAGAAGATGCCCAGGAAGGAATATCGGGGTACTTTAACCGAATGCCTGAGGCCAGGGTGGCAGTGAGAGCGGTGCCTGAGTACTCGGAACAGACTCAGGCAGGTGGCTACTATATGCAGCCCAGTCTGGATGGCAGTCGACCGGGTGTGTTTTATGCAAATCTGTATGACATCAAACAGACGCCTGTCTACAGCATGCGTACCCTGACCTTTCACGAGGCGGTTCCTGGCCACCATCTGCAGATCGCCTTGAATCTGGAAAATGAGGCGCTCTCGCTTTATCGACGTTTTGGTTATGGTACTTCTGCGTTCAGCGAGGGCTGGGCACTGTACGCGGAAAAGCTGGCAGTGGAAGCGGGCCTGCTCAGCAATTCCTACGACGAACTGGGCGTGCTGCAGAGCGAATTGTTTCGAGCAGTTCGACTGGTAGTCGATACGGGGATGCACTATAAGAAATGGTCAAGGCAAGCCGCCATCAGCTATATGAAAGAAAGCACAGGGATGTCGGATACAGAAGTCCGTGCTGAAATTGAACGCTACATTGTCTGGCCCGGTCAGGCCTGCAGTTATAAGATGGGTATGCTCAAGATTTTAGAAATGCGAGAGCGGGCACAGGTTGAACTTGGCGCGCTATTTGATATTCGAGAATTTCATTCGATCATTCTGGATCATGGTGAACCGCCCATGTTTGTTCTCGACAGGTTGGTTTCTGATTGGATTACCCAAAAAAAATTGCTGGACGGTGACGCTTAGATCAAGATTGTCACCGAAACCCAAAGTTTTTACTTACCGGGAAACCGGTACCCTGATACTTGAATCAGGGTTAATGACGCTGGCTGTTATTTTTAAGGGCAAGCGGGCCTGGTTTTGCAGAACCGCTGCCCAATGCTAGGTAGCGAATCTAATCCGGTTAGCTCAACTGGTCCAGGTCGATGAGTTTGCTGGCGATATTTTCCACGAAGTAACGATCGTGATCGGTGAATAACAAGGTAGGTTCATTGCTGAGGATAGCCTCTTCGATCTGTTCTCTGGACAGAACGTCAATATAGTTCATGGGTTCGTCCCATATCAGCAGGTCAGTGGGTTCCATCATCGATCGGATCAGATCAACTTTTTTTAATTGCCCCTGACTGAAGGTCTCCAGAGGCTGCTCAAATACATCTCTGGCAATACCGTAAACGCTCATAAACTGTCGAAATTGTGTTTCTTCAATGCTGCTGGCAAGCAGCTTTTCTCGCAGGTTTCCTGAATTCCAGAGCGGCTCCTGAAAAGATCGGCTTATTTTTCTGTGAGCCGGTATTTTCAGGATTCCCGAAGTAGGCTGGAGCCTGCCGCTGATCGTGTCGAAAAGAGTGGTTTTCCCAGCGCCATTGCTGCCTGTGATAGCAACACGATCTCCCGGGTATATTTGCAAAGATAGGTTTCTGATGACCTTTTTCCCACCTCGCTCAATCATAAGATTGTTGATGGTCAGCAATGCTCCTGGCTGTTGCCTATGGGTCGTTATTTTGAGTTGACGTTTTTTTTCCTCATTTTTTAACAAAGCCTCCTTGGCATGAATATTTTTCTGTATGCGTGTTTCGATAGATAGGGCTCGCTGCATCTGTTTAGCAGCTAGATGACCGATACGACCTTTGTCAAAGGCACCGGATTTCTCCTTCTCTTTTGCCAGTGAACCTGAGCGACGTTGCTGTGCGGCATGGTGCAGATGTTTAATCTCTCGTTTCAGGTTTTCCTTTCGACGACCCTCGAATTCATTCTCAAATTCCATCTGTTGGCGCCAGACGGAATAATTGCCCTTGTTTACGCGAACATCCTGAGGGTTGATGGATACAATATGGTCGACGCAGCCATCCAGTAAGTAACGATCGTGCGAAACCAGTAAGAAGCCGTCTTTGTAGGCAAGATAGTCGGTCAGCAGCATTCTTCCCTGCATATCCAGATGGTTGGTTGGCTCGTCAATGAGGGGGTAATAATCTGTCTTCAGAAAGAGTGCAACAATGAGCATTCGAGTCTGTTCACCGCCGCTGAGCGAACCGAATGATCGCTTGAGCAGGGCTCGGGTCGATACCGATTAGATCGGCTTCTTTTTCGATTCGACCATCGATGTCATAACCGCCTTGCTGCTGGAACTGTTCCTGAATGTCTGCAAAAATCTGTAGCGAATCATTCTCGGTGGCTGCGGATAACTTATCCATACGCGCCTGCCATTGTCGAAAGGGTGCGACAGCATCTTTGATGACATTAAAGGAAGACAGGGTATAGTCAGTGGGTGCATAGGGGAAATAGGCAGTTCGGGTGGACGTCTCCAGTTGGCCTTTATCCGGCCGGATATCGCCGGCTAGTAATTTAAGCAAGGTGGATTTACCTCTACCATTTCTGCCTGTCAGGCCAGTCTTCCAGCTAGTATCAATTAGGAGTGATAATTCACTGAAAACTTCCGTATAAGGTGCATCGTAACTGAAATTCACGTTGTGGAAGATAATTGACGGCATACGGATATTGTGCCATTTGACGAGGTAAAATCAATGATTTTAGACCTGGGTTATCAGGCCTTAACAACGGGACGCGACACTCACTAATGTGCTGGATAGGGGTTAATCCAATACTAACGGGGCACTCGTTCCCCGTAGATGGTTTCGTTGACCTCCTGGTCGCCGATAATGCCGGGTTCCCGCTCATAAACGAATACCCCCATGATCCTCATGGCACTACCCAGCACCGGCGAAACCCGGTGCAGGGAATTACAGCCACGAAAGATGCACAGCGCACCGGGTTCTCTATTAACTGATACGATACTGTTGTCCAGCTCGCCGCGCAGGAACTGGCCTACTCGGTCATATTGCTGGTCTTGGTCGGTCCGGCAGTTTGGTGACATCTCGAATTCACCGCCCTGTTCTGTTTTCTGCACCATCAAGGTGACAGTAAATGAATTGTCGGCATCGAAGTGCCAGGAGGAACGGTCCCCCTTGTTATAGCAGATGTAATTTGCTGGCTGATAAGGGTCTTCGTTATCGTACAGAGCCTGAACACCGACGATGTCTGCTATAAAGTTGCGAACTTCAACTGAATGGTAAAAAGTCTTCAGAGGAGAGCGAATAGGAATCTGATCATAAGCGATCATCCGGGTGCTGGTATCGGAGAATACGTTTCTGGGATGGTCTTCAGGAAGTGCCGGGTCCGGTTGCCTCTGCAGGTAAACGTTTCGTCTTGAATTGTTGTCAAAAGCAAAGGGGCGACCTGCCATTGCTTCCGCTGTCATGAGAGACAGTGCTTTGGGACATACGAATCCAGGGACCACACAATACTGCTTCTGGACGAGCTGGGTCTTGAACGGGTCAACCAGCATTCGTCGTGCCTTGGCATCTGTGCTGGCTAACGGGTAGGTATGAAAATCCACAATATCATTGATGTGCAGTTCGCCACCCATCGTTGAGCCTCCTTGAACCCAGGGTAAGCATAAGATGATAAGGAATAATAAAACAGCTGTATTCATTGGGGGTCTGGTCGGTTATCTCGCAGGGAAGTCAGTCGGCCAGGAAATGCTGGACTGCCACAACCCCTGAAGACTTGATAAGACCCGAGTGGAGTCTCTTGTGCCAGCTATTTAACTGGGTGATGATAGTGCTGAACCGTTAAATATAAAGGTAGGGGGTGATGATGTCTTATAAATCAGTGATCCTGGAAGTAAAAGGTAAGGTTGCTGTTTTGAAATTAAATGCGCCCGATGTTTTGAATGCCTTGTCTGGAGAAATGGTAAGAGAACTGTCGGTAGCGGTGTCTGAGGCAACCCATACTGACCAGGTGCGCTGCCTGCTGTTAACCGGGGTGGGCAGAGGTTTCTGTGCAGGCGCAAATTTGCAGGGCAGTGCATCGTCAGAGTCAGCTGAGCCGGCTGGGTCTGTATTAGAAACTCACTATGCGCCACTCATGAATAAGCTGCGTAATTTACCCTTTCCAATGGTAACCGCAGTCAATGGCGTGGCAGCTGGCGTTGGCATGAGCCTGGCTCTGGTGGGCGATATTGTAATCGCTGCAGAAAGTGCCTATTTCCTGCAGGCCTTTGCAAAAATCGGCCTGGTCCCGGATGGGGGTGCTACCTGGTATCTGCCGAGATTAATAGGCTGGGGGCGGGCTATGGAATTATCCTTGCTGGCAGAGCGCTTACCCGCCAGCAAAGCGCTAGACTGGGGTCTGGTTAATAGCGTGAGCCCGGATATTGATCTGGCTGAGGCTGGCATGGCAATGGCGATACGACTTGCCGACGGTCCCATGTCGCTGGGGCTGATTCGCAAGGCTTACTGGGCTTCCTGGGAAAATGATTTTAACAAGCAGATGCAGCTTGAATCGGATTTGCAGCACCAGGCTCAGCAAAGTGCTGATAGCCGCGAAGGGGTTGCGGCATTTCTGGAAAAACGCGCTGCTCAGTTTAAAGGGCAGTAAACCGGCGTGCTTTAAGATCATGTACCGCCTGACGTTAGCCTGATGCTAACAGCATTGCTGAATCCAATTGGGTCAGGGCGCCAGAGATGATCGTGCCTGTATTCCCCAGTGGCCGTTTAGGTAGGTAACGATATAGAGCGATGGATACAATCCGATTGACCTGTTGTCCTGGTCGAACCTTTCAAAGGTGGTGGCTATGTGAACTTTCACTGGTGAGGCTAGCACGATATCCCGGGCTCGCCAGCTAGAATGGTCCCAGCCAGATGCAGTTAGTGCCCTGTAAACCGGCCGAGCGGAGAATTCCTCTGCACTGGCAAAAACTTTAACGGTGCCGCTGGCGAATCGGACATGGGGATAATTTAATGTTTCAGCCAAGGCCACCAGGTCACGATTGTTGAATTCGCGCATAAATTGGTCGAGTACTCCCTGTGCTGCGTTGACGGCTTGGCTGTGCTGTTCTGCGTATACCCAAGGCAGGCTCAGCAGCATCAGCGTTAGTACGGTAATTCTCTGCACGTTTCACTCCATGGTGAATAGTTCAAATCAGAGTAGCAGACCTAGCTGGGTTCGCCCATCAGGCTTTCAGTTTAGCCAGGCTATTTTTTTTGTTTTGCGGTTTCATCCCTGTGTTTTTTTAGATAGGACATGAAAGGAGTCCCACCCGTTCCGACTATGGTGGATCCACCCCGTCCAATAGGGTTGCTTATCTGCGCCTGCTGGTGAATATAGGTATCTGCATAGTTCAGATGTAGCGATCGAAAAATTCTTAATTGTTCGAGGCAGCTATTGTAAGCATTTTTCATGGCGTTGGACCGGTCTACTAAACTTCTGACTTGAGATGTGTTCTCTATATTTTCGATGAAACTCCTGTGCTCGGGTGGCATGTAGTTACGCATTTCGTTTAGATAGTGCCTGAGTGAGTCGTTCTCGTGTCTAATTCCCAGAGCACCGTCGAGGCTGGGGATGATACTGCTTTGCGCGCCTGTTTCACCCCTGAAGTACTGAGGTTTATTGGAAAATTGATTTTCAAAGATGAGCCCCTGTTTGAGATCAGGATTGTCTTTGGATCCAAAAATAAATGGTCTTACCCTTTGATAGTAAATATACGGGTCACATCGCTCGGGCATTCGGGAGAAGATGCGGTTAACCTGAATTATCGATTCAGCAACCCGATCCAGGAGGTAGGTGATTTCGTTTTCGTCTGAACTCTCGGAGCAGGTCGCCAATGTGGCAGCTGCTGCAATGGCATCTGCAGCAGCATCTTCAATACAGACGTGGACTGTAACGAACCAGTCTTCATCTATCCCGCCCAGAAAATTGGTGATCAAACCCACATTTTCCAGCGAAATTTCTTCTTTGTTGTCCAATAAAAACCAGTTATCCAGGCAATAGCTGGCATAACTTAATACCGGCGGCCTGCCCAGTTTTTTTGATAATTGAACCCAGGGTCTGGCGATGACTTCCGGAATGATCCTAATCGGGCTCGGTCCACCAAGAATCAGGGCATGGGCTATAAAACTCAGCTGGGCCATGGCAAGCCGCTGGTCCTGGTGCAGGTGGTCTGCCAATAATTCGTCAATGGCCAGGTCATTTTTCTGAAGTAACCCAAGGGTTCTGGGCACTCGCCCGGTTAACAGTAATTTCGGTAATTGATTGGCAATGTCGTGTAGCCTGTTCAGGGAGTCTGAGGAAGTAACGCTATACGATTGCAGGGGTTTGTTGTATGGCAGGAAGCCTTTCATCAGCCGTTCCTTATGATTCGGTGTTTAACGCTATCTGATATTCAGTTCTATAGTCCAATCAAATATAGTCCAGTCATATATAGTCCAGTCATATAATGAATGTCTTGGTGATTTAAGGTTTCACTGCCTAGTCGGGGATTAACTAAGCCAGAAAATTCTGGCACCTGGAATCTCTACAATATCGCTGATCTATCGATGGGTCAGATTTTCTGCAGAAGTAGGCGTTCACGCTATTTGCAGAAGGGTGTTATCAGCGAATCACTGCCCAGGCCAATTGGAATGATAGCGGTCTGATTAGGATGTTCAGAAATGGAGGTCCCTGGTTACAGCAGCACCGTGTCACGGCAGGTGAGATGAGCAGTCACACGGATGGTTTGGCGTCCAGGGAAAGCTTGGTTTAAAGATAAAGTCGTGATTAATCGCTCTGCGAGTTGGATATCTGGCGTTATCTTGATTCGTAGTTTAAAAAAGGTAAAGTGGTGAAAACCAACTTGTCAGGCTTTGTTAGATATGACTACACACGACCTTCTAAGATTAATAGTGTTGGTATTTGTTTCCCTGGGCATGTCGACACTATCGGCAACAGAGGCGGATGAGTTTGTGGCAGCGAAATCAGTCACTGAATTTGAGTCGCGCCTGACCAGTATTCTAACCGAAAATAAAACGCCGGGTCTGATTGGTGCCATTGTTTCCGATAAGGAATTGATTTGGCAGGGTGCGCTTGGACTCGCTGATATTGAGTCTGAGCAGCCAGTTACACAGCAAAGTCTGTTTCGGGTAGGGTCAATCTCAAAGACCTTTGTGTCCCTGGCGATTCTTAAACTGGTTGAGCAAGGAAAGCTGTCACTGGATCAATCGGTACAGGACCTGGTACCTGAGGCAGGCATTGTGAACCCCTGGCATTCCAGTGATCCTGTGAAGCTGGTACATCTTCTTGAACATACTGCCGGATTTGATGATATCCACGTCAGGGATTTCGCTTTCAGTGACCCCGAGGTCACAACGCTTGATGGTATTGAGTTTAATCAGGGTTCTCGAGATGTCAGATGGCGGCCCGGCAGTCGAGTTTCCTACTCGAATATGGGGCCACCGGTAGCTGCTCTGGTGCTTGAAAAAGTAACGGGGAAGACCTTTGAAACTTTTGCAGACGAAGCGATTTTAAGTACTCTGGGCATGACTGGCGCGAGCTTTTATTTTGATGAAAAAGTTGTTTCGAGTTACGCCTACGATGGTAAGACTATAGCGCCATACGTTCATATTCCAGTCAGGCCGTCGGGCGCGCTGAATGCCTCCAGTGACGATATGATTCAGCTACTTCGAATGTTTATCGGCAGGGGAGAGCTTGACGGCCGGCGGATTTTGCAGGAAAGCTCGATCACGCGTATGGAAACACCCGAGTCCAGCCTCGCTGCCCGAAATGGCCTTCAGGCAGGTTATGGCTTAAGCAACATGTACATCCAGAGCGATGGATTTGTTTTCCATGGTCATGATGGTGGCATCGACGGATTTCTCTCAGCCTATGCTTACCTCCCAGGACCCGGGCTAGGTTATTTTTTCTCCATTAACGCGGCCAATGGCATGGCCTTTTCAGCTATTGATGATGAATTTACCGCTTTTCTAACCAGCGCGCTGGAGAAGCCTGAACCGGTTACCGTGATCACTGACCCTGTCTTTGACACGAGCTACATCGGGTTCTATCAACCCGACTCGCCTCGAATGGAAATGACCAGAGGGCTGGAAAAACTGCTGGGAATGGCCAGGGTGGATTTCGAAAGAGGCCGCATGATTTTCAGCCCCGTCTTTGGAGAACCCACTGAATTGTTACCTGTGGCCAGTCATTCTTTTATCAAGACGGGTGATGCGCTGCCTTCGCTAATGATGCTGGAGTCACAGCAGGGCGTGAAACTTTTGCAGGGAAGAGGCGGGACAGCAAGACAGGTTCCGGAGGCTGTGGCTTACCTGAGCATTGGGTTGCTGGTCTATGTTGGCCTGATGATGGCCAGTTCAGTTATATTCGCGCCCATATGGGTCTTCGGCCGGCTTATTGGCAGGCCAGCGAAAATCAATCATCTGTGGGTGCGATTGCTGCCGTTGTTAACCATTATCTGCCTGCTAGGTTCAATCGCGTGTTTGTTAGCAGGAGATACAAGCGACCTGGGAACTTTCTCAACAATCTCAGTCGCTTATTGGGTGCTTTCCATTTTTTGGGCTTTATTATCTTTTGTGTCTTTGGCGCAGGTAATCCTATATCGGCATAGACGCTTGGAAACGGGTAGTTGGGTATGGAGTCACTCGCTTATGGTGTCGACTGCCCTTGTGATTGCGGCGGTGTATCTAAGCTACTATGGTATTATTGGCGCCCGCTTGTGGGCATATTAAATACTGGTTTTCTCGACTAAGACGCAAAGTCCCGCTTCATTATCTTGCTTATAGGGACAATGATGCCTTCTGGTCTGTGACCCCTTCTCGCCTCGTCAAAGAAGTTGATACCCTTCATCAGGTATTTTCAGGTATTTTCTTTCGAATCCGTAGGTATTGCGATTATCGATCCTGAGGCGCGGTTAACAGCGAGGGGCTGCAGGGTAAAAGTTTTCTTCAGCTAGACTTGCCTTGGCACGGACCAAGCCGGTAGACCGTAATACTCGCCAAGGCCGCGAAGAAATTGGCTGAGGTTGAGCCGTTTTTCCGCGAGCTTGCGGTTGGTATACTTGGAAACCTGCCCGTCGGCGAGATATTCAACTGGATGCAGGAAGTGAGTATCGAAATGACCGGACGCATGCGCGCTATGCGCTTTGATCCTCCTCACCAGGAGCGTCACAAGTTGATTCACTGGTCGGATATTAAGACAACGGTACGCCAGGTCAGCAGTGATGACGGTATCGACATGAAATAGCGTTGGGAAGCGTTGCGGCTACAGGTACTGCGGGAAGAAATCATGAAGCATTTTCATAGGGTAGAGAGAGTCGGCGACGTCATCCGACTGCCTAATAAGTTCGTGGGCGGTATCAAAGCTGTGCCTGTTCGGCTGCAGCGGATATAAGTTGACAGGCCTGGGCACTGCAACAGCGGTTCAAACTTTCTGAAATGGTAGAATTCCGGCAATGACGGCACCCAGAAAAGGCAGGCAGAGTACGTATAGGCGAAGCCCCAACCATTGGTCACCGACAATGCCGGCCAGGGCCAGCAATGCAAGACCTGCGCACACCACCATCGCGCCCGATACCAGTCTCCAGCTGGAAATGGGACGGAGCGTACCGGTGGTACCGCGCTCCAGTCCATGAAACAGCGCAGCTAACAGGCTCAGAGCAACAATATAAATTACCAGCCAGACGGGGCGTAACAACCACCACAACTGGCTACCCGGGTCTACATCCAGGCCAATATTGCCTAGCTGCCAGGCAATACCAATCACCAGAGTTGAGGCGGTGAGGTGCCATAGATAGATCGTCATGATCATGCTGTTGATCAGTAAGGTCGCACTCCAGGGTCCAATTCGAGTCAGCCAGCGTTGTGCCTGTGACTCAAACGCCAGGAGGATGCCTGTCTGCGTCATACCCAGCGCCAGCATGGCGAATTTGGGGGGTAAGGTGTTGCTGACCTCATCACCGGGTACGCTCACCATGGCAATCGGATAGGGGCCGAAATACGTCATAACAAACAGCAATAGCGCTCCGCCGATTGCCCAGGTTGCAGCGTTTCGAAGGCCGCTCAGGTGTCCATCTCTCCATGCATAGCCTAACTGGTGCACCGCCAGCCAGACGAATGCGTAATTGAACCAGCCTAGCTCGGTTATTCCCGCTGCGAAGAACAGCGCGTCGTTTGCAATCGCCAGCAGGGCCAGAAACCAGAACGAGACCAGGCCGTATCGTTGCCAGGCTTTCCAGGTCAAAGGAACCAGAAGTGCCACCACGATATAGACACATAGAAACCAGACAGGCACCAGCGCGACCTGTGATGCCACCGATAGAATCTCAGAACGAATGCCGAGCAGATTTCCTGCAGCACCGATAACCGCCCAGATGAGAACAAGCGGCAGGACCGGTTTGATTAGTCTTCCAAGTCGATTGTTCAGCCATTCACTATAGCCATGTCCCTGCCTGATGGCCGTGCTCCAGGAAACCCCATTAGCATATCCCCCGACCAGGAAGAATATCGGCATCACCTGGAAGGTCCAGGTGAACCAATGAGTCCAACGTTCCAGTTCAAGCATATTGCTAAGGGTTAGATTGCCATCAATAATCTGGGGTGCAATCAACAACCAGTGTCCGGAAATGACGGCTCCAATTGAAAGGGCGCGCAGAAAGTCGACGTACCGATTGCGTGACTCGGGCGTCTGCGTGGCCATGGCAGTTGCCTGCCTCCAGAGACCTGGTTTAGTTGTGGCGATGCGACTCATTGAAGACCCTTAATATTCACCCAGACGAGCTGGCTGGACTGCTTTTAGTATTATACCTGTTTGCCTGTATTCAAATGATGCCTTGACCCATTATCATATTGGTTTTCGAGAATTTGCGTGCCCAGCAATAAATCCATTTCAGGCACTTTGGTGAGGGTCAACTCATTACATTCTTGCACGAATGCTATGGGTTTGCAGATTAAAGCTGGTCTGTTGGGGACCTGATACATAGCCAACTGTCGCTAGCTGTCTTTACCCCTGGTTAGTTGCAGGTTAGGCTCTGGCTATAATCTTCTGGGATAGGGGCAAGCGAGCACGCAGCCGTAAGCCTCGCTGCAAGCTTCTGAAATTATCTCGACAGACTAAAGAAAGCGCCTGACAGGGTCGGTTTGAGCAGGGCTGGTTTTATTAGAAGCCTGGCTGTACCGGGATGGCACACAGACGTTTAGAGGAGGCGCCTTTTTTGATTGATATCACTGATAATGAAATCAAAGACTATGATATTGATGGGGTTGTTTGTCTGCGTGGACTATTTGACCAGAAATGGTTGCAGCATCTTGCTGTCGGGGTAGAAAAAAACTTTTCCGACCCTGGGCCGGATAGCATGAACTATACACCACAAGGCGAACCGGGTCGTTTCTACGATGACTATTGTAACTGGCAAAGAATCGATGAATACCGGGATTTCATTACCGAGTCGCCAGCGGCAGAGATCGCTGGCCGGCTCATGCAGTCAGCCAGTGTACGAATTTATCATGAACATGTTCTGGTTAAGGAACCAGGCACTCAGCAGGTCACCCCCTGGCATCACGACCAGCCTTACTATGGCGTGGACGGCGACCAGCTTTGCTCCCTGTGGTTGCCGCTGGATCCGGTCCCCAAAAACGCCTGCCCTGAATTTGTTGCTGGATCCCACTCTGATGGCACGTTGTATACGCCAAGACTGTTTATTGATCACTCCAGTTACGCAGACAATGCGCCGGGCTTTGACGATGTCCCCGATATTGATAAGCAGAGAGATTTTCACCGCATCCTGTGCTGGGATTTGTCACCGGGTGATTGCATCGTTTTTCAGATGCGTGTTCTTCATGGTGCACCTGCAACCCAGGGTCTGACAACCCGTCGTCGTGGTTTTTCGACCCGTTGGCTGGGCGATGATGCTCGTTTCGCTGAGCGACCCTGGCTGACATCCCCGCCTTACCGCGAGCTGGATCTGGTACCCGGCGAACCCATGCATGACCCTCTGTTTCCGCAGATATGGCCAAAGTCTGGCTCGACATAATGAGAAAACCTGCTGTCCATGATGGCTTGCCTGCCGTGGTTTCTATTGGCTGTGACAGGGTCAGTCATTTGTTTCGGTGGGGTAAATCACGTCGCCGCCTTTTTGATATCCTCACGCAGCGTTCGAGCAGCGAGAAAATAGTGCAGGGCAGACCAGATGTTAACCAGGCTGAAAATCATTAATGCATAGCGCAGGGACTCTTTGCCATGTTGGTCGGCTAGCAGATCGCTGACAATGCCCACCGCTTGCGGACCCAACCCGAGGCCAATAATATTCAACAGGAACAGGCAAATTGCGGCTGCAACGGAGCGCATTTCTGGTTTCACCAGGCTCTGCACCATGGCAAAGGTAGGTGCCAAGTAGAATCCGCCCAGAAAAGCGGGAACAAGATAGATCAGTAAAGCAGGTAGAAACTCCTGCATCATGAAAAACCAGACGAGAAAGGGCACCAATCCACCTTTACCGATTGCCACAACCCAGGCGAACCAGCGCTGGTCCCGGGCCGAGAGTACATCGGCGAGTTTACCGGCGAGGAACGTACCGGTGCCACCGACCACGCCGGTCATCAGGGCCAGCGTGAAACCGACTTCAGTCTGGCTCAGGCCGTGCGATCTGACAAAGAATGCGGGCAGCCACAGCACCATGCCATAACCTACGAAGCCCGCCAGGGCACTTCCAAATACAACGTGGCGCGTAGCAGGCGTGTGCCACATGTACCTGGCTACCTCGTTAAATGGAGGCGCTTGCGGAATTTTTCGCTCTGCTTCCTGTTGGCCGCGTTTCGGCTCAACCACAGTAAAACGAGTCAGTAGAGCGATCGCCAGGCCAGGCAGGCCAACAACGATAAAAGTCGTGCGCCAGCCCCAGTTCTCACTCATCCAACCACCAGCAAGGTAGGCGATCAGTAAGCCCAGGTTGACGCCCAGGGCGTAAATTCCCATGGCGGTTCCGCGTTGTCTCATTGGGAACATATCTGAAATCATCGAGTGCGAAGGAGGGCTGGAACCGGCTTCGCCAATGCCGACTCCAATACGCGTGATGGCCAGTTGGGCAAACGACTGGGCGTAGCCACAGAGAACGGTCATACCACTCCAGATGGTGATAGCCCAGGTAATGATATTTCTTCTATTGCCCCGGTCTGCGAGCATGGCGATGGGCATACCCAGGGTGGCATAGAACAAGGCAAAGGTCAGCCCGATCAGGAAACCCATTTGCGTGTCACTGGCGTTCAGGTCGTGTTTAATGGGTTCAAGTAATATGCCCATAATCTGCCGGTCGACATGGCTTGAGGTAAATACCAGCACCAGTACCGCCAGCGCATACCAGCGATACCAGGGTGCGGTGGTGATTCCAGGTTGGTCTGAACTAGTATTAGGGGTCATGGGCTCTTCGTAAATTCAACGGACAGCTTACATTCTCACATGAATGACCAAGTATTGCAGGATGCCAGTTCAAATGATGTTGAAGCTAATGGTGTTCGATTTTGATCTTGCCGGATCGAGACCGCACTCGGTCGTAACTCACAGGCCGTCAGGGCACGCATTGACGTGAATAGGGTTCTAATTTTCTAACGAAACATCGCCAACAAGTGGTGCTAGGGTCTATTTGATTTTTCGATGCAACGCAGTATTTCAGCTTGATAAGCCTTGCCTCGTTCGTTAACGATATCCAGAACATTGAGCGAAGTCGGAACGTAGCCAAAACCGATGTTGTATTGAGGGTGCCACTGAAAGATGGAACCGCCCAGTCCCATCCAACCATAAAATCCCTCTCTGCCGGTATTGAGGGCGTTTTCAAATTGCGTGCTGGGCTCAGGCGGCTCTGAAAAAAATGCCACACCGCCTTGTGTAAAAGTGGTGTTGCTGGGCCCCATCGCTGCTGTAACCGGGTGATCATGCAGTGATTTCCATGCTGTTTCGCTCAGATATTCGGTTCCGGCCCATTTGCCACCGGCAGCCATCATGGCGGCGAGTTTAGCCAGGCCTCTTGCGCTGCAGTTGGCGTTAGCGGAGGGGGTTTCTCCCATTCTGAAGGTGCGATCGTTAAAGAAAACTAGCCCGCTCATACCCTTAAGCGGGGTGGGCGCCCCGGCCATTGTGCCGTTACGCAGCATCGGCATCAGGCGGATTATTCTGCCGAGGATTTGGAAGATATTGTGTTCCATTCTTCTCAGGAATTTTGGTTTCAGACTTTCTTTAAACTGAAAGCCAGTACCAAGGGGCGTTACGTCAGAAATGCGATCTAATTCTGCCTCGCGGACACCGATGATGACATCTGCCAGCAGCGGTTCGCTGATATCCTCACGAAGGAATTCCCCGATGGTTCGACCCGCTGGATCTACTCGGCGAAAAACCTCGTTAACAATCCAGCCCCGGGTGATGGCGTGGTATTCGCGCTTGCTGCCCGCTGCCTTGCGGAACGTCTGGGAATGGCCTTCAATAATCCGGCCGATCCTGTTTTCCTTGAGTTTGTCGGCAAGCAGATCCTGTGGGTCCAGGGTTGTATGAAAGGCGGCGAGACCCGCTTCGTGACGCATGAGTTCGGCCACTGTCAGGGTTTGTTTGCCACCACCGCCAAACTCGGGCCAATAGTGGCTTACCCTGGCGTCATATTTCAATAAACCCTTGTCAACCAGTGATGCCATGGCAATGGCTTCAAGGCTCTTGCCACTGCTGAAGACATTTACCAGAGAGTCTGCAGAAAAGTCGCTGTCAGCGATTGTCGAAGCCCACAGGTCTACGACCTTTTCGCCGTTGTAGTAAACGCAGAGCTGGGTGTTTTTTTCGGCCAATGATCGCATGTTGTGTTCATATAATCGTTGCACTGACTCAAACCCCGGCGCTACCCGGCCTTCAATGCGCAACTGCTCGACTTTGCTCCCTTGCATCTTTCTCCTCCGCTGGTTTGTAGGATAGTCTACTTAACTGCAAATCGGTTCGATAGTTGTAATGTTTGCAGCTTGCATGAGTCGACTGGGCACACCGTTTCTTCGGAATGGTGATATGCCTGCTCAGGCGGTTATCAGTCAACCGTTAACAGGCATGAATTGAATTCGTTGTCCTTCGCAGTCTGGATAAGTTCACTACTGCCAGATCGCGAAATGAAAGACATTCGCCTGTATCGGGGCATTCGCCTGCCCATCTTGCTAACTTGGTCAGGAAATGCTTAATTGCCCCTTTAGATAATTTGGAGATTCAATCATGAGTGTGGAAGGTAAAGTTGCCATTATTACTGGCGCAGGGGGTGGGTTAGGCAAAGAACATGCTTTGCTGTTAGCCGAACATGGTGCACGCATCGTAGTGAACGATTTGGGCGGTGCTGTGGATGGTACCGGGCAGAGTGATGCCGCTGACTCGGTGGTAGAGGAGATCAGGGCTGCCGGGGGCGAGGCTGTTGCCAATAAAGCTTCTGTGTCGGACCGTGACGGGGCGAGGAGTATAGTTGAAACGGCTGTGAAGGAATATGGCACGGTCGATATCGTCGTTAACAATGCCGGGATATTGCGGGACAAGTCTTTCAAGAAGATGAGTCTTGATGAGTGGGACCTGGTGATCAATGTTCACCTGAATGGGTCCGCTTACGTCACCTGGCATGCCTGGCCAATAATGTATGAGAAGAATTTTGGCAGGGTGATATTTACCTCATCTGTGTCCGGTATTCTAGGTAGTTTCGGTCAGTCAAATTATGGTGCAGCAAAAATGGGTATGGTTGGCCTGATGAATAATCTTTCCAGAGAGGGCGCTTCCCATAATATTCATGTGAATTGTCTATCGCCGGGTGCCGCTACAAGGATGACCGCCAGCGTTCCGGGTAGTGATATTGACGCGGACAATCCAGAAGACTCCAATCACGCCAAACTGGTGAGTCCAGCGGTGTTATATATGGCGTCAGATGACGCACCCAATGGCCGAATAATCCAGGCTGCAGGGGGCAGATTCGCATCAGACATGGTCTATGCCAACAGGGGCGTTGATCTAGGCACTGGCTTTGATTACCAGGATTTTGTCGAAAGTGCAGATGATATTCTAGAAAGTGATTCAGCTCAGCCAAAAACCCAATTCTGGCGATCTGGAAGTTGATAGCTGCTTGGTAATACAGCGACTTTGAATGTCTGGGCATGATCTGGGTTTGCTCAGGCACTTAAAGTGCACCATTCGCCGAACTCTGAAATGACGGTTTTCGGTTTTGATTGTGAACCCGTCAGTCTTTGGTTGGCTGTATGGGCCTGTAAATGCTGTCTGCGATACCGGGTCTTGTTCAAGTCTCGCTGTGCTTGTTGGCTGATATTAGTGAGCCCTAATTTGCCGCCCGGGGGCAATGGCATCACGTTTTAGCCATACCATTGCTGAGACCCGTAGCAAGGAGTAGTCTCTATTCTGAAGTTCTATTAATTCCGGAGGATAACCGTGAGCGATCCAGTCAGGTACATTGACCGAACCCGAGACTACTATCTTTCCCAGGGCTATAAAAAACCTTACCAATGGGCTCACTTTGAGGATATCCCTTTCAGTCGGCTTAGCAAGCCGCTTTCTGAGTGCCGCGTCGCGTTGGTGTCGACCAGTGATGTTGCTGTGAGTAATGCTAATGGTGAAGGGCGCGATAAGAGCGATGAACTATTGGTCGGTAATGCTTATAGCATACCCACCAATACGCCGGTAGAAAGATTGTTTAGCCGCCAGGAACATTTTGATCAGCACGCGACCCACCTCGATGATGTGAATTCCTATTTTCCCGTGACGCGTCTGCAGGAGAAGGTCCAGCAGGGACGAATCAGTAGTATGGCGCCACGTTGCCATGGTGTTTACACAGCCTATAGCCAGAAGAAAACACTGGAATCGGATGCCCCGGAAGTACTGAAAAGGTGCCGAGAGGATGAAGTGGATATTGCTGTCCTCACACCCGTGTGACCGGTTTGTCACCAGACCGTGAGTCTGGTAGCCCGTTACCTGGAGGATAATGGCATCCCGACAGTGATGATCGCGACCGCGCGCGATATTGTTGAATATTGCGGCGTACCGAGGCTGGTATTTGTCGATTTTCCTCTGGGCAACCCTTGTGGTGTGCCCTTCGATAAGGCTATGCAGTCGAGTATCCTGGATATAGCGCTGGGATTGCTGGAGTCGGCCGATGCGCCAGGCAAGACCGTGGTCGCGCCCTATAGCTGGCCTCAGGGAGAAAACTGGAAAGAAACGATTTTCACGCAGGAGCAGCCCTTCCTTGAAGGAGAAGCCTATGACAACTGGATGGCTGCTAAAGAACGGTATCGTAAACTGAAATCGAGCGAAAGCTGATTCATGCAAGCAAAGATTATTGTTTATACCACACCCTTGTGTGCACCGTGTGAGGTACTTAAGCGCATCTTGACGACAGAAGGACTGGCCTTTGAGGTTCGGGACCTGATGGTGGATGAAGCAGCCGCTAAATTGATGCAGGAGAAGGGCATTCGTAGTGCGCCTGCGCTAAGTATTAATGGCGAGATCTACGGCGGAGATGATCTGATCCCGGACCGGTTAGTGGTGCTGCTGGATTTGTGAGCAGGATTTTTATATTACGGTGGAAGTCCTCTATTTTTGTTTTGGGTTGCTGATGGGTATAGGCCGATCAGCCTATTTATGCCGCTCATAGTAATTGCAAAGAAAATTCCGCGATATTTCCGCGGCCCAGTTTGGGCCTGGTTTTGTCATGTCTGATCCTGCTTGTTGGTTCAAACAGTCGCCACTAATCGTTTTGACCCGGTTGAAGCCTGAGCAGCAGCCAGGCACCGGCGATGATGGTAAAAACAGGTAGAAATGGCACGAACGGATAGTAAGGCAGGTAGAGTTCAGGGAAGGATAAAAGCGGGTTATCAAGTAGAAAAGTGTGCGCCGGTGTGCTCCAGCTGGAGCCGGAACTGGCCGCTACAAATCCGCTGATGATGACCGTGCAACCGATAAACGATGTTGGTTTATTCAGACTAGCGTTATTTGTAGACTCGCGTCGTTGCTTCTGGAACCAGGCGGCGATGCGCAGGCACAGTGCCGACAAGCCTAGCCAATAATAGAGGTAATCAATTATCTGCACATCGTTGTAATAGTATAATTCATACCAGTAGACACTCCATGCATATGCCCATAGGAAATAGATTCCTGTTTTGTGCAGCGCTTTCCAGCTTTTGCGGCTTAATTGGCGTCGCCCGAATTTAAAGGACGTTAATGCCATAACAATTAAAAAGCCGTAGCCCAGGACACCCTCTATGACATCGCGTAATACATAAACCTCGTTAATGTAATGTGCGGTATGGATGTTAACCAGCCACAAGATGAATATCAGTTGCCAAGCCATTGCTGTTGCAAAGCTCAGTCCGAAAATAATCCGATTGCGCAATAGCCACTGGCTTAATGGACCTGGGTACAGGGCGTGCACAGAAGAGGCGGCAAAAGCCAGGTACAAAAAGGGTACCGCGCAGCGTACCGAAAATTGAATCATGGCAGAAACGCCTGCCGCGGTGGCCATATTATTGCTGCTCAGGGCAATGATTATACCTGCTGATAGCGGCAGGCAGATAAGCAGCCACAGCGGCCACCGGTTAAAGGTATTTTTGTTTAGCAGGGCTATTAGAGTGTTAGACCGGGGATTGTTTATGACGGACTCCGATGCAATTGGTATCGGTGTGGGTAACGATCAAAGTCAGTATCGCTGCAAGGATGATGGGTTTTATTCTTCACTAAAAAACACCCTGTCGTATTTGGCCGGGTTATCGCTGTCAATATCCTCGTCCAGTTGTCGCGCATACTTGTGACCCGAGTACACGGCCGCTGCAATGATTGCTGGCGCATCAGCATCACCGATGCGTTTCACCGTTAGCGGCGTACCTTCCAGTTTCTGCTCCATGGCGCTTAGTAGTTCGTGGTAAAGGCTATCCTGTGATTGGCGACAGGTAACCAGAACAAGGTTGTCAGAGGACAGGGTCTGCTCGGTTTCGGTATAAACGCAACTTATGATTGCCTGGTTGCCGTCAAAGCTATCGAGGCTGTGATTCAGGACGATATTGACGCCGAGCTCGGCTAATCTGCGGTGGATGCGCTCTTGCTCTTCTGTGTGCGTGCTCCAGTTTGAAACTCTGACAGCAGGCGTGACATAAGTGACCTCCAGGCCATTCATGGACAGTTTTTCGGCGATCAGGCCTGCCAGATAAAACCGGTCATCATCATATACGATGGTCGGACCAACGGGTATTCTTCCGGCCATGATGTCGTCGGGTGTATAGGTTCTTTCAGGGGGTGGCCGAGGATTCAGGGTGGTTATGTTATGACTGCCATAGCCGTCGCGACGCCATTGTGAGCCGGTCGCGATGGCGACATGATCGGCACCCACTGTGAGGATATCTTGCAGAGAAAGTCTGCTTTCACGATAGATTTCTACTTCAGGAATTTTACTCAGCTGGGCGGTTCGATAATCTCGCACCCGTGCCCATTCAGCCAATCCTGGCAGTTGGCTTTCCAGGGTAACCCGGCCACCGAGTTCTCGGGTGGCTTCGGCTAACATGACCGGGTAACCGCGCTGGCCAAGCGCCAGCGCAGCCTCCAGTCCAGCCGGTCCGGCACCAACAACGAGCACCTTCGAGTTCGAGCCTTTCACCTGGATATTTTCAGGGTGCCAGCCGCGACGCCATTCTTCCCCCATGGTTGGGTTTTGAGTGCAGCGTAACGGGTAGTGCTTGCTGTCCCCTGTATAACAGATATTGCAGCCGATGCACTCCCGGATGTCCTCAGGTCGTCCTTGTTCTATCTTGCTCGGTAGAAACGGATCGGCGATAGAGGGCCTTGCTGCGCCGATAAAATCAATTATGCCGCGTTTGACCTGGCTTGCCATAGTGTCTGGAGATGTAAATCGTCCGACCGATACCACGGGTTTGGAAGTTTTTGATTTAACTTCTGCAAGGTATGCTTCCAGGGCACCTTCCCGGGTGAAGCGTGACGAGCCCATTTCCCAGGAGTAATCCTCTATATTGATATCCCAGAGGTCGGGCAGCTCAGCAAGAGCCTCAAAAATCTCCAGGCGGTCGGCATGAACAGGCGCGCCGTCCGGTCCGTCGCCGTCGTCTACACTGTAACGTACAGCTATTGCACAGGAATCACCGACCGCTTCCTGGGTGTCTTCGATAATTTCCCTAACGATGCGCATGCGATTTTCCTGGCTTCCGCCGTATTCATCGGTTCGGGTGTTTATAGTCGGGTTTAGAAAATTATCAAGCAGGTATTGGTGAGTGGCATAGACATAGATAATGTCAAAGCCGGCTTCTTTAGCGCGCAGCGCAGCATTTCGATGCCAGCGGCGAAGTGCTTTGATATCAGATTTGTCCATTGCCCGGGACTGATACGGCTCGCCCTTCCAGTTCGACATTGACACCACATCCAATGGCACTTCGCGACTCAGATAATTGGCTGATTCGACGCCGCCGACCCACAGTTCGACTCCCGCCAGAGCCCCATGTTCATGACATTTGTCGGTCATAAGGCGGTGTGACCTGATGTCGCCACTGTCCCAGAGAGAATGGCTCGCGTAGGGGGTGTCGTCAGAGGAAGGGTGGATGGAGCAATATTCAGTGCAGATGACGCCCCAGCCGCCTTCTGCCTTGATGCCGCGAACAGCGGCAGCCATACGGGGTCGCAACCAGCCCATCCCGGTACAATGGGGCACTTGATAAAAACGGTTCTTGGCAGTGACGGGTCCGATCTTGACAGGCTCAAACAGGATGTCATAGCGTGGATCGCGAGTGGGCATTATTACTCCATTAACTGAAAAGTTAATGATACCGCAAAGCGAGGTAAAGCGAAGTTGTGCCAGCTACGCGATTTTTTTCGGATTGAAAGACGGTTTCTGATGCTTGAGTTTTAACCGGGGTTGATCGGGGAACTCAAGTGACTGGTTAGGATAGGGGCGGGTTTCGATTTAGGCGGACGTTCTCGCATTCTGCCGTTTACTGCGTTTTTTGCTTTTTTGAATCGGGCCCAGCGATGCTTCAATGGTTTTCACATCGGGAAAATCTCCCGGTGTATAGCCATGCAGTGCTGCTGCAATTGTCTTGAGTCGTGCTGGTGTGGTACCGCAGCAGCCGCCGATGATTCGCGCGCCGCAATCGCGTGCCAGACGGGCGTAGTGCCACATGGTTTCATCGTCACCGCTATAAACGATCTTGCCATCAATTGATTGTGGAATGCCGCAATTACCTTTGGCAATAATGATGTCATCCTCAGCAGCACATCGACTGAATCTGGAGATTGTATCCACCAGTGTGGAAGGTCCAGCACCACAGTTTGCACCATAGGCAATCAGTGGCGGTAAATTGGAACGCATGAATTCGCTGGCCTGCTCTGGGGTCTTGCCCATCATGGTCCGTCCAGCCGTATCGAATGTCATGGTCGAGGCCACGGGTAGGCCGGTAGAGGCAGCCGCTGTGACCGCGGCTAGTAATTCATCAAAGGCGAAGATGGTCTCGATCCAGAGTACATCAACACCTCCTTCGGCTAGAGCGTTGGCCTGCTCGGTGAAAGCTTTGACGGCAGATTCGTGGCTCATGGTGCCGTGGGGCTCCATGAGTTCCCCGGTTGGACCCATTGATCCAGCTACTATGACCGGGTGTCCTGCCGACTGGCTCGCTGAGCGGGCCAGTCTTGCTGCGGCTACATTGATATCAGTGGTCAGATGTTCGGCGTGATCAAGGCTCAGTCGAAACTGGTTTGAACTGAAAGTATTGGTCAGAATAATATCTGCGCCCGCTTTTAAAAAGGCGTTGTGCAGATCCGTTACTTTTTCGGGCGAATGCAGGTTCCAAAGATCTGCGGCTTGCCCGGCCGGTAGTCCCATGGCCATCATGTTGGTGCCGGTGGCACCGTCAGCGAGGAGATAATCGCGTTCATTGAGGAGGTCGGTCAGTGGGTTGGACATATTGTCTTTCAGCAGCAATTGATGGGGCGCCTATGATCAGGTTCTTGTTTTGGTTTTAAGGGCACTCGGCGCTTGTTAGAGATTCCATGCCATCAAAGTGGATCAGGTTGTGAATACTCCGGTATTTTTGAGTCATTTTCAACCGCCATCATCTCTTGCAGCCGTAACGCTTGGGGTATTTGTACCAGAATCCGGCAAGCGACGGGTCAGTGCACACAAGCATGCTGTTTCAGAAAGAATGCTAAGAGATTGTTGTTGATAGCTGTTCAGGAGTACCAAACTGAACCAGGTCTCGCGTGGTAAGTGATTTAACAAAAGGTGAATAATATAAAAGTATGGTGGCTGCCGTACAGCCGAACTGAGGATGGTTTGCTGCAACAGGAGTTTAGATCTTAGCTTTGATAAGTTAGGCTCTGAACATGCAAAACGCTGAAAACTAAACAACCCTTCGAAGTAGAGATAAGAGGATAAGCTACATGGGTGGCAAGCGCGGTCGTATCAGGGGCAATAGAAGGAAGGTTGGTGCTGTTACACAACTGCCATATGAAGGTGTAACTAATTCATATCCTGCCGTAGAGATTCTAAACCCAGATCAGGTTGAGCAAATTGTTGATGGCGCGTTAAAGATACTTGCAACCAAAGGAATGCGATTTCTGCACGAGGAAAGTCGCCACCGGCTGATTGCCGCTGGAGGGAAAGCTGACAAAGCGCAGCAGACCATACGTTTTGATCGTGAAATGGTGCTCGAGTACCTTTCTTACGCACCTGCATCATTCACCCTGCGGGCGAGAAATCCCCTTCGTGATCTGATCATTGGTGACAATAATATCGTTTTTACCTCTGTCGGCGGTCCGGCATTCTGCAGTGATCTTGATAAAGGTCGGCGTCCAGGAACCTATGCAGAATTATGTGACTATCTGCGACTTGTCCAAAGTATCAATGTGATTCATCAGGAAGGTGGTGGTGCATTTGAGGCCATGGATCTACCGCCTCTTTCACGTCATCTTGATCTATACCTGGCGCAGTTCACTTTATTGGATAAGAACGTTCAGGCATACGCTCTGGGCCGGGACCGGACTATCGACTGCCTTGAAATGACCTGTATCGCATTGGCTACGGACCGGGCTGAACTCAAGCGCAAGCCTGCCGTTCTCGGTATTATTAATACCAATTCGCCCATGCAACTGGATGTTCCCATGTCAGAGGCTATAATCGAGCTTGCTAGCGCGGGTCAGGTAAGTTGTGTGACGCCGTTTACGCTTGCTGGCTCCATGAGCCCGATCAGCCTGGCTGGAACACTGGTGCAGCAGACAGCGGAGGTTCTTGCAGCGGTTACACTCGTACAATGCGTGCGACCTGGCGCGCCGGTAATGTATGGATCGTTTGCATCCAATGTTGATATGAAGAGTGGCTCTCCCGCTCTGGGAACGCCGGAATATACGAAGATGACGCTCGCCAGCAGCCAGATAGCCCGATATCTAGGTTTACCGAGCCGCTCCAGTAATACAACCTCATCGAATTGTGTCGATGCTCAGTCAGCCTATGAAAGTGAAATGTCGCTATGGGGTTCGGTGATGGGTCATGTCAACCTTGTTAATCATGCTGCCGGGTGGCTCGAGGGAGGTTTGACCGCCTCATTTGAAAAACTTATTCTGGATGCGGAAATGTTGCAGATGATGACGCAGACGCTTGAGCCCATAGAAGTAAACGAAGATGAGTTGGCACTGGCAACGATTGCAGAAGTACAACCCGGGGGCCATCACTTTGCTACTGAGCATACCCTGGCTCGTTACCAAACCGCTTTTTATCCTACGTTGCTTTCGACCCGAGAAAACTTCGAGAGCTGGGAAGAACAGGGTGCACAGGATACGGCAACCAGAGCCAATACCATCTGGAAGAAACTGCTCGAAGAATATGAACAACCGGAAATGAATGAATCAATCTTGACTGCTTTGAACGAGTATGTGGATGTGCGTAAAAAAGAGATAGCGCAAAATTGAATCAGAGTCACAGGACAAACAGATGCGACCACTATTACAGACCCTGAACGACACTATGATCAGCCGCATTCTGGATGAAGCAAAACGCCTGATGGCAGAGGTTGGTATCGAAATACGTGGCAACGGACTAAGGCAGCGGTTGCTGGATCATGGCCTGCGGGCGGATCCGGTCAGCCAGCGCATACTCTTTCCAGAGCATGTTGTGGACAGGGCTATAGCAGACACCCCTAAGTCATTTTCACTTTTCAATCGGGATGGTGACTTCTATACCGAAATTGGTGGTAATAATGTGCACTACGTGCCGGGTTCCAGTGGATTAAAGATTCTTGACCACAGGAATGGGCAGGTCAGGCTGGCGGACTCAAACGACTTCATTGAGTATGCCCGGCTCTGTGATGGTCTGGAGCATATTGCTTACCTGGCAACGGCATTCTCAACTAATCATGATATTGAGTCCCAGGTGTCAGATGCATGGCGACTCTACATGACGCTGATTTCATCAAAAAAGCCGGTCGTGTCCGGCGCATTCAGTGAACATGGCGTACCGGTAATGGCAGAAATGCTACAGATGTTCCGTAACGATCGACAAGACTTGATTGACCGACCTATGGCCATTTTCACTATCACTGCGACCGGTAATTTCCGTTATGGAGAAGATTCCTGCCAGAATTTACTGGATTGTGTTGAAGCGGGTATTCCGGTCGAGATCGTACCGGTAACCCTGATGGGGCTTATTGCGCCGGTCACGCTGGTTGGCGCGCTGGTGTTTCATTGTATTGATGTGCTATCTGGTTTGACCATGGCACAGATTATCAGGCCGGGTGCACCGGTTCTGTTTGGTGGAGCACCTGCCACTTTTCATATGAAGGCTGCCAGTTCTCCCATGGCGGCCATTGAGGCGCAGCACCTCAATGTGGCTTATGTTGCAATTGCCAAGTCTCTGAATCTGCCAACTCAGGCATACATGGCGCTCAGCGACAGTAAATTACTCGATGCGCAGGCAGGTGGGGAGAGCTTCAGCAGTGCCCTGCTGGCTGCGATTGCAGGTATAAATTCCGTTTCAGGCCCGGGGATGCTGGATTTCGTACTCACCTTCAGCTTAGCTAAACTCGTATTTGATAACGAGATATGTGGGCAGTCGCTTCATTTCGTTCGGGAAATTAAAGTGCAGGGTGATCTACCCACCGAAGAGTTGGTTAAAGAATTGATTCAAGACGATCACCTGATTACTTCGCCACATACCCTTGAGCACTGGCCTAATGAGCTTTACCTGACTGATCCGGTTTTTGACCGATTAAACCGTGAAAGCTGGGAAGAGGCGGGATCGGAAGAACTGCAGCAGCGGGCTAATAGGCAGGTTGAGCAAAGGCTGCGTAACTATACGCCTTTCGAAACGGACCCTCATATCGATGCTGCAATGCGGGCTTTAATTGTTTCGGGGCTGAAAAGCCAGACCGCACTACCCGAGTTGCTTCCGACCGCTGAACCGCCGATGCCGAAAGCCCAGCCAGGTCATCGCGGCCGAGCTGGCAGGCGGCGTAGAATTAAGTAAGTTCGCCCCCGCCTTCATTTTAATGGGCCCAATTTGCCTACAGCAGTTCACCTGGAAAGGACCGGGGTGGATCACTGCCGCTGTGGCGACTCTGGAACTCAAAGCCAGGAGAAGGTAAATTCATCGTCCTGGATAGTAGGCGGGGTGCAGGTATACGCCTGTACAAAGAAGCCGCCACTTTTCCTGGGCTCAAATAACGTCTGCTGGAGGATGCTTCTTTTTTGGATGCCACAGAGAAAAGCAGCCCTGTTTTTGAGTTCTTGAATCTCTGACCTGTCTTGGCTTACCAGGGGGTATTAAGCTGTGTTGTCTGTTCTTGATATTACAATTGTTTTTTTATATGCAATTAGCTTGTTCGCACTAGCGCAATGGGTTTCTCAGGAAGAATCGGGGTATCAGAAGAACGCCCAGGATTATTTCCTTGCAGGTAAATCGTTACCCTGGTGGGCCATTGGCGCTTCGCTGATTGCAGCTAATATTTCGGCTGAGCAGATTATTGGCATGTCTGGTTCGGGTTACGCCATTGGTTTAGCGATTGCCTCGTACGAGTGGATGGCTGCCATTACGCTAATTCTGGTGGGTAAATTTCTGTTACCCATTTTCTTGAAGCGAGGCATTTACACTATGCCGCAGTTTCTGGAACAGCGATACGATCATAAGGTTCGTATGGTCATGGCTTTTTTCTGGCTTGGCGTCTATATTTTTGTGAATCTCACATCGGTATTGTGGCTGGGTGCACTGGCGATGAATACAGTCGCTGGGCTTGATATTGTGCTGAGTATGGTGCTGCTGGGAGGGTTCGCTGTGAGCTACTCACTTTACGGTGGACTCAAGGCAGTCGCCTTTACAGATATAATACAGGTCCTGGTGCTGGTGCTGGGTGGTTTGATGATCGCCTGGGTTTTGCTCGATACGGTGGCCGCTGGTGAAGGTATCTTAAAAGGTTTTCAGTTACTGACTGACCGTGCACCCGAGAAGTTTGATTTGATCCTAAGTCCGGACAACCCGCACTATATGAGCCTGCCCGGGCTGTCTGTGCTGTTGGGTGGTATGTGGATTATGAACATCTCATACTGGGGATTTAATCAGTATATTATTCAGCGTGCGCTGGCCGCCCGAAATCTCAGGGAAGCACAGAAGGGTATAGCTTTCGCCGCCTTTCTCAAATTACTGATGCCGGTAATCGTGGTGCTTCCAGGGATTGCGATCTTTGTATTATCGCCGACCTTGACGGTGCCAGACCAGGCTTATCCTGAGGCCATGATGCTGTTACCGTCGGGAATCAAGGGCTTGGTTTTTGCCGCGTTGCTGGCTGCTATCGTATCGTCGCTGGCCTCGATGACCAACAGTATTGCAACAATTTTCACCCTGGATATTTATCCCAGCTTCAGCACTGAAAGTGATATCAGCAGCAACAGGGTCAAGGTTGGCCGAATGGTGACGATTCTGGCTATGCTGATGGCCATGATCTGCGCTAAACCCCTGCTAGGTAATTTTGATCAGGCATTTCAGTATATTCAGGAATTTACGGGTTTCTTTACGCCTGGTATTGTGGTGATTTTCCTGCTGGGAATGTTCTGGAAGAAAACGACCTCCCTGGGTGCCCTTGCTGCGGCAATCGCTTCTGCTCTATTGTCTTTTGCTTTCAAGATGCTCTGGCCGGAGCTGCCGTTTATTGATCGGGTTGGGATTGTCTTCCTGTTATGTATTGCCATAGCGTTAATCATTTCAATCATGGCTGGTAATCGCGATCAAACAGGTTCGGTACCACTCCGGGACATCGAATTCGCCACAAGTGGCGGTTTTAATCTGGCCGCTGCCCTGGTGACACTGATTCTGGTAGCGCTGTATGCGACCTGGTGGTAGTAGGCGCATCAGGGCTTCACCCTGACTGTATTCCTGTTTATGCTTACTTATATTAATATGAAAAACGGTCCTGCCATGCCTAATTTATTTGCTCTAGTTTTATCTACCCTGATCTTTGTGTTTGCTCAACCAGGGATTGCTGAACAGTGGGACGCAAACTTTGAATCGGCCTACACCCCGGCGGAAATTCAAAGGCGGCAGAGGCTGGTGCCGATTGACGATATCTGGTGGACGGTGACTGGTGAGCAGATGGGCTGGATGCACAAAAATGTGCATCAGCTGTTTCCCACTGTAAATGTCTATCGAGGTGGTCCAGTTAGTAAGCTGGCAGTCGAACCGAATGCATCGATTGGAGATTATGAAATCAGCACTGCCAGTGGTGCAATGGCCTTTTCTGATTTTCTGGGAAGTAAACACACCACAGCAATGGGCGTGGTTATACTGCATCGTGGCCGGATCGTCTATCAACACTATCCGCGCATGCAGCCCTACGAGAAACCGATTTACTGGTCGGTTGCCAAGGTGCTGCCGGCAACGCTGATAAGGATCTATGAGGAACGGGGCCTGGTTGATGTGAGTCGGCCGATTCAATCTTACCTGCCGGAACTTGCGGGTTCTGATATCGCTAAAATCAGTATCCGCAATATACTTGATATGGCCACGGGGCTTGACTGCCAGGATGAATACGAAAATCGGCAATCCTGCTATTACCAGTATTCTATGGCCATCGGTGATGGCTTCAGGGAAGCGTCTGCGCCGGATAATCCCTATGACTTTCTGAAAACGCTGCGTGTATCTAAGCACGCTGAGCCGGGCCAAAAATTTTCCTATTCCGGTTTGAATACTTTTGTATTGGCCTGGTTGTTGGAGAAGCTGACTGGTGAACCGTTCCAGGACGTTTTCACCAGGGAGATCTGGCAGTTGATTGGCGCGGAAGCCGATGCATCTTACCTTGCTTACCGTTACGGTATACCGCTTACCCATGGCGGCTTTTTGTCTAATATGAGGGACCTGGCTCGGTTTGGACTACTTTTTACGCCTTCCTATGGCATTGTTTCAGAAACGAAAATTATCTCTGCCAAGCACATCGATTTTCTATTCAATAAGGCTAATCCCAATCTGGTTCGGGACGATGGAAGTCACAATATCTACCAATGGGACTATGTTGATAGACAAGGCTTTCTGTTCAAGGGAGGTTGGGGTGGGCAGGGCCTGTTGGTGAACCCAGCACTTGACCTGGTTGCGGTTTTTACCAGCTATTTCAAGGAAGACGATAGCCAACAGGACCTGCGTGCTGCGGTATTTGAGGTGATACGGGGCGTCTACGTAAAACAGAAAGGGCCAACAGCTGCTCGCGACGATTAAAGACTAAAACTGGTTTCCGGTTGCCCGATGCTTGTATACATGACATCACAGGTGTCACCATGCTAGGGTGCCTATGAATAACAGTCAGCAGGAACATCTTGTCGATCGATGAAACTCAGCCCGAGCAATCGCTAGCCGTAGAATCCTTATATTCTTCTACTTACCAGGTGGGTCAGGACAATATCAGACCTTTCGGGCTTGATATTCATAACCCGGTGTTCCTGATCAGCAGTTGCACTATCGTTTCTTTTATAGTCTTTACTTTAAGCCAACCCGATTTGGCAGCTGTCTATTTCAATGAATTAAGAATCTGGCTTACTACCACCCTGGATTGGTTTTTCATGGGCGCCATGAACCTTTATCTTCTTTTCTGTGTTTTCCTGGTTCTGTCACCATATGGACGAATTCGGATAGGTGGGCCGCAGGCGAGCCCGCGTTATCACTTCGTGTCATGGGTTTGTATGCTGTTTGCGGCAGGAATCGGTATCGGTATTATGTTTTATGGTGTTCTGGAACCCATGAACCACGCCCTGATACCCCCCCTTAATGCTGAATCCATGGAAGGGCAATCGTTAAGGGAGCTGGCTATGGCTGCCACTATTTACCACTGGGCATTTCATCCCTGGGCTGGTTATGCCCTGGTGGGTTTGTCGCTGGCCTTTTTTTGTTACAACAAGGGCCTTCCCTTGGTCATTCGCTCAGCACTATACCCCTTATTGGGTGAGCGAACCTGGGGCTGGCCCGGTCATATAGTTGATATTATTGCTGTTTTTGCAACGCTATTTGGGTTGGCTACATCGCTGGGATATGGCGCTGAGCAGGCAGCAGGTGGCCTTAATTACCTTTTTGACGTGCCCATGGGATCTGCCACCAATATCCTGTTAGTTATTGTTATTACGGCAATGGCATTGACCTCGGTACTCAATGGCCTGGATGGCGGAATTAAAAGATTGAGCGAATGGAATATGACGGTGGCTGCCTGCCTGGGCTTGTTTGTGTTATTCAGTGGCCCAACGCTTGAAATAATGGAGCAATTCTTCCACTACAGCGCTGCTTACATTAGCTACCTACCTGAACTCAGTAACTGGTCTGGTAGAACTGATTTTTATTATATGCATGACTGGACTACCTTTTACTGGGCCTGGTGGATTGCGTTTTCTCCGTTTGTAGGTATGTTTGTTGCCAGAATATCCACTGGGCGTACCGTTAGGGCATTTATTTTGACGACAATTCTGGCGCCTTCCCTGATATTTATGTTGTGGATGACTATCTTCGGCCATATTGCAATGGTTCAGTACTTTGATCAGGGTGTGCTCGATATAGCCGATAGCGTCAGGAATTTTCAGCCTGAGCTGACCTTGTTTGTCTTTCTTGGTCAGTTTGATTTCACGCTGATTACTTCTATTGTGGGTATTGCTCTGGTTCTCGTTTTCTTCGTCACTTCAATGGATTCGGGTTCGTTAATTGTCGATACGATGACCGCCGGAGGCAAGATTAGCACGCCAGTCACCCAGCGCATTTTCTGGTGTGTAGCTTTAGGCTTGATAGGTATAGCGCTGCTGCTGGGAGGCGGGCTTTCCTCCATTCAGGCTTTGGCTTTAGCCACGGCGTTCCCTTTTTCTCTGATCATGTTTTTGATGATGGTGAGCTTGTTTCTTGGTCTTCGCAGCGAGGCGCGTTAACTGCGGTCAAGCGGGTCTGCTGATAGTCAGTCGCCTTCGCTATTAGGTAACCTTACGATTTATCGTCGATGGTAGTAGGATAAATCACTGCCGAATTGATTGTCAGTGGTCCTGTTTTTAGCGCTATTAGAGACAACGCTGTAAGTTCAGCTGGAGTAGAGAATAACGGCATTTTCTCAGTTTGGTTGACCTAATCGGCCAGTAACAGAGTTCAGTTTTTGGTTTTGATTGCGTGCTAGAGCAATCGATCACTGGGTCGGCTTATGTGACTGAATGGGGTTGAGTCAGCAGTACTACTTCTGGTCGAAGTCGATGACCACCTTGTCACTGATTGGGTGGGCCTGACAGGTCAGAATGAAGCCGTTTTCGATTTCTGCGGGTTCCAGAGCGTGGGTGATATCCATGTCCACTTTGCCAATTAGGAGTTTTGCTTTGCAGGTAGAGCAGACGCCATCCTTGCAGGAGAAAGGCAGGTCCAAACCCTGGTCAATTCCCGAGTCGAGCAGGTTTGCACCGGCTGCAGAGAGATCGAAACCAACTGATCGCCCATCCATAACAATGGTTACGTGGCTCATCCTGCCAGCATACTGTTTTGCTCTGGCATGATGTTTTTCAATCACTCGCTGTGCGTCTTCAGCAGAAGAGGAAAATAGTTCATAGTGGATGTGTTCTTCTTTGACACTCATTTCTCGCAAGCCTCGTGAAACCTCAGAGATCATGGATTCTGGGCCACAGATGAAATATTCGCTGAAGCTGCGCAGGTCAATCAATGTCTTGCTCAAGTCACTGCCTTTCTGGTTATTCAGCCGGCCATTTAACAAGTCCGCACCCTGGTCTTCTCTGCTCAATAGATTGACCCAGTGTAACCGGGTCATATATCGATTCTTGAGAAAGCTCAATGTCTCGCGAAACATGATAGTGCTGGTGCGCTGATTGCCGAACAGCAGCGTTACCCGGCTTTTTGGTTCTTCCTCAAGAATGCTCTTGATATTGGAAATGACAGGTGTGATGCCGCTTCCAGCAGCGATAAAGAGATAGTTTTTCTCATGGCCGTTAGCCAGTTCAGCACTGAAGTTTCCCTGAGGGGGCATGCAATCGACAATGTCACCTACCTTGATTGTGTCGTTAGCAAAATTGGAGAATAGGCCACCGTCAATCCGTTTTATAGCTACTTGCATTATGGGGTCATTGATGCCCGAACAGATTGAATAGGAACGACTCACAGATTCACCGCCAAGCTTGGAGCGGATTGTTAGATACTGTCCTGGCTTGTAGCGGAATCTGTTCCGGTACGCGGCGGGTATGTCAAATCCGATTTTGACTGCATCGGTTGTTTCGGGTGCGATGCTGGCCACTGTCAGGGAAAAAAAATGTGTCTCTGCCACTGCTGTTCCTAGATTGGTTTAAAATAATCAAAAGGTTCAGCGCAGTCCCTGCACTGATACAGCGCCTTGCATGGTGTCGAACTGAATTGGCTGATCAGCCGTATTTCGGTGGCATCACATCTGGGGCAATGGATTGGGCTTTCATTGCGAGGTGGTGCTATTCCATACAACCTTAACTGTTGCCTGCCGAGCTCAGATAACCAATCTGTTGTCCAGGCTGGCGCGAGCCGGGTTGAAATTCTGAAGTTGTCATATCCTGCCTGACGAAGCGTTGCTGCAATATCCTCTGCCATAACCTGCATGGCAGGGCAGCCCGAGTAAGTGGGTGTGATGGTCACCACGATCGCCCCGTCAATCTGGGTTATGTCCTGCAGAACACCAAGATCCCAGAGGCTCAGAGCGGGAATTTCAGGGTCTTTTACGGCATCCAGCAAATCCCACAGAGACCCGCAATCCGAATTTTTCCTGCGCCCGTTGCGTGCATGATTTTCCGCAGGAAGTAAAGAAATTCCAGGATTGTAAGCTGAGCGGTTAGTTACCATTGCTGCCCCGGATAGGCTCGCTGCAGAAACTGCATATCTGATAGCATATGGCCTAGGGCTTCAGTGTGTATGCCTTTGCGGCCCCCGGTGACGACCCAGTCGTTCGCTGGGACTGTGAGGGTGGCGTCGCTTAGGGTCGCTGTGACTTGCCTGATCCACTCGGGTTGTAGACTGGCAACATCCACGCCAACATCGGCTTTAGACATTTCCTGGTCGAGCTCGTCCATCTCGAATAACTCGGTTGTATAACCCCACAGGTCGTCGATGGCATTCTGCAGGCGGTCATGGCTTTGTGTAGTTCCATCGCCAAGACGAAGTATCCAGCTGGTGCTGCGGCGTAGGTGATAGAGGTCCTCTTTGTAGGCTTTCTCTGCTATCGCTGCCAGGGTCTTATCTCTCGAGAGTTTCAGCCTTTTCATGTAGGCAAGGCTAAATTCATCTACCAGGTATTGACGTGCCATGGTAAAGGCAAAGTCGCCGCGAGGCAGTTCGTGAATAAGCAGGTTAGTAAAATCACGACAATCTCTGTTATAGGCGTAGCTGTCTTCAGTGGAGCCATCTGCTGCAATCTCTGCGGTGTAGCCATAAAACATTCTGGCCCTACCCACATAGTCCAAGGCAACATTAGTCAGGGCTAAGTCCTCTTCCAGGAACGGGCCATTGCTGGACCATTGGGAAAGGCGATGGCCTAGCACCAGTGAATCATCACCGAGCCTGAGCACAAACTCCTTTAGCTGTTCTTTATCAATCAAGGTATTTCACCTTACATATTGTTGACTTCATCGGGTAATTGATAGTGCGCTGCATGCCGATAAGGTTTGTCGTCATGAGGGTCATAAAAGCTCTCGCAATCTGATTCCTGCGAAGCGACAATATCAGACGAATTGACAACCCAGATGCTGATGCCTTCGCTGCGACGGGTGTAGATATCACGGGCATATTCGAGCGCCTGCTGTGGGTTTTCTGCGTGAAGGCTCCCGGTATGTTTGTGATCCAGACCTCGCCTGGAACGAATAAAAACCTCATAAAGTTTCATAATAAGTGCCTTTGTGGGCTAGCTAGGCCGCCCTGGTTGATCGTTGTTTGTGCTTGGCTTCATAGGCGGCAACGGCATCGCGCACCCATGCGCCTTCTGCATGAACGCGGTTATGGTGTTGCAGGCGCTGTCGGTTACAGGGGCCATCGCCTTTAATGACTCGTGCAAATTCAGACCAGTCAATTGCTCCAATATCGTAATGGCCGCGATCTGCATTCCATTTCAATGCTGGATCAGGAATCTTGAGGCCAATGACGTCAGCCTGTTTAACGCTTTGGTCGATAAATTTCTGGCGAAGTTGGTCGTTGCTCTGGCGTTTAATCTTCCATTTCATGGATTGGGCGGAATGAGCAGATTCTGCATCGTGGGGGCCAAACATCATAAGCGACGGCCACCAGAAGCGATCAAGGGCATCCTGAGCCATGGCTTTCTGCTCGTGACTACCTTGGCTCAGGGTCACCATGATCTGATAGCCCTGCCGTTGATGAAAACTTTCTTCCTTACAGATTCGTACCATACTGCGAGCATAAGGGCCATAGGATGTCCTTTGCAGGGATATCTGGTTGACGATAGCTGCGCCATCGACAAGCCAGCCAATGGCGCCAATATCTGCCCAGGTCAACGCCGGATAGTTGAAAATTGACGCGTATTTGGCAACGCCATCGTGCAGTGCCTTAACCAGTTCGTCACGACTGATACCCAGCGTTTCGGCGGCACTGTATAGATACAGTCCATGACCGCCTTCATCTTGTACCTTGGCTAGTAGAATACATTTTCTATGAAGTGTCGGTGCGCGGGTAAGCCAGTTTCCTTCGGGTTGCATGCCAATCACCTCGGAATGGGCATGCTGCGACATTTGCCGAATCAGGGTCTGGCGGTATTTTTCCGGCATCCAGTCTTTCGGTTCGATTTTTTCCTCGGCGTCGATGCGTTTCTGGAATAGAACTTCTTGTTCTGACTTAACTTCTTCTGACATAGATTTCTCCACCGACCTTAGCTGCTTGGTAAGCCGTTAATTCTGCTCTATGGTAGGCACACCCAGCCGATGTGAGTGCCCCCGAAAAAGTGCAATGAGTTGATCTTTCTGATTGACCACAGAAACATCGTAAATACCCTTACGTTTGCTCTGGTTTGCCATGCTGGCAGTCGCGGTTAACACATCGTTCAGCTTTGCCGGTGCAAGAAAATCAATCTGTGCACCTGCTACCAGAGCACTGTGATTTTCGCTGTTACAGGCAAATGCGCAGGCACTGTCTGCCAGCGAAAAAATCATACCGCCATGACACACACCATGACCATTTACCATATCACGGCGAATAGCCATTTTCACGCAAGCATGTTGGACATCAATCTCGGTGACCTGCATGCCAAGCGCTGCAGAGCAGGCATCACCCTTGAGCATTTCGTCAACACAGGCTCTGGCCAGGGATTGAGGGTTCAACAGCTATTCTCCTATATAGACGGGTGGCCTTTTTTCAAGGAAAGCAGTAACGCCTTCCTGGTAATCGTGGGTCTTACCCGCGGTTCGCATCAGTTCCTTCTCGAGTTCGAGTTGTTGATCGAGGCTGTTTACTGTTGATGCGGCAAATGCCTGTTTAGTTAACGCGAATCCTCGAGTGGGTTGCGTGGCCAGTTCCCTGGCCAGGCTCATGCTGGTCTCCATGAGTTTCTCTCCGTCAACGACTTGCCAGATCATACCCCAGTCCAGGGCCTGTTCAGCAGTAATTTTGGGTCCTAACATGGCCAGGCCTTTTGCCCTGGCCATGCCCACTAATCTCGGTAAAATCCAGGTTCCGCCAGTATCAGGAATCAAGCCCAGTTTCGAGAAAGATTCAATGAAACTGGCCTGTCGAGCTGCTATAACAATGTCACAGGAGAATGCCAGATTGGCACCAGCACCTGCAGCGACACCATTTACTGCACAGATCACGGGTTTTTCCATGGTAGTAATAAGCCTGACCAATGGGTTGTAATATTTGCCAACGATAACGCCCAGGTCGGTTTCCCCATCGCCTGGCGAGGCAACTGCGCTGAGATCCTGACCTGCACAGAAGCCACGACCATTGCCGGTTATAAGCACAGCTCGAACTGATTTGTCCTGTGCTGCCTGGGTCAATGCGCCACTTACTTCTATATGCATCTCGTCGGTAAAGCTGTTCAGGGATTCAGGTCGGTTCAATTTTAGAACGGCAACACCTTTGTCGATCTCAAATTCGATATCACTCATGTTCTATCTCCACCAATAATTGGTCCGCTTCCACTGTAGGCTCTGCTTGCTGGTTAGTAGTTGCCGGCTATTCATGTTTATAGTTGCAGTGCTAAGACATAATACACATTAATTTTACTCGATCCATAATTAGCCTATTGGCATTGCAACTGCGTCCAAGCGGGAAGTGATTATATCTGTGTTGCAAGGGGAAATGAAAAAACAGTTGCCGCATTTCTGTTAGAGGCTGTTTGCTTAGAAAGTTGACTTGAGCCGAATTGGCTATGGGCCTCTCTGATCAATGGGCGAGTAAAGCAGTATGAGAGAGCGCCAGCCGTGCTAGATGTAGAGTTAGATTTAGGGCACAATCTGCACTGATTCTGTTGACCAGTTAGCTTAAATATCGGCTACTAACGGCTAAAGAAAGCTAATTTACGACCGGAGGATTTTTTATCTCAATGCAGCGAATGGCAGGTGGAAACTGGATTTAGAAGTAATCGAGGGATGATAAGACAGTATTCGATGGTGATTAATCTGTTTTTCTTTGGGTCCTATTAATGAATAGAGAGGGTGCAATGAGCTTACCAGCATCAGGCGAAAACGAGATTCCAACCTGTCATGGCGGGTTGGAAAATCTTGATTCAGAATACGACTATGACTTGCTTGAAATGGAAGGCAGCATACCTGCTGATATTAAAGGCACGTTTTTTCGAAATGGCCCGGGTCGGCAGAAAATCGGCTCGACAGCATACGGTCATTGGTTTGATGGTGACGGCATGCTATGCGCGTTTACCTTTAATGAGGGCAGGGCACATTTTCGTAATCGCTACGTGCGAACGCCCAAATACCTGGATGAAACCGCTGCGCAGAAAGTACTTTACCGGGGATTTGGCACTCAGATTGAAGGCGGCCTGTTTGCCAATCTGTTCAAGATGCCAGCCAATCCGGCAAATACCAGCAGCGTATACCACGGCGGTCATCTGCTCGCGTTAAACGAAGGGGGTAAACCCTGGGCCTTGAAACCAGGCTCCTTGGAGACTCTCGGTGAGTTTACTTATGAAGGTGAACTGGAACCCTCGATGGTGTTCAGTGCCCATGGCAAGGTGCATCCGAGCACCGGAGATTACATTAATTATGGTGCGGGCATTTCTGGCTTTGGCCTTAAGGGTCCCAAGCCTTGCATTAATATGTATCGCATTAACTCAGCAGGAAAATTGTTCAGGAAGGGGCAGATTCCCCTTGAAAATTTTCCGTTCTGCCATGATTTTGCTTTGTCAGACAAATATGCGATCTTCTTTCTTGGTTCCATTGTATTTGGCAATATGCTGCCAGTAATCCTGGGTTCAAGGACGATTTCGGAACAGGTAAGGTTTGACGATGATATAGCCATGCAGATTGTCGTAGTTGATCTCAATACGTTCAAGGAAGTAAAACGCTTTGAGACTACGCCCGGTGCCATTATTCATTTTGGTAACGCTTTCGAGCAGGGTGATGAGATCATCGTAGATGGCATGTTCCAGGATAACTTTGAAGCCAATGATACTTTAGCTGATGTTTTTAATAGGGCCGGGCGATTCGGTGGTGGATGGTATAGGCGGTATCGTCTCAATATGAAAACTGGCGATCTGCACACCGAACAGGTCAGTGACGTGGAATCTGAATTTCCAACCTTCAATAACGAGCTCCTGGGAACCAAGAATAATGTGACCTATACCGCTTGCTCAGTGGACAATGGGGCTAATAGCTTCTTTAACGCAATTTCAAGGGTTACCTTTGATGGTCAAGCCGATGTGGTCACCTTGCCGCCCGGGTTTTATGGATCAGAACCTTTGTTTGTGCCGAAGTTAAATGCCAAGAAAGAAGATGATGGCTACTTGATGGAAGTGGTTTACAACGGCTTTGAGCACAACAGTGAGCTGCTCATCTTTCGAGCTGATGACATCTCTGATCAGGTTTGTTCGTTGAAGTTGAAACATCATGTTCCGCACCAATTCCACGGGTTTTATACGCCAGAGGTATTTGCGTCATGAAACCTCCGGCATCGTAATCAGAGTGTCGGCGGTGCATCCCGGGTTGCCTGAATAACCGGCTACAGCGAAATGAACTTAACTATTGGCCCTGAACTCCCTCAGCTTTTGTTGCCTGGTAGTTTGCCTGTGGTCCCGCGGTGTTGCACCGGACCAGCGCCGGAAGGCTCTGCTGAATGTTGCCGGATCGGTATAACCGAGCCGACGTGATATCGTTGCGATAGGCAGGTTGCTGTGGTCCAGTAGCCGCTTTGCAAGCTTCTTGCAGCGCAAATCCACTAGCTCCTTGAATGCGAAACCTTCTTTTTTAAGTCTCCGATGCAGTGTTGCAGTAGATATATTCATTATCCCGGCAATTAACTTTGCCCTCGCCCCCTGGTCGAGTATTTGATCGGTAATCAGTTGCGTTACTGATTCAGTGAAAGTGGTGGCCGAGTCTAACTGTGCCAGGGTATGCGAGATGTGATCCTCTAGAATGGGGAACAGATGCGGATCGTGCCCTTCATGCCAATACTGCAAGTCCTCTCGTGATATGACCAGGCTATTTGATTCTGCGTTGAACAGCACCGGCGATTTAAAGATGCGAGTGGGTAGCGTAGGGGTTGCTTGAGGTTTGTCGTGCTCAAAGCTTACCTGTACCAGTTTGCATTTATTCCTGCTGAGGAGCTTTATATAACGCCATATCAGGCCAATCGAGAATTCACTGTCCTGCCGCTTGGGTGATATTGTCTCGTCGATTATGCGATATCGCACCTGGACAAGATCATCAACGTAGCCAATATCGATTCTGGAAGAGTTCTGAATGGCATCCAGATAACGTGCCAGGCTTTGCAGTGCCGTTTCCAGTTTGCCAGAACTCAGGAACAGGTAGCCCACTGCGCCGAGTGCATCTGGGCCAGCTCGCTGAGAAATTTTCAGGCCGAGCCATGGGTCACCAAGTGCCTGAGCTAGCCATTCAAATATCTGGACGAAAAGCCGGAGACTGATCTGGCCATGAAAATCATGTAATTCCTCAGTGTTAATACCGAACTGCTTCAGTCCCTGATTAAACACCGCCCGTTGGTCACTAAGATTGTTATAGATCGATAATAGGACTGATGTTGAGATAATGGGCTCATGAGTTGGTGAAAACATTTCAACAGGCCCTATTAGCGGGGTTTTGTAGCTAAAACTCTATTATATGCACTAAAAAGTCAAGTAAATGCATTTTGAATTTGACATACTGTATTCAGTGGGATTTTTTTATTTTGCTGTCGGGAGCTCAGAATACCACGAATAAAAAAATCTCAGAGATTCACACGACAAGGATTCACACGACAAGGATTTACACGATAAGAAGTTACAGGGAGAGTAATTATGCGTAGATTAATCAGTGCCCTATTGATGTTGGGGTTAACGTTGATGCCCGTGGCATCTTTTTCGCAGGTTATTGAAGAGATCATTGTAACGGCGCAAAAACGTGAACAGGGTGTTAATGATGTGGGTATCACGGTTAACGCGTTCACGGGTGAGCAACTTAAAGACAGGGGTTTTAAGACCGCCGAAGATATGGCGATGTTCACGCCTGGCTTAACTGTCAATGAAACTGCGGCTACCGGCGTACCGCTTTATACCATTCGAGGTGTCGGTTATCAGGATTATTCCACCGCAGCATCTTCGACCGTAGGCCTGTATTTCGATGGGGTTGCCATACCTTATACTGTAATGAGCCGCGGTCTGATGTTTGATGTTGAACGAGTTGAGGTTCTTAAAGGACCCCAGGGCGATCTTTATGGTCGTAATACCACAGCCGGTCAGATCAATTTCGTCAGCAGAAAGCCGACAGATGAATATGAAGCAGGCCTCACAGCAGGTTTAGGTAGCTACGGGACTTTTGACCTGGAAGGATATACCAGTGGCTCCTTGGGTGATTCAGCACGTGGCAGGCTAGCCATCCGGACAGTTCAATCCGGCGAAGGTTGGCAGAAGAGCACGACCCGGGATGATGAACTCGGCGAACTGGACACCCTGGCCCTAAGAGCCATGCTTGATATAGACCTCAGTGATAACACGAGTGTGATGTTGAATCTGCATTACGTGGACGATCAGTCGGAGAACCGGGCAAATACCGCTTATAACGGAACGGTTATCGGCCTGGGCGAATTTGCAACGCCGTATTCACCCCTTGGGAACTATGTTTTTGGTGCTAATGCGGGTGAGACCCCGCCTTGGTATTCCACGGGAGAAAATGACGCAGCCGATTGGACTAATAGCTATACCAGCGCCCAGACGGGAAGGACTTTTGATCTCAGACCGCAGCGTGATAATCAGTTGTTTGGTCTATCGGCGACCATTACCTGGGATATGGGTAATGTATTGCTGACGTCAATTACCGGCTTTGATCAGTTTGACAGAGTAGAGTCCAATGACTGGGATGGCGGGTTTTACAATGACTCAAGCAACATCAACACAACCGATCTGTCAACGTTCTCTCAGGAGCTTCGTTTGTCAGGCGGTGATGATGACCTTAACTGGATTGCTGGTGTGTACTTCTCAACTGATGAGATGGACGAGTATTACCATTATTTCATGTCTGATTCTCTCTATGGTGCTGCTTCTGCTGACTGGGGCCTGGCCACGCCATTCGCGGTCGCGCCAATTATGGAGCTTGATACAAAATACACCCAGGAAACGGACTCCGTTGCTGTATTTGGTCATGTGGAATGGCGGCTCAGTGATGCCTGGCGACTGACCTTAGGGGGTCGTTACACCAGCGAGGAGCGGGCCTGGACTGGCTGCACCTTTGTTGCCGATGATGGCACGCTGGCAGGATTTATGAATTTCGCATTCGGGACGTCCATGGGTGTGGGGGACTGTGCAACCATTGACGATGACCCAGGTTCGCCGACCAATATCCTGTCGATGCTCATAGCAGGGACACCGGATGCGGCATTCAGCGTATTCAGCGATACCATTGAAACCGATCGTTTGATGGGCAAGGTAACACTGGATTACTCAGTCAATGACGATGTGCTGGTCTACGGGACGGTCTCGAATGGTTTCAAGTCGGGTGGCTTTAACGGCGCAAATTCTAACGGAACCCGCCAATTGCAACCGATCCGGGAAGAGGTCTTGACAGCCTATGAAGCTGGAATCAAGGCAACCTTGGCCGAGGGTAGAATGCAATTTAATGCCGCTACTTTCTTCTATGACTACAAAGATAAACAGGAGCAGGATGCTGCCGTGACTTTTGTTGGAAACATCTCTGGTCTGGGAAATGTTGATAAGTCCGAAATAATGGGTGCTGAAGTTGATGTACAGTGGGCACCGGCTGATGGTTGGATGGTCCAGTTGGGTGTGGCCTTGCTCGATACGGAAATAAAGGAGTGGATGGCAATAGACCGGGACCTCAGTGCATGGCCGACTATTGTCCGAAAGGATGCTTCTGGCGGTGAATTGGCGATGTCGCCTCATATGCAATTTAATGGCCAGATTGCCAGACAATGGTCCGTTGGCGACAGTAAGGTAATGGACCTGGCAGTTGACTACAGCTATACCGATTCAACCACGGGAGGTAGCCAGCCTTCGGATGCAACAGAAGCTTACCATGTTGCCAATCTCAGGTTAGGTTATGGCACTGATGATGGACAGTGGCGAGTATTACTCTGGGGCAGGAATATCACCGACGCATACTATTACCCGGCTGCTTATCAGGGGGGAAATGGGCCGTGGATTCGAGCCAATGGGATGCCGCGTACCTGGGGTGTATCGCTGGATTATAAAATCGGTGCTTACTGATTTGCCGGCCTTTGTTGCTTTTTGCAGGGTGACTGGTTGGTGAACCCCGCGATATCATGCTGCGCCACTGCCGGCGCCCTACTGATTCTTGCGCTATCGGGCTGCCAGCAGCAGCAAGCCGGCGAACTGGTTCTACGGGGTGGCATGATATACACCGTCACGGCAGATCAGCCGATGGCTGAGGCTATCGTGGTATCCGCAGGCAAGATTGTTTTTGTCGGAGATGAGGCGACTGCCGCTGCTTATATCGGGCCGGATACAGAGGTTGTAGACCTTGAAGGACGTTTGCTGTTACCAGGCCTGATAGATGCGCATCTGCATCCGCTGGGGGGCGCAGTCAAGGAACTGTACCAGTGTAACTTCCCGTTTTCTGCGGACCCTGATCTAATCAGGGAAACGATGGCAGATTGTGTTGAAAACAGACCGAATGCTGTATGGATTACGGGCGGTCAGTGGGACAGTGGCTTTTTCGAGCGTTTTGAGATGTTATCGCCAAGGTCATTCCTTGATGAGGTCTCAGGTGATGCTGCCATCGTTCTCAGCGATGACAGCGGCCACAATGCCTGGGTCAATTCCAAAGCGCTTGAACTCGCCGAAGTATTTGCTGCTACGCCCGATCCGACTGGCGGCACCATTGTGCGTGAGCCAGATGGCAGGCCCAATGGTATCCTGCTGGAAACAGCCCAGAGCCTGGTTTTTTCAGTTGTTCCCAGGTATTCGGATAAACAGTTCGTCGAAGCAGCGTGCTGGTTTTCTGACTACGCCAATGCCTACGGAATTACCGCTGCTAAAGCGGCGGCGATTGAAGAAGAGGAAATGGCTGGACTGGTCAGTGCCGATAAGGCAGGCGAGCTAAATGTTCACATGGCTACCAGTATTCGCACGCCCAATGGGCATCGCAGCACGCCTTTGGACTATGACGAAATAGATCGGATTCGCAATCGTTACGCTTTCAAGATTTTCCTGGACGGCGTCCCCACGCCAGCCAGGACGGCGGCGATGCTTGATCCTTATCTTCCTGATGAGGCCCACGGTAATAATTTTAGCGGGGGTGATTTGCACGTCGGGCTTGAAACACTGGCCAGTGATCTCATTGAACTTGATAAGCGGGGTTATACGGTCAAGATGCATGCTGCGGGAGATAGATCCGTACAGGTAGGACTCAATGCTATAGAGAGTGCTCGCCAGACGCTGGGTAACAGCGAAAAGCGCCATGAGCTGGCCCATGCTGGCTTTATCCACGCCAACGATATTCCCCGGTTTGCGCAACTCAATGCCGTCGCTGATCTCAGCCCGATTCTCTGGCATCCCTCACCCATTATCGATGCGGTTGTTTCTGCAGTAGGCGAGCGGGGCCAGCAATACTGGCCTACAAGAGATTTGCTGGATGCTAAAGCGCCGATTCTAGCCGGTTCTGATTGGCCGTCTGCAGTGCCTAATGCCAATCCCTGGCCTGGTGTGGAAGCGTTTGTTACGCGTCGCGATCCGAGAGGAAATGCTAAAGGCTCGCTTTGGTCGGAGCAGGCGATTTTGCTCGAGGAAGCCATTGAAATTTATACTATGCACGGCGCCCGAGCCATGAAAATGGAAGATCGAATTGGTAGTCTTGCGGTGGGTAAGCTGGCTGATTTCATTGTGCTGGAGCGAAATATTTTTGAAATTCCTATTGATGAGGTGGCTGACACAAAAATTTATCGGACTTACTTTGCAGGTAAGCTCGTTTATAAAAGTAACTAATCAGGTCGGAACAGCGGAGAAAGACAAAAATGAAAATTCACTATCTGTTGGTAATGGTCGCGATAGCACTGGTGGCATGCGATGCAAGCAATGAAGCATCACGACCGGTATCCGCCGATGCGGTTTATACCAATGCCAGAATCTATACGGTTGATGCGGTTAACAGCTGGGCCAGCGCCATGGCGGTCGGTAATGGCAAGATCATTGCCGTTGGCAGCGATGAAGATATCGCAGCGCACATTGGTGAAGACACCGATGTGAATGACATGGTCGGTCGGATGATGATGCCGGGTATCCACGACACGCATATTCACCCGTATGATGGCGGTATCGGTAAGACGGTGCAGTGCAGTTTCCTTACTGCCGTTCTTGATGAAGCGCTGAAAGCAATGCAAGACTGCCTGGCCGACATTCCCGAAGGTCAGTGGCTACGGGGTGGCCAGTGGAATGATGGGCTGTTTATTGGCACCACAAAATATCCGAAGCAGATTCTCGATGAGATTGCGCCCCATCATCCTGTTTTTCTGATGGATTGGTCAGTGCACAATGCCTGGCTTAATTCCAGCGCCCTGGAGCTGCTTGGCATTGATGATGAAACACCGAACCCGAGTGGCGGTGTTATTGTCAGGGACCTTCAGACCGGCGAGGCTACTGGCATACTGCTGGATAACGCGGCCTATGAACCGCGCAGGAGTCTGCCTGCTTACAGTTTGCAGCAAAGGTCCGATGCGCTGGCCTGGAGCATCAAGCAGATAATGAGTTATGGCATTACCACCTTTAAAGCGGCGCTGGTAACTACCGAGAACATGGAGGCCTATGCTGACCTGCAGGCCAAAGGCGCGATCCCCTTTAATATTAAAACCAGCTTGTCGTGGAAGAGTGCCTGGGCTAATTCGCATGAGGATGAACTTGCCCTTATAGATGCGCGGGCAGGCTTTGCATCCGACCGTATTGATACTGGTTTTGCAAAGATAATGCTGGATGGTATTCCACCAACCTATACCGCAGCCATGCTTGAGCCTTATCTGCCCAGCGAGGCTTTCGGTGACCAGTGGCGTGGTAAATTAATGTTCGAGCCCGAACAGCTTGGCGCTGATCTTGCTGAATTGGACAGCAGGGGCCTCACCGTTAAGATCCATGCAACCGGTGATCGTTCTGCCCGGGCAGCACTGGACGCCATTGAAGTTGCCCGGGGGATAAACGGTGATAGTGGTCTGATTCATGAAGTCTCCCACGCGGAATTGATTCACCCAGACGATATCCCCCGGTTTGTCGAGTTGAATGTGGCTGCAGAGATGTGCCCGATTCTCTGGCACCCGATCCCGGGTCTGGATTGGGAAGCCTGGCTTGGCCCGGAGCGAAAAGTCTGGCCAGTCCGAAATCTGGTAGAGTCCGGCGCACTGGTTATTTATGGTTCTGATTGGCCTGTGGTAGCAACACCTAATCCCTGGCCAGGTATAGAGTCGATGGTAACCCGTGCCGACCCTAGCGGCATTAGTGATGCCACCCTATGGGCGGACCAATCGGTGGACCTGGCAACGACCATTCGAATCTTTACCCATAATGGAGCGATTGCCAATAAAGTGGGTGACACATCGGGTTCTCTTGAGGTGGGTAAAGACGCGGATTTTATCCTGCTGGATCGTAATATTTTTGATGTGCCCATCACGGAGGTGGGTGAAACTAAAGTCCTGTTATCCGTCGTCGGCGGTAACGAAGTTGTTAACAACCAGTCGATGTGAATTGGTCTTGGGTCGTTGTTGGCAATGCTGGTAAGCCTATTTTCTGGGATAGCAGGTAATGGCTGGGCCTATACCTGGAGCGGTCTTGATCATGTGGATTGGCGCTATGTGAACCTGCAGGCAACGGCCGGCACCCTCTGGTGGCCCCTCAGCTTAACAGGCGTGCATCTACTACATACAGCAAACAACTGATAACCAGTTATTGGAACTATTAATGAAAAACAAGTTTTGTTTCCTTCTAATTAGCCTGGTCTTTCTTTCACCAGTAGCCTTTCCTGAAGATGAGATAACAGGTAAACAACTTACCGAAAGTAACTGCGTAGCTTGTCATGAAGACAAGTCTCTTAATTTGGCTTCAATTGAAACTATGGCATTGGAGACACAACGTGAACTTGTTGCTGTTATGACTGAAGGAAAAATGCAAGAGCAAGCAAAGCATCTTTCTGAAGTTGAAATAAATAATATAGCTACTTATATAAGTTCCACTGAACAAACTTCACTACTCAAATGCTCAAGGCAATTAGTTGAGTCTGATTTAAGACCAGGTTCAAATTGGACAAGCAAGGGCAATGGTCCGCTTAACAAGAGATATCAAAAAAATACAAATATCAATTCTTCTAATATAAAGAATCTGAAATTAAAATGGTCTTTCCGTTTGAAAGGGTATGATGCTAGGTCACAGCCGGTAGCCATCGGGAATTTAATACTGGTAGCCACAAAAGACACCTTGCATGCTTTGGGTTCTGACACAGGTTGTGCTTTCTGGACATTTAAAAGTCCTTCGGCATTTAGAGTTTCTCCAGCCTATGATAAAGAAGCTGGTCTTTTTGTGTTTGTCGTTGACCAAGAACTAATTACCTACAAGTTAGACCTTCTTGAAGGCAAACTTGTATGGAAAACACAATTACCAAGAGAATCTCAGTGGAATACTTCTTCGGGTTCAATTTCTATTACTAATACCCATCTAATTATTCCAATTTCAACAGTGGAGACTGTAGCTCCCGTAAACCTTATGTATGAATGTTGTACTACTAGTGGAGGTATCGCCAAGGTGGACATACAGACCGGTGAATTAATTTGGTATCACAGAATAGAAAAGCCAGCCGAATTAGTAGGTAAAGTAAGAATTACGAGAACAAAAAAATATGCTCCGGCTGGGTCAGCTGTTTGGAATACTCCAGGAATAGACGAAACAAGAAATCTAGTTTTTTTTGGAACCGGACAAAATACCCAGTCACCGGCATCAGAATTTAGTGATGCAATCATAGCTCTCGACTTAAATACGGGCGAACGAGTGTGGTCTACCCAAACCTTAGCAGGGGACGCGCACAATGTGGCCTGCGAGGTTCCTATGGCAAGGTTATGGGGATGTCCAGCTGAAAACGGACCTGACTATGATTTTGGTGCTTCTGTTATCAAATCATTTACCAGTAACAAAGAGGAAATATTCCTAGCGGGTCAGAAATCTGGCTGGGTCTTTGGAATGAAGCCCAGTAACGGAGAAATTATTTGGAAGAACAGAATAGGAAGAGGTGGAACTCTTGGAGGTATCCATACCGGCATGGCAACGGATGATGAAAGACTGTATGTCACTAATTCAGATCGAGAAGTTGGAAAGAAATATGATTGGGACCCCAAGCCCGGAGTTTATGCCTTGAACATTGATACAGGTAAAGTAATTTGGATTTTTCTTCTAGACGATGATTGTAAGAAACGAAACGAGGTAACTGATGGCAACGGATCATGTTTTAAAGCCTTCTCAGCTCCTCCATCAGTTGGATCAGATGTGGTTTTTGCCGGAGCTTTAGACGGAAGGCTTTTTGGTATAGAAAAAAAGACAGGGAAGTACTTATGGGAATTCGATACTCTTCAATTCTTCCAAACTGTAGATGGGACTAGAGCATTCGGAGGGGCTATGGATATAGCTGGACCAGTTATAACTAAAGATCAATTAATAGTTGTGAGTGGTTATGGGACTCATGGTCAGTTTCCTGGGAATGCTCTCCTTGTATTCGAGTTAGAAAATTAAGAGCTTTAATTTCATGAATAAAAAGAATGAGTAAGGGAATATTTCCTTAGATATATTATTTGGTAATCAGGTAATCAAAAATATTTAATTACCATTACACTACAAAAAAATATAGTGAAAAGGGTGTGTGAGAGAAGAGATTTTGGTCTGTTTACATCCCAGCTTAGGAAGTCGCTGTACCCCGTCAGCACCATGTGGTGAATCGCCCCCAGTTTGCTAGACACCTTTCAGTCATACAAAATGACTATGAGAGAGGTGAACATGAGCAAGAAGCGATATCCAGACGAGTTTAAGATAGAAGCTGTTAAACAAGTAGTAGATGCTGGCCACAGCGTTGCCGATGTGGCTGGCAGGCTCGGTATGACAACCCACAGTCTGTATGCTTGGATAAGAAAGTTCGGCCCCGATTCCAGGGAGCACATAGCCAAGTCTGACGATCAGGCCGAGATTCGACGATTGAAGAAGGAACTCAAACGCACCACAGAGGAGCGTGATCTCCTAAAAAAAGCCGCGGTGTACTTCGCCAATCAGTCCGAGTGAGGTACGCCTTTATCAGGGCAGAGAGCGCGACATCATCTATTCGCCGACTCTGTGATTTGTTCGACGCGCACCCCAGTGGATAATACGCCTGGCTGCGTCAGTCGCGATCCAAGCGGGACATTGCAGATACACGGCTTACCGGGCTCATCAAGCAGTTCTGGCTGGAGAGCGGTGGCGTCTATGGTTACCGCAAGGTCTATAGCGATCTGCGAGAGCTGGGGGAAGGTTGTGGTGAGAACCGGGTTTATCGTTTGATGCGTATAGCAGGACTCAGAGCTCAAGTAGGCTATCGGCGACCACGACATCGAAGTGGCCCACCCAATGTTGTTGTTCCAAACAGGTTGCAACGTCAGTTCAATACAGCCACACCGAATGAAGCGTGGGTGACAGATATCACGCACATCCGCACCCATGAGGGTTGGCTGTATCTAGCTGTGGTCGTAGACCTGTTCTCCCGGCGTGTGATTGGCTGGTCCATGAAGTCCAGGATCACCAAGGAACTGGTACTGGATGCGCTGTTGATGGCGGTATGGCGGCGAAACCCCAAAGCACAAGTGATGGTGCATTCAGACCAAGGTAGCCAGTACACCAGTTACGACTGGCAGAGTTTCCTACGGGAACATGGCCTGGAAGGGAGCATGAGCCGACGAGGAAACTGCCACGACAATGCGGTTGCCGAGAGCTTCTTCCATGTCTACGCAACTCGGGAAGAAGCACGCAGTGATGTGTTCGATTATATAGAGATGTTTTACAACGCTCGGCGGCGGCATGGTTTCAATAACCAGCTATCGCCGATAGAGTATGAAGAGCAGTACGAAAAGCGGCTGTCGAGTGTCTAGAGAATTGGGGGCGATTCAGTTCATTAAATTCTTGTAGCAGAAGATGGTTGGATGTAACTACCAATGTAACCATTTTTTCAAAAAAATTTTTCTATTTTCGGCTAAGCAGCACCCCACCCGGGAGGTACCCCCCACTTTCAGTCTTGGGACTCCTGCTATTAGGTAGTATTACTAATGTGGACGAACAAGGCGGGTATGGAGCTATCTATGAACGTCTGCGTGGCTCAGGCACCTGCTGGCGAGATCAATGACTGTAATGGTGCTGATCTGCTGGCTTACAGACTGTTGGGTTGATCACTTAGTTTTTCTTTATTGTGGAACAGATCCAGTTGTTATAGTCATGGAATTATCCACCACCATAGTAGTACCTGAAACAAACCTAGACTCATCGGAAGCAAGGTAAAGAGCCATATATCCAATATCATCAGCCTGACCTATGGGTGATGCAAGTTCAATTCCTGAAACAAGACCTGCCTCAGCCATCTGAGCACCAAAATCTTGTACCATAGGTGTGTCCATTCCTGAAGGTGCAATGCAATTGGCCCTAATATTATATTTTTCTTGAGCACAGTGAACTGCAGTTGCCCTAGTTAATCCAGAAATAGCAGCCTTTGCAGCACAATAAGCTACCACATATCTTTCTCCCTGTATGGCTGCAATTGATGCCATATTAATAATTGAACCACTACCAGATTCATTCATGTAAGGAAGAACATACTTACTTCCAAAAAAAACACTGTCTACGTGTACTGACATAATCAGGCGATACTCTTCTGTTGTTTGAGATTCAATATTACCTGGTATAACTATGCCCGCATTATTAACCAAGATATTTAAATGCCCAAAATGATTAACAGTCTCTTTTAAAACCTCTTTCCATCTATCTTCATCTCTTACGTCTTGTTCTAAAAATAGCGCTGAATCACTTCCTAATTCATCTGCCAATTTTATACCTAGATCCTTATCTATATCGGTCAAAACTACCTTAGCTCCCTCTTTGACAAATAATCTTGCATCAGATTCCCCTAAACCTTTTGCTGCACCAGTTATTAATGCAACCTTTCCATCTAATCTCGCCATGATATATCCCCTTTAGAATCATAAATTATTTTATATGATACTTATTATAAGCTACACCGCCTGGTTATATAGACCGCCCAGACAGCACACCCACTCCCTAGCTGTGATTCTGATAGGAAGAATTTCTCGATATGATCATTTTAGCTGGCAAGTCATCTCCTGGCGTGTTGGAATAGGAAAAATTAGTTCTCATCCGAGGTCATGTGGCAATGTTTTTTCGAATCATCCTTTTAGTTGTAGGATTAGCTTTGAGCCTAGGGAGTCGGCTCAGTCCCCGTGTTCGCTCGCAACTGTCTCGCGATATGATTTTTGTTCTAGAGTCCCTGAACGGCGTGTCACGAAGTTTTGTTGTGCGGGGACGTCGTATTTCTTCTCACTCCGGAGTGTCTGCTGACGCGGTGTGCACCTTACGTTTTCGTACGTCTGCCATTGGCGCTCGCATATTTCTTGCAAAGGACGCTATCGGGCAATTAATTAATGGATTTGGTTCGCTGGATGTCGAGTGCAAGGGAGAGGCTGCACATGTTCTATGGTTCTATGAACTAGCGATGGGTTTGCTACCTTGGCGC
>LWDU01035433.1_pt2 | contig 76394 bp, 69 predicted proteins | sample 727161 | NCBI WGS metagenome assembly LWDU01 (sample SAMN04566230, study PRJNA314399) | hydrothermal vent metagenome | isolation source: deep sea hydrothermal plume seawater | place: Mexico: Gulf of California, Guaymas Basin | collected 2004-07-11
CCGAAACCGCAACTGATCACGTCCAGGAACGAAAGGCTTATGCCTTCAATTTCTCGTCTGTTCCTCATCTCATATCGTCCAAGTCATCTCATCCAAACCCTTTCATCCAAACCCTTTCATCCAAACCCTTTCATCCAAACCCTTTCATCCCAGTCTTCTCATTCCGGTTAAGGCCAATCCTCTGGTGGGGCCAGAAATGAGCCGCCGGTAATCTGGGCGAGACGCCAATAAGAAGGTGCCGCCATGGGGTCTCCTTCCATTGGAAATAGAATGACGTTTACCGGACTCCCATTAGGTAGTAGATTGAGGGCGCTGGTAAACAGCTCAACCCGACCCCTATTGTTGATGGTTGATTTCCTGGGTGGCTCGATGCCCATGGTGGGAAGGCTGTCGATAATGAGGAAAATGTTGTCAGGCTGTGGTTCCATTTGAGCTGCGAGCGCAAAGGCGTTGTGCAAAGAGGTGCCGCCCTGGGGGATGGTTTTTTTAATGCCCTCTATTGAGCCATCGGTGTCGGCCCTTTCGGTTGCCCTTAACCAGTCAGCGTCAGTGCCGGGTATTGTAGGTTTTGCTTCTGCGTTGAATGTAAATAGCTGAAAATTCGCATCCTTGGGCATGTTTGCAGTGATCCACTCTACGGTTTTTATGGCGCGTTGCCACTTCTTGGATGCAAGCTTCTGTTCATCGGACATGTTCCTGCGTCTGATGATGTTGACGATGGTTTTGTCGAGCATGCTGGCGGATGAGTCCAATAGAATAAGAATGTGCTGACCCCCGATTTTCATGCCGGTGAGATATTGACGGTCGCCTTCCCCGACCACTGAGCGCAGTGCGCTACCTGTTGTTTCGTCGGCCGCGACGCTGCCCTCCAGATTAGCGGCCTGCTCTTCAAGTTCCTTGAGCTCTGATTTGAGCTCTTCGATACTTTTGTCCTGGCTTGCCCCGGCCTGTTGCAGATTGGCATGCTCTGATTCGAGTTGCCGGAGGGTGTTGATCACTTCGATGGCCAGTTGTGCTGTGGTGACAATTTTGTCTTGCTGATCCTTTGCTGTGTTCCGCAGGATGATCAGGTTCGCCGTCTCTTCTTTGACTTCTATCTCGAATTTTTTAACCTCCGCCATGAGTTGGGCGTTAAGTTCCTGGCTGGTGGTCACAGTTGCATGGTTGATAATGATATAGATGAGAATCACCGCCCCGAATCCACAGGACATGATGTCCAGAAAGGAAAGGCTGAATATGTTGGTTTCCCGTTTCCTAGCCATATTGCGGAACCGAAATCAACGTTAACCGATCCCCGGCCAGTTCAATTTGATCTCCAGGCTTTAGCGGTCTGTCAGGGTCCACCGCGGCGCCGTTGATCTTTATCGTGTCAGTAGCACCGCATTCGATCATTATCTGGTTGTTTCTGGCGTAAAGCGTGAAAGCAGGGTCATTGCTGAATCTGGGCCCTGCGGAGAGATCGGCATCGATGGGAAGCGCCTTGCCGATGGCAGTTGCCTGGTGACGCCATAAAATATGAGTTGCGCCGGTGGTACTGGTTTCCTGTTTGGGAGGGGCGGCCACTTCACCGGTCCCCAGTTGGACGACGTGGCTGACGGTGCCTCCATTGCCGATGATCGTGGCGTTATGGGTAGCAGCAGAGTCATTTGCTTTTTCCTCTGACAGATCGATGATCTCCAGGTTTGCAACCAGCTTGAGCGATTCTTTGAGTCCTGGAAAACCCTGGAGGCGGTGGGACAGGAGCAGGCTGGCAGGCTCGTTTGCGGCTATTTCGCTGCGGATGGCTTGAACAATCTGTGGATACAGTGGTGTGCAGGCCTTCAGCAGGTTCTCTTGTGAAATTGCGACGGAATGTTCTGTGTCTGCCGCTTTAACGCTAAATGAATGCGTGTTGCTGTCTTGCAGGTTTCTGATCCAGCCAGGTAGCAAATTGAATAGCTGTTGTTCGGTGTCTGCATTGTGCATCGGATCAAATCGGGTGGTCTGGATAAACTGGCTTGCAATGATGTTCGCCCAACGATCCAGGAGGGTGGACAACCCGGTTTCCAGAATGGTTTTTACACTTTTTCTCGACAGGATGCCCCGATTGCTAATCTGCGTGAGAGTGAATGAATGAAGGTGGACGTCAAGGTGAATAACATTGGAACGCAGGGGCAGATTACTGGCTGCGATGACGGACTGGTCAACGACGCCTTTCACGGGCATTCCACATTCGCGGGCGATGCCTAGTAGCAAACCGAGGTCGCTATTGAGGTAGTAACCTGGGACTATCAAAATTACCTTTGCCACTTCTTTGCTGACAGGTAGCCAAAGGTCTTCCAGGTGGGCAAAGGCGATGTCCGCGTGGTGACGGACCTGCTCGGTACTGTTAGGCAGTGGGTTGGTGTTTAACTGGCACCAGAAGCGATTGTTTGTCCAGCGTGGAAGAAGCTTTACATTTTTGCTCGCTTCTTCTCCGGTCAGCAGGCTGTTGTCGTTGAGTACGGCGATACCGGGACTGGTTCGAACCAGTTCGCTGTCAACGGTGAGCTGAATTCCAGCGTCATTGATATTAAATACGGCAATGCTCAAGTTCGACTCCGATTAGGTCTGTAGGTGGCGAACGAGGCGCACGTCACAATATTCTTCTGCGTCGAGCGCCAGCCGCTCCTGGGCTAATTGCAGCTGGTGCAAAAGGAACATGATCAAAATACTGATCAACAAGGCGACAAAAGTAGAATTGAATGCGACGCCAAGTGATTGGGTAACGCCCGTAATATCTCCTTCTACTGCCTTGTGAGCCTGGCCAAGTGCCTGGCCAATACCGCGCACCGTGCCAAGGAACCCGATAGACGGGATAGCCCATGTAATATAGCGAATCATTGAAAGCTCTGAATCGAGGCGCTCGGATTCGGAATCGCAGATAGCCCGTACCGCATGCGAGACATCCTGAATGTTTCGGGTAGACCTGAATCGATGCAGCGCAGTGAGCAGGGTGCGCGGTAAAAGATATCTATGCTGTTCCTCGGGTAGGGCCTGGATTGGCCTTGAGTATTCGCGCGTGTCTTCGGGAAGAATGCTGGTTCCCCGGTTAAGGGGTATCAGGTCGAGTTGCAGAACGCTTTTTTCCTTGGCTGTCTGAACTGCCTTGTAACCCATCAACGACATGGCCCAAAGCATGAGAATCAAACAGGCTTCCTGTTCAAAATCCCTGATGACGACATAGGCGGATCTTTCAGGGACATAGTCAGGGTTGGCGTTCAGCTGTATTGCCTGATCTTCAAGTGCCAGGGCTGCGTTTGGCCGCACAATTGAAACGTAGATGGCATGTACCAGGATGATGGCGATGATGAGTGAAAAAAGCTGGTAGATAAATTCAATTGGTAATTTTTTGCTCATGGCTTTCCCTAAAAAAGACGCTTGATACTTAAATATCCACTGGAAATGTTACCGCGTTGTCGGCACTGATTTCTTCGCTGGGCTGAAAGTTTTTGAATGCATCCCCGATATCTCGTGCTCGAAGGTTACCACCCTGGGGGGCTGGTTTAGATGATTGTTTAGATGACAGCTCAGGCAACGGTTCAGAGGTTTGTTCCTTGGATACGTCAGCAGGTTCGATGTCTTCATCGAGGATTGGGTCAATCTGGCCTGAGCTGTCAGGGGTGGGTACAGGTTCCTGCTGATTTTCACCCGCACTCAACGGAAGAGCGAACAAAGCGGCGAGTGTAACAGTGAAAAATATTGTGTTGCTGGTCATTCAACAAATCTCGCGATGCGAAATCCAACATCCGGTCTTGGGTCTGATCCGTAATCCCTGAACGTCCAGCGGAGTTCGCTGAACCGGCCATGCGTGTAATTTGAACCTCGAATAACGTAATAATCTCCCTGGATCGGTCCTAGTGGGTCTACCAGGGTTTTCCTGTGTAATTCGACTGAGTAGTAGTCGTTTATCCATTCCGAGACGTTGCCCGCCATATCAAAGATGCCCAGCTCATTCGACGCATAGGTGCCCGAGGGCGCAGGTCCTCGAAAGTTATCGTTATAACCCTTGATACTGTAAGGCACCATGTTGGCTGCAGAAACATCCGCGTAGTTACCTGAACCGGCAGTGGGTGGCATATTGTCACCCCAGGGAAACCTGGTTGGTAGTTTCCCTGAAGCGTAACGCGCCGCCCATGCCCATTCTGCTTCGGTGGGGAGACGGTATCCGATGGTAGCTGGCGACCTTAGGCGCCACTGGCCATCTCTTAGTGCATATGCAGCGGGCAGGCCATCCTTTTCACTTAGCCAGTTAGAGAACCTGACAGCTTCTTCCCATGAGACATTGACAACCGGTCGGTCTTCTTCGCTAAGGAGGGCTCGCCCCAATAATCCGGAATCATGACCGGGATCAAATTGTTTGAATGAACGATTGCTGATTTCCTGCTCACCAAGATAGAAAGATCGGGTCAGCTCGACATTTTTTTCAATTTCATTTGATCTTCTGCCAGGTTCCCGGCGACCTGCACCCATACCAAAGGTCTCGGGAATAATAAACCTGAGAGTATCACCGAGAGCGGTGGAAATTTGTTGGGGAATCGATGAAACTCTGGCGGCTTCCTCGGTTAGCATGACGATGTTCAGCTGTTGTGGTAATCCTGGCTGCGGAATGACTTTTGTCTCATAGCTCGCGTAGCCTGGCAGTTCGACGCGCAGCTCGTGAGCTCGTGCGTTGAGTTCAAGCGTCTGGTTTGCGTCACCCAGGGCTCGATTGTCCACAAACAGGGATGCCCCCGGTGGTGTTACTGTTAGCTTTATCAGACCCACAATCGGTTTCAGGGAAAGGTTCAGGCTGAGGTCCTCATCAGGACTAACCGATAACGACCTTGTGTGGTTTCGGTAACCGGCCCGTGTGGCAACCAGTAGGTAGTTTTCGGCCGGTGCGAGCGTGACCGAAAGAGGCGTTTGGCCGTAGTAATGACCCGAAATAGTGATATTGACCCCCGCAGGGTTACTGACAATGTTCAGCTTGCCGTCAGCTTTTTCCATGATTACCCGATCCAATTCCTGGTGCTCCTGAGCAATCACTTCCAGTAGCGATTCGAACACTTTGTATCCGGTCTTCCTGATTTGTAAGGTTCGCTCACCCTGGATCACTTCCAGGATCGCCGGTGTCGTTCCAACCAATTCGTCATCGATATATATTTTTGTTTCACCCGGCATGGAGTCAATTGAAATGTTTGCCCATGCTGGCAGTAATGTGACTTGCTCAGACTGAAACTGCCTCTTACCTGCTACCGTGATCACCTTCTGGGCCGGGAGATATCGAGGATGGTTAACGAAGATGTCCCTTGATCCTGCATCCACTTCGTTGATGGTGAGGGTGGTTTCGCCTATTAGCGCCTGATCAACAAGAACTTCTGCACCGGGGACTTCTGTTCCTTCGTGCAGAGCGATGATTTCCACGATGCCCGGTAGTTTCCTGAGAGAGAAGTTGAAATTCTGGTCGGCTTCTTCAGTCAGGCTGACAGTTGATTCAAGGGGATAATAGCCTTCTGCCAGCGCGCGGATGTCATAGTCGCCCTGTAGCATTAAAAATCTTTCACCGAGTTGATACGTTGGGTAGCCACTTAAAATGTCAAATTTCGTTTCAACGGGATCGAAATCGAATTTTACGGCCCGAGCATTGAACATGAATAGCGCGACCGTAAACAGTAGCCCGAACAGGACCAGGATTGAAATTTTTGCCGGACTTGGTTGGAAGAATGGTTTTTTGCCGGGGGCGCTGGGTCTCGAAAAATCAGACGGTTCTATGATGACGTTTTCTGATTCCGCCATTACCTGACTCTCTCTGTGCTGGCGATTTCCAGTATTGGCGATGGTTCACCAGCCAGTAACACTAAGTCTTCCCGGACATCGCGGTATCCAAGTCGTTGGCCAACTACCGTATAGCGGCCTGGTATGAGAAACACCACTTTGTTGGTCACTTTCCCGAGGGCCGTGTGCCGGCGAACTGTCACTTCCGTCTTGCCATCGGAATTGATGGTGACTGGTATTTCAATTCTCGCAGTGGATATGAGTCGCGCAAGGATATCGATGTGATGTAGCAGCTGGTCGGCTTTTGGCGTTATCCGGGAGGCCTGTCTGAGTGCTGCAGACGCTTCTGCAAGACCTTCATTGCTTTGTAACAAGGTTGGGTCGCGGAGGAATTCCTGAATCGACTCCTGAAGCGCCAGCCGGGATTTCGCGTAGTCCAGTCCGGTCAGCGCAAACTCCAGGGAATCAGCGATCACCAGGGCTGCTTCGTATTCTCCGATTGCCCCTGGCCAGTTCCCCGATACGAGGTGGGCCTGCGCATTTTTCTGGTGATCCAAAATAATATCGTTGCGTTCAGATTGTTCTACCTGCAGTAAACCATCTTCAGGTTCAGCTGAATCCGGCAGGATCTTTTTCGCGCGGGAGAAACCCTTGCGAGCCTCATCATAGTTTTTACTGGAAATCTCACGAAATCCTTCTGACATTGCTATCTGGAAGTTTCGTTGCGTGATGGCGCGTTGAATGCGAGACAGACCTTTTTTTGCCGGTTGCCATTCGCCATCGAGATCCTTTGCTGTCTTAAAAGTCTCGCGTGCGGTATCAAGCTCCCCATTACGCTCAAACACTTCACCCTGGCGAACGAGGTCCTGCACCTGGTCCAGAGTCTCAGCGCGGGCCAGTTTGTGTTGTAAATCCTTACTTTCACCATCTATTGAGGTGGCGATCGTGAATGAGGTAAGTGCGGTTTCGGCATCGCCTTCAAGCAGTGCCTTGTCACCTGAAACTGTGTGTTTTTCAAGTTCACCGGGTGCCCGGGACTTAAGCTTAGTCAGGCTGGCCAGTACTGCTTTGTATTGATCGAGGGCAGAGTCAAACTGCTGATTCCTGTACATGTTATCTGCAGCATCCAGATCTGCGCCGATTTTTTCATAATCATTGCGCGCCCAGAAAATAACCCCGGTATCCTCCAGGTCGAGCTGTTGCCTCAGGATATCGTGCGCGTACTCTTCACCCTGTTTCTGGAACATCTCAAGCCGAGCGGATTCCAGTGGGGTAACAACAGGCGCTGCTGTGGACGTTGAGGCTGGTCCCCTTGTTGTAATCACCGCGGGACTATTTGCTGAAGATATGGTTTCCGACGGTGTGTTTGTGGGTAAAAACGAAAACAGCAATGCGGCAAAAATGAGAAGACAGACACCGGCGAGTAGAACCCGTTGCAGGGGTATGGCCTGATCCTGACGTTTGCCGATAAGGTCCGGAGTGGGAGTTGTAGTCGTTTCCAGAACCGAGGATGATCGGCGTGAAAAGGCGACTGATTCTATTGCCGTTGAGCTACCCTCGAAATGATTTCCCAGCGATTCACGCAACTCAAGAAGAGTGGTGGGGCGTTCAAATGGAGATTCACTCAGCATAGCGCGAAGCTGATGCTCAAGGTGGGCATCGAGTGGCAAATCGAGCTCCACATCCTTTTTCCAGCTCTTGCCGGTAAGCGCTTTAAATAAAATACAACCCAGCGAGTAGATATCGTCATCAGTGCCCGGATCCCTGCCGGCCAGCACCTGCGGACTTAGATAGGCTTGCTCATTGGCAGGGTGGGTAACGGCAGGCAACGCGAAACCGGTGATGTGGACGATCCCTGACGCGTCTACCATGATGTTGCCCGGGCTTAGTGTTCCGTGTGCGATGCCAAGATTATGCGCATAGATCAGAGCCCCTAATAGTTGCTGGAGCAGGGGCCAGGTTCCTGGGTCGTCAAGGTTAAGAATTTGGCTATCCGTCAGGTAGGGTTCGACCAGGTATTGAATCCCATCCTCGATGCCTGCCTCGACGTTGAGGGAAATGTTTTGGTGTACGAGTCCCCGGAGTGTGCTTACGCGTTTATTGACGGATGACCAGGTATCGTCATCCAAACGCGTCGCCATGAACCTGACCAATACCCGATCGCCAGTTTGGTGGTGCGTGGCAATCCAGGATTCAACAGGCGAAGATGAGTCGGGATCCGAGGCTGACCTTTTACTCAGAACATATTGTTTCGGGAACACTTGACCTTCCCGGAGTTGCAAATTCATTGACACGACCGATGATTAATACGATGCCTGGCTATTGTACTTTTATTGCACGTCTATTGTGACGGGATACTGGTTTCCTGTGCGTAAATTTCCCGAAGAAGTTTTCGCCACTGGACATACTGTTCCTGTGCGGTGCCGGTAAGTTCTATAGTCCTGCCTTCGATATCAAGCACATAAGGTGTGATTTCGGTGCCGAGGGACTGGCTCAGTTCGCGCAGGGATTCGGCATGGATTTCTGCTTCCTTACGGCGCTGCAATCCACTTTTGATAGCGCCAATTCCTCCTACAACCGCTCCCGCTGCAGCGGCATCAGTTGCCCAGCTGTTACTTTCACTGCCTGCTGCTATCCCGACAGCGATCAACCCCACACCGGTTAAAAGCCTGGTTCTCGCCTGGCGCTGAACTTCCCGAAGACGGATGGCCTCATCATAGGTCGCATGCCTCCATTCATCGTAGGACGGTTTCATGTCACGATAGAACCTCGAGTAGTAGTCATCCAGAGTGTCAACAAACAGGTACTCCTGCTCCTTGATTCGCGCGACTCGCTGCATCATGCTGTCTGTTTTTGCAGGAAGCTGGACAATTTTCACCTGGCCGCGGTTGGGTTCCTCCAGGTAGCCAGCAAATGCATCAGGAGCAAGGTCGCTTGCGAATTTCAGGCTTGCGACGGTTTTGATTTCAAGAAGCTGTTCCCTGGAGAGTCCTTCTCGCGTCCCAAGTAAATCGTTGGCTATATCATTGTAGAGATCCTGAAACGGATCTTCCTTTGGTTTCTCGTAAGAGAATCTACTGGCCATGTCTTCGTAAGTCCGCTCAAACCAGACCTTGCCCCTTGCATCCGTTGCACGCATTAGTACCTTTAGCTGCTCTCCATCAGATTCGAGTATTTTCCCCTGAAGTTCCAGGTCAACGGATTTGCTGGACTCAGGTGTTACGCGAACTGCACCCCAGTTACCTGTTAGCTCAAGCGTGTCTTTTAACTGGTATGAGATGTAGCTCGATTCAGCACGACGAACATCAGGCACAATGAGTTTTTTTTCAATCTGCGCGAGGTCCTCGGGGATATTCGAGTCGACTGGCAGGATGCCAATGTCCAGAAGTTCATCATAGGGAATTAGTTCAGCCGCCTGTGTTGCTGGCGTCGAATTGTCTGTAACGACCTGTGTCGTCGTGCAACCGGTAAGCATGATGAGGGACAGCATCAGCAGGCTAGTGGTTACGGAGATTCGCTTTTCCATACTAGGTTCCTGGCTAACGGGTCATTTATAACCCGGCCTTGTATTTTTTGTATTCATCCCACAACTTTGCGCGTAGGTCTGGGTCTGTTTCGGCCGCTGCAGCTTCACGGAGTTGTTGGGCAACAATATCATCGCCCTGGGGGTTTGGTACGTCTTCCGGTACGGGCGGAGTGGCGTTTTCGATCCCGGTTTTTGTTAGCTCGCCGCCTTCTGGCATCCTTCCACGTTCTATGACGTCGGGGATTCCTGGCTCAAGCCGTTCATTCGTGTTCTCTTCAAATGTTCCCGATCCCTGCTCCAGTCCTTTGCCACCCAGCACCGCAACTCCTGGCACATTTTCAGCGGATGTTGGCGGTGGTGTACTGCCCAATACTTCATTTCGTGCATCCAGGATTCTGCCTTCAAATATGGCAATAGAATCGTCGAGTGCTTTGTCAAGTTCACTGCCACCATTACCGTTTCTGCGGCCTGGGTAAGATGTCTGACCTTCCCCCTGATCGCCCGGTTGGCCGGATTCAGACCCTGACTCTCCCTCTCTCTCTCTTTCTCCCTTTCCCTTCAATTGACCAAAATCCGGTAGCTGGATACGGGAATCAAAAATCGAATCTGTGGCAATAACAATGGCAACGTTGGCTTCGTTCAAGGCCTCTTCGGCATCAAGGATTGTGCCTTCCTGGGGCGTGCCCTCAAATATGTCGCTGATGTCCATTAAATCCTGACCGGCGATGATGACAGAAACCCTTGCCCTCGCCAGCGATTTTTCAGCTTCGGCAAGTTCTGCATCAGTTTCAGCCGTTTCAAGCGCCACTCCCGCTGCCTGAATTGCAATGCCGGCTTGTTCCAGCGCTTCCTGTGCAGCCCGAATGTCCTCAGCAAGATCCTCCGGATATTCACTGCCGGGACTACCGCCTTCCGCTGGCGGCAGTTCACCGCCGGCTTGAGCGTTTTGTTCGTTCTCCATAGACGTATCACCATCACCCTGGGCCGGTGATCCATCTTCCATCAACCTATCGTCTTGAGCTTGTGTTGGCGCACCGTTTTCGATCACCATTTCGGCTGATTCAGTTGATTCAGTTGATTCATCTGATTCTGGACTACTGTCTTGTTGGCTTGAAGACGGCAAGGAGTCGCTATCCTCATAGGTCTCTGAATCAGTCTGGCTTGAGTTTTCGCTATCTGGAATTAACGGGTCCCATTCCCCTCCAGCCGGTTCTGGTAACTGTTGCGCGGTCTCTGATACCTGCTCGCCTGCTTTCTTCAGTGTTTGTGCAGCCTGTTGTCTGGCCTGCTCCGGCGACCCCTGTTGCTGTTCACTTCCTGGTGGCGACGACTCGCCTGCTTGTTGGGCCTCGGGTAGTGAACTGGCGGGCTCTGATGGCGCTGATGGCTCTGATGGCGCTGATGGCTCTGATGGCGCTGAAGGCGCTGATGGCTCTGATGGCGCTGATGGCGCTGAAGGCTCTGATGGCTCTGACGGCGCTGATGGCTCTGATGGCTCTGACGGCGCTGATGGCTCTGATGGCTCTGATGGCGCTGAAGGCTCTGATGGCGCTGATGGCTCTGATGGCGCTGATGGCTGCGAAGGCGGAGGTGAACTCGATGGCGGCGATGACGAGGGAGGAGGAGTCGGCGGTGGTGAAGACTGTTGCGGTGACTCGCAGGCAGTAAGCACGAGAGCTATCACGAGAGCCATCACGAGAGCTTTAGTGCAAAAAGTTAATAACTGGCCGATTAGTCTCATAAAAATTCTCTGGATAACGTCAAGATTGTCACCTGATGAAGCTGAAGCTTAACTGAATAACCGGGTGGAAAGCTGCAATTCCAACCTATTGGACACGTTGTGGGCAGGAAATGTTCAATTGCGCGGGGTAAAATATCTATTGCGGCTCTCAAAAATGTATAGGTCAAGACTGCTGGGCATCCTTAAGCGGGACGAGTAGGATTGGGGTGTACACAGAATCATAGGGGTTAGTGTTGCAATTTCGAGTCTTGTTAAGACAAAGTCTTTATGTAACGGCGATGCTATTGTTTCTTCAATCCTGTACTACCAGTGTTGTAGTGGAAGGGACGGTACCGACTCCGCTCGTTAGCATAATTCCCGCCCGGATGGGTGTTTACTATTCGGACGAATTCCGGCGCTTCAAGCACGAGGAAGTTTTTCGTGATTCGGGTGGCTGGCGTATCGACCTTGGCAAGCAGAATCTGCGTTTTTTCCAGAATCTGACAAAATCATTATTTGCCGGGATTCAGGAAGTTCATCAGCCCCCACTGACGACTGAAGAGATGCGTAACCTGGATGGTGTCTTTATTCCGTCGATTGAGAAGTATGGCTTTTTGACCCCCTCGATATCCGGACTAAAGTTTTACTCTGCGTCGATCGAATATCGCGTTGCGATGTATGACAAAGTAGGGACCAAGATTGGTGACTGGAACATCGTCGGCTACGGTAAGGGTGAAGGAGGAATATTTTCATCAGATGATGCCATTAACGAGGCAACGGTTCTGGCTATTCGCGACGGTGGTGCACGAATTGCGATTGAGTTGATTGACCAGCCTGCCGTCCAGGCCTGGCTGCAATCGATCCATGAATCGTTCGAGCCGTCGGCTGGCCCCCCGGGCGTCGCTGAAAGTATTGAAAGTATTGAAAGTATTGAAAGTATTGAAAGTTCAGAAACCCCAGAAAATGTAGATGGTCCCCCTGATGCGTAATCTGCTTATCGCACTGGTTCTGTTGCCGCTCCTGTCCGGGTGCGTTTCTTCTCGCATTGAGCAATCAAGGGATTCATCTACCGGAATTGAGTCGGATGAGGCAATTGTTCTGCTTGGCAGGGCAAGCTACAACGATAAGCAGACAGAAGAGAGTTTTACCGAATGTATCGCTGATGTGCTGGGTAGGGGTGACAATCCCATTCGCCTGATCGGACAGAATCAATTCAGGGATGACCTTTACCCATGGTTCGAGCCCAGAACCGCGCCCACGTCGGCGGATGAACTCGGAAAGCTGTTTACCCAGCCAGGGGTGAAGGAGCGGATTGCTTCTGTCAATGTCCGTTATCTGGCCTGGATTGAAGGGGATACGGTAACCATCGACAGTGGCGGTTCCATGAGCTGCACCATCAGTACATTCGGTGGTGGGTGTTTTGGAATGAGCTATTGGGAAGAAGATGCGTCTTACGAGGCGGCGATCTGGGACCTGAAGACGATGACGTCGACGGGGCAGATAAGTGCAGATGCCAATGGCACATCGTATCTTGCAGGCCTGATTATCCCTATTCCTATCCTGGCGCGACCAGGAAATGCCGCCTGTAAAGGTTTGGCGAATCAGTTGCGCGAATTTATTGTAGGGGAAACCTAAGCCTCGTTCACTGCCTCAACGGATACTTCTTCCACGGGTGGTACTTCTTCAATGGGTGTGTCTGCTTCTTCCTCTTGTTTGTCGTCAGGCAATGGCTTTCTGTACAACACCGCAAATAATTGACGGAACTGTAACGCTTCTGTGGAAACCAGTTCGCCATTGTGAATGCGAGGCCGATACCGGGAAGCCCGGAGAGTCTGGCGGAGAAGCCTTACGCCCTTATTGGGTACGTTCTTGTCAATAACTTCTATCTCTCGAACATGGCCATCCGGTGAAACGTCATATTGTAGATTTGCGAATAGCTCATCGCCCTTGGTGGCACCGTCAGGTGTGCGATCAAGATACAGAAAAGGAGAGTTTCTTGGATACAATCTGACCGGGGAACCAAATAAAGATGAAGCTAACTGCTGTGTTTCCGGCGTCTCCTGTAAGATTGTCCACGCGCTGAGGTAGGTTTCCTGGCTTTTTTCATCAGAGGTGATGATGTAGAAATCCCCAAGGTCGACCATTGCCTGGGCTCGATCAGTCAGATCTGAATTGGGATTCGAATCCACTATTTCCAGCGAACGCAGCAGCGCAACCTCGGCATATCTTCGCTGGGTGATTTCGAACATCCGAGCACTGGCCAGACCACGCAATGGCGCTAAAAGCCGGAGATCATTGACACCGTAGTTGAGTTCAATGATTTCGATAGCCCGGAGGTACAGGTTGATGGATTCTCTAAACAGGATATTGCGCAGCAGTCTGAGCTCCGTGATAGCCGACAGCGGGATGGTGTCGCCACGACTAGCAAAGTAACTGCCGAGGTTGGCTAGCGTCGGCAGTATTTCGATTGAATTTGGTCCATAGGACTGTTCCGCAACCTTAAGGCTAAATCGTTGTTGCTGGTCAGCAGCAAGAGAGTTCCGCTGGCGAAGATTAGTGGCAGTCAGGTAACTAATCATGGGTAATTGTTCTTTGTTGTATACGCCCTTGTGACGGTGGGTGATGTGTTGCGCCCTGCGAAAGGTATCCTCGGCATCTGTGAACGACCCGAGTAGCAGTTGGCAAATACCTTTTGCCATAATGCTATTGATCAGGATCTCATCGAAGGGGTTGGTTCTGGCTTCAAGAAATTCCATCCCCCGTTCTATGATGGAAAGGCCAAGCTGATACTCGCCCGCGGCAACACGAAAAATGCCGTGATTAATCATGACCTGCCCGTAGATCGATGGGTCTGCATCCCTCAACGGATCGGCGGAATCGAGTAGGTCCTGTGAGAGCGAGATGGCAGCATCGAATTCAGCGTTCCGCGCATGGAGTTTTATACGCTGGGCCATTGATTGCTGTCTTTCACCGAGAACCGGTTCATAGAGGTATGCCAGTGTATCCTGGTCGGCAATGGCGAGGCAGGGAACAATCAGCAGTAGAGTAAGAAAAAAAATCGTCTTCATTACGTGCCTTTGTAATGGGAAGAAAAGGTTTGTACAAGTGATACATTCTTTGTCGTGACTGGCAGCCCATTGACAAGCCCAGGGCGATAATGGGCTTTCCTGAGCGCGTCAACGACCAATCTGTCTAGTTTGACCGGCGCAGTTGAGTTTTTAACTTCAATCTCCTCGAGGTCGCCCTCGCTGGTGACGGTAAATGAAAGCTCGATCTTAAGTTCTTCCATTCTTTTTTCCAGCCGAAGTGGAATCACGTTGTTTAGCTGGTCTTTGCTAAACAGGATTGGATTGCCTACCAGTTCCTGAATTTCACGGCGCTGAGATAGGCTGGAATTCCTGTCTGGCACTATAAAGCCCTGATGGGCCCGTTTCCAGTCGACGATAAACCATTGGGGTTTGACGGACAGGTCCTCGAGTATCTCTTCATACGTGCTTAGAGTCAGCTGGCGTCTGTTAAACCTGTCCTTCTCGACATGATAGATTTTAGCCTGTTGGGCTAGTGGGTCACTGATAGCCTCGCGGGCCGAAATTGGGCGGGGATCGACGCTCACGCTTAGCGGACTTACTTCGTTGGCTTTAAGGAAATACTCAGTGGCGATTTCCTCTTTGCGCGCAAGAATGTAGGTATCTGCAAGCTCAAGATAGGCGTTGGCCAAGGTGTCGGGGTCGGTGTTCGAAGAGCGCTTTACCAGCTCTAGCAACTGCTTTGATACGCAACATATGCCCTCCAGGCGACGCGCCCGGCTCAGCTCGATAGCAAGAGGAAGGGGATCCAGGCCCAGGCTGGTGGCTTTTTCGATACTCTCTTCGAGCAACCGGCGTGATCTTCGTGTCTGGCCAGTAAACATGTACCAGCTTGCCAACTCTGAATAGGCAAACAGTATCTCCGGGTCCTGCGGATTCAGGTGGTGAGACTGCACAAAAAACACAAATTTCTGCTGTACATCTGCAGCCCGATAATCAGCTTCGCTAAGTGCAATCTGGGTGAGCAGTGTGACTGCTTCGAATTGCCTGGGCGTGTAGACACCTTCGTTGCGATGCGCAATGTTCTGGGCGCGGAGCAACTGATCGGTTGCCGATTCGAGTTCATATGCTTCGATGTAGAGTTTGGCGAGCGTCATGACTGGTTCAATCAGCTCGACAGAAAAGGGTCCATGGTACAGCGTTAATTCTTCGACCTGGTTTTCAAGGTCGATGATTGGTTGGCGAGGGTTGTCCATTGCTTTAACCTGCCAGCAAGATAAAACCGCAAGCCAAACCAGACTTTTCCAAATCAGGCCTTTAAAGAATTGGTAGAGCATCTGCCGCAATGTGAATAGCCGCCGGAACCAGAGTTAGAGATGTCGATCATATTTTGACCTGAGTTAAACAAAGTGGATAGAGAAAGTTCATTGATTGGTCTATTTCGTGGCTAAATTGAACAGAATGAAGCAAAAGGGGGACAAAATATCGATGTTCAGCCTCACTTCATCCTTTCCAGATAGGATAGTCTTACAACCTGATAACCAATGTTTAATTGATAAAAGTATAAGCAGTTGAGTATGAAATACATTTTTCTGTCATTATTTCTGGCGACCTGCGCTCCTGCCTGGGGGATATCTCTGGAGGATGAGGTGAAGCTGGGCCAGGCAGAACACCAAAAAATAATTGGCAAGTTCGGCATTTATCGCGACCAGGAATTACAGGCCTATATTAACCAGGTCGGTCAACGCGTTGCCGCTGGGAGCTCTAGACCAGAGGTCGAGTACCGTTTTACTATCCTGAACGATGACATGATCAACGCGTTCGCCTTGCCGGGAGGGTTCATTTACGTCACCCGTGGCATGCTTGTACACATGAATTCGGAATCAGAACTCGCTGCAGTTCTCGGGCATGAAATTGCACATGTTACGGAAAAACATGCGTTGCGGCGCGAAACCCGGGGCAAGGGAATTAGTGTTTTAAACACGGTATTGGCTGCCGTGGCGGGGCAACCGGCACTTTATGAGCTTGGAAACATGTTTGGAGGGGTATTGCTGTCCGGGTACAGCCGGGAGTTTGAACTTGATGCCGATGAGGTGGGTGCCCAGTACATGGCGAAAGCCGGTTATTCGCCGAGCGCCATGTTAAACACAATAGAAATACTGAAGGCTAAAGATCGAATTGAAATTTCCCAGGCCAGGCTGGAAAACAGGGCGCCGAGGGTCTATCACGGCATCCTGTCAACTCACCCCGATCACGACACCCGTTACAAACAGGCTATCGCCGAGTCTGAAAAGCTGCTCAGGGACTACGACGAGTTCATTAAGACGGATGAGTTTCTCCAAAAACTGAATGGCCTGGCGTACGGGAAATCAAGGCAGGTAGGTGTGGTCCGCAAGAACACCTTTTATCATCCCAAACTGGGTATCAAATTCACTTTTCCACAGTCGTGGCGTTTCGAAACGCTTCGCCGGGGTGCGATGGTCGTCAACCAGGTGGGAGAGTCGAACTTTACCATTACTACCTCCAGACTGACGCGAGGTGCAACGCCCGCCAGCTTCACCAAGCAACAACTGGGGTTGAACGTTCGAGAGGGGCGCGAAATCACGATCGACGGAATGCCAGCGTACCTGGGGATTGCAGATAAGGCGGACACTGCTTATGGACCAAGACCTGTTCGTTTCGCGGTCATTTTTGATGAGAGAAAGCGCCTGGCGTATATTCTTCGTGGTGCGGGGAAGTATGACCTGCGTAAAATTGCCGACGACAGGAACTATATCGCCAGCATTTTCAGTTTTGATCGGATGTCCCGGGAGGATTTCCGGCGCGCAAAAACGCCTAAGGTCCAGGTGGTTCGTGCAGAAGAGGACACCACCATGGAACAGTTGGCTGAAGAATCTCCCATTACAAACTACGCCCTGGATACCCTGCGGGTGATGAATGGCCTTTACCCCCATGGCCAGCCGGAAGATGGTCAACTGATCAAAATTGTTAACTAGCCGTTTAAGAGAGCAGTTTTATAGAGCAGTTTTATAGAGCAGTTTTAGCTGGCGGCCTTGAGCAGCAGTTCGTGAGAGCGAACCTGGTCGTCGTTATCGACACCCTGGATTCTGCCCCGGGCGATCAGGTAATTCAGCCCCAGTGTTTCCCGGTATCGCGTAAGTTTGTCCTTAATGGCAATACTGTCTCCGACGATTGCCCATTCATCAACGCCGGTTGCGGTATCGCGAAATCTGCTGGCAACTTCCGCATCCAGTGATTCCCTGACCTGTTTTTCCAGCGACGGGTTGTCGGTCACAAACACGGTCCGCATGACAGGAGTGACTGCCACAGGGGGATGACCTGTGTCACGCACGTGACCCTGATGCGCAAGAATGTTTTCCCTGAGACTCGATAGGGTTTCTACCGGTGAGGCGATATAGGGCAATCCCAGAGTGCCGGCCTGTTTGATGGCCAGAGGCCCGAAGGCAGCAACCCAGAGAGGTGGATGCGGCTGTTGTACTGGTAAGGGGGAAAGTGTGATGTCGTTGCCTTCAAATTGCGCTATTGGTTCCCCCTTCCATGCGTTGATCATGAGTTCTAGATTGGACTTGAACCGTTTACGTTTTTCACCGGTGGGAATGCCAAACGGTTTGAACATGGATGCCTGAAACCCTCGGCCGATTCCAAGAATGACGCGACCGCCGGACAGGCGATCGAGAACCGCGACTTCTTCAGCAGCCAGTATTGGATTCCTGATGGGCAACAGGTAAGAAGTAGTCCCTAGTTTGATTTTACTGGTTCGTGCGGCGACCGCCGCAAGCAGCATCAGTGGCGCAGGTATGGCGCTGGGTCCGGTAAAGTGATTTTCCGGCAACCAGAAGGAATCGAATCCCAGCGATTCTGCGATCTCGCCCTGTTCGGCGAGTTCCTGGGCGAGCCCCTGGGTTCCAAACTTCCAGGCTGTAACCGCAATTTTCATGACTAATGCTTCCTTATCATTTCTCGACCGGTTCAGCTTTGTCCCGGCCGATCTGTGGCAGAATGCCGGACCAGATATGAAACCCTGAATACAAATGCTGAAGAAGGAAATCCTGTGAATCCTAACACGCCCGTCATTATTGGTGTCTCGCAAATATTGCAACGAGTTGCTGATCTCAATGATGCAAAAGAACCGATTGATTTAATGGTGCAAGCTGCTTTCAAGGCTGCCCAGGATTCTGGGAAACCAGCGCTGCTCGAAGCGGTGGAGTCAGTGCGTGTGATACGCGGATTCTGGAAGTACCACCAACCTGCCGGGTATGTCGCAGAGAAAATAGGCTGCAGCAATGCGGAGCTGGTGGGCACGTGCTACGGCGGTAATATGGTCCAGAGTACGCTTAACGCTACCGCTGTGGACATTGTGAGCGGAGAAAAATCACTCGTGTTGCTGACGGGAGCGGAGATCGGTCACTCACTTGCCAAAGCGAGAAAAAATAGCCAGGAACTCCCGATGAAGGAAACCCATGGTGAATATGATCGGTTAATCGGTCAGGAAGAACCCATGAGCGGCGAGGCAGAGGTGGCAAGAAGTATTCGCCAACCTATCCAGATCTACCCGATATTTGAGAATGCGCTCCGGCACCATCAGGGTGAGACAATCGAGGAGCATCAGGTCAAAGTTTCAACAATGTGGGCGGGGTTTAGTCAGGTGGCTGCGCGCAATCCGAATGCGTGGATCCGTGAAGCCGTGGACGCGACTGCTATTCGTACGCCCGGTAAGACAAACCGGATGGTGAGTTTTCCTTATCCAAAATTGATGAACTCCAATAACTCAGTTGATATGGCGTCGGCAATTATTATGTGCAGTGTTGCCAAGGCCAGAGAGCTGGGGGTAGATGAAAGCCAGTGGGTCTACCCTTGGGTTGGTACCGATGCTCACGATACTTATAAGGTCTCGGAACGCGACAATCTTTATTCTTCTCCCGCTATCCGAATCGCGGGTCAGCGTGCGCTTGAACTGGCAGGCCTGCGCGTTGACGATCTGGACTTCGTCGATGTTTACAGCTGTTTCCCGGTTGCTGTCCAGGTGGCAGCGGCAGAACTGGGATTGTCATTAGACAGGGAACTCACGGTCACAGGCGGATTAACCTTCGGGGGCGGTCCGCTCAATAATTACGTCATGCACAGCATCGCCAGAATGGTTGAGTTATTAAGGGATAGTCCAGGCAAGAAAGGGTTTGTGACGGCAAATGGTGGTTTCCTGACGAAGCACGCATTTGGCGTCTATTCGACCGAGGCGCCGAAAGGCGATTACAAGCACGAGAACCTCCAGGCGGAAGTTGATGCCTGCCCAACCAGGGAATGGCTGGTGGATTATGACGGTGATGTGACCATCGAATCCTATACGGTCATGTTCTCGGGTGATGAGCCCGCGGTTGGTCATTTTGCGTGTTTAACGCCCAATGGTGAGCGAACCTGGGCTAATTCTTCGGATCCCGACATCCTGCAGGATATGCAGGTGACTGAATATTGCGGCAGAGCGGCTCGTATTGATGGTGCCGGTAACCTTACGTTGTGATGGCTAGCGTGGTTTGTCACCGGCAAGGCTCACGCGAAGCATTTTTCTTAATTCTCCCTGGTAGTCATTCAGCGGGTAGTGCTGGCATGCACGGTTGTCCCAAAATGCCAGGCTGCCGCGTTGCCATTGGAATCGGCACGAAAACTCCGGTTGCATGATTCGCTCGAATAGAAAGTCCAGAATCGGCGCACTCTCGCGTTCAGACATACCGGCAAATCGTGTGGTGTGCGCCTTGTTGATATAGAGCAGCGGCCTTTTAGTCACGGGGTGCGTTCTTACAACCGGGTGCGTAGCGCGTAGCCCTTTATTGGTGGATAGCGGGCGGGTAGCCCTGATGGCTTCGTTATCCGCATCGTTTATCGCCATCTGCGATCCAAGGAAGCTTTGCATTCCTGCTGAAAGCGAATCGAATACGTTGTACATGTTGGTGAACATGGTGTCGCCACCTTGCTCAGGTATGTCGACGCCATACAAGAGGGCACCCATTGCCGGTGTTTCCAGATAGGTCGTGTCTGAATGCCAGACGCCCCCAAAATTGAGCGTGTCTTCAGGTCTTTTAATGACTTCGACCACCTCAGGAAAACCGGCTAATCCTTTTACGAAAGGGTAGGTTACAGGAGAGCCGAATTTCGAAGCCAGTTTAAAAAGGCTTGCCGGGTCCAGAGACTGATCCCGAAAAAACAGGACAAGATGTTCGCTTAACGCTTTGCGGAGAAAGTCGACAGCTGTTGAATCAATATTGTTGAGATCAATACCGCTGATAGTGGCGCCGATAGGACCACCTTGTTGATCAACCTGGTAGTCGCTATTCATGGCTGTTTATGGTTCGCTCATGGCTGTTTATGGTTCGCTCATGGCTGTTTATGGTTTGTCTAGTGTTCGTGTGCGCAATCGTCGTTGCGACAGCAGAGATAGTTCTGGATATGTGCGGCAGCGAGTATAAGTCCGCCGATCGAGGTGACAATTCGCTCACCTGTCAGGCCTAGCAGGTCGTGGCCGAAGATGGCAGTAATGGTCAATATCCCTAGACCAACGGTGCCGAGAACCAGGGTCAGCTTATCCTTGTGTTGGCGGCACCCAATGGTTAATGCAATGATGCTGATTGGCAGAATCACAGCCATCATGATCAGGTGAAAGGTTGACTCATCGAGCAGAGTGACATTGACGATCGGCAGAATCGTCAGCGCGATCGGAAGTGCCAGGCAATGCAGCATGCACACGCCGGACAGGACAACGGCTGCCGTGTCCATATACTTTCGTCCGCGATTATTTGGCTGGGAATCCATAGGGCGGGATTTATATCACAAATAAGGTGGCAGTTCCTGCAACTTCTTTACGCGGAATTTCGAGTTAGGGTATTCGCTATTTCGTGACTTTAGCTTAACATCCACACTTCCATAACCATGCCACCAGCGCAGAGTGAAACTGTGTCAAGAACCCCGATATTCTCAAGACTGTTTGGTCTCTCTCCTATATCTCCTATCCAGGAACATATGGAGACCTGTGAGCGTTGTGTGCTCGCGTTAGTTCCGTTCTTTGAGGCTGTGTCTGGCTCTGATTGGGCAGATGCTGAAAAACGTTACCGGGCGGTTTCTGACCTTGAAGGCGATGCAGACGAGCTGAAAAAGAAGGTCAGGTTGAATCTGCCAAGGAGTCTCTTCCTGCCCATGTCACGCAATCATTTGCTGGAAATCGTCCAGGTTCAGGATCGAATAGCCAACGGCGCGAAAGATATTGCAGGATTGATGCTGGGCCGAAAAATGAGGTTTCCAGAGGAAGTGAAGCCAGCTTTAACGGAATTTGTCAAAGCAAGTCTGGATGCAGTGAGCCTCGCCCGGAAAGTCATAGCTCAGTTAAATGATCTTGTCACCACGGGGTTCAGTGGTCGGGAAATAGAGTTAGTAGAGAAGATGCTCGAAGAGCTTGATGATGCTGAGCATGAGTCTGATGTTTTGCAGGTGAAGCTCAGGCGAGCATTGTTTGCTCAAGAAGCAGACCTGAATCCCGTCAGCGTGATTTTTTTGTACCGGGTTATCGACCAGATTGGAGACATCGCTGACGATGCCCAGACGGTTGGCAATCGCATGATGTATCTAATAGCAAGTTAAGGAACGCAGATGGGCGTTATAGAAGAATTTGGCAACACGCTGCTGATCCTGACGGTTTGTTTTGGTTTCTTTATGGCCTGGGGTGTCGGTGCTAACGATGTTGCCAATGCCATGGGGACGTCGGTTGGAGCCAAGGCAATCACCATTAAGCAGGCCATACTCATTGCAATGGTCTTCGAGTTTGCAGGTGCCTATCTGGCAGGCGGAGAAGTGACCTCTACCATTCGGAAAGGTATCATTGATCCGGAATTACTTTCCGATGAACCAGAACTCCTGGTCTACGGGATGATGTCTGCGTTGCTGGCGGCTGGCATTTGGCTTTTTATTGCGACGACTTACGGCTGGCCAGTATCAACAACGCATAGCATTGTCGGTGCTATCGTTGGCTTTGCGTCTGTTGGCATTTCCGTTGATGCGGTCAACTGGATGAAGGTAGGAAACATTGCTGCAAGCTGGGTGGTTTCTCCGGTGCTAGCAGGTACCGTTGCCTTCTTTTTGTATATGAGCGTTCGACGTTTCGTCTTTGATACGGCAGATCCGTTTGCTTCTGCCAAACGGGTTATTCCCTTTTACATCCTCTTGGTCGGGTTTGTGATTTCGATGGTGACGATGGTAAAGGGACTCAAGCACGTAGGGCTGGACCTGACCTTTCAACAGGCAATATTGTATTCAATGGTTGTTGCAGGTCTGGTCTGCCTGATTGGTGTTGTGGCATTGACCAGGATCAAACGGGTAGTCGCCTCTTTCAACCATGACATTGTGAATATCGAGCGTATGTTTGGTGTGCTGATGTTGTTCACGGCCTGTGCCATGGCTTTTGCTCATGGATCAAACGATGTCGCGAATGCGATCGGGCCACTTGCTGCTGTCAACAGCATTATTGAATCTGGCGGCGACGTTGTTCAAAAAGCAAGAATGCCGAGCTGGATACTATTTCTTGGTGGGGCAGGTATCGTTGCAGGTCTGGCCATCTATGGCTATCGGGTAATGCAAACGATTGGGACGCATATCACAGAGCTGACCCCCAGCAGTGGCTTCGCTGCAGAACTTGCTGCAGCAACCACCGTGGTATTGGCTTCAGCTTATAGCTTGCCCGTCAGTACAACCCATACGCTGGTTGGTGGTGTTCTGGGTGTTGGCCTGGCCAAAGGGCTGCATGCGCTTAATCTTCGTGTGGTTGGTACCATTTTCCTTTCATGGCTGGTCACACTACCTGCTGGTGCAATACTTGCGATCATCTTCTTCTATATCTTCAAGGCGATCTTCGGCACCGGTTAGCCTGGTTTTGATCAGGCTGCTTCAACTTCAACTTTTATGCCCGTCATAAATGACTGATTGCTGATCTTTTCGAACGACCCTGGGCCAGTTGGCAACAGGTTGTTAGCGTTTGAACCTGCAAATTTTGCTGCTGTCTTCATGGTTTTCCCTGGGTAACCCCAGCCGTGGGTAATAGCAACTGTTCCTGGTTTGAGAGACTCGTCCAGGGCAACCACCGTTTTGATTTCCCCAAACTCATTTCTCACCGTCACAGTGGAACCCTCGCCCAGGTTTCTCGCCCTGGCATCATCCGGGTGAACATATAGCGGGTTATTCTGGTGTTTTGGCCTCTTAAGAGACGGTACATTGTGAAACCAGCTGTTGATCATGTAATTGGTGCGCCGGGAAATCATTTTGAGCTGATCTTCAGGTTCGCGGCCGAGTTCATCGAATAGTTCCCGGCATCGGCCAATGGCCTCATCGAAAGACGCGGGCATACAGTCCACACGAGAGCTTTCAGTCTGAATAACGTTGCTGAAAAATTTGCCCGGCGCGACCGGGTTCAGTACCACAGTGCCTGAGGACCTGACGTCATCGATGCTGAGGTTAGATTGTCGCAACATATGATCAAATCGGCTGAACAATCCGAGTTCATCGATGGCACCCTGGTAGTCGTCTAGCTCTCGATTTTCAGTTGCGAAACCCTGGGCCAGTTCAATCTGCCGCAGAATCCACCATTCAGGTCGCCTTTCTGCCTTGGGCGGTACAATGAAATCTGTGTACTGGATGAAAGGTTCTTTCTGCAGCCCCAGGCCGCAGATGTTGATGTCTGCGCGTTCAAACATATCGGTTGCCGGGAGAACATAGTCAGCGTATTCAGAGGTTGCAGAAGGATAGATATCAATCACCATCACGAATTCGAGCTGCTCGAATGCCCTTTGGAGTTTTTCCCCGGAACCCATTGAAAGAATCGGATTACCAGAGATCACGATGAGCCCCTTGATCGGGTTATCTTCGCCAAGAATCATATCTGCCATAAGGTTCCCGGGTAGCGAACCACGAATTCTTCGCACATCACCGAGTGGGGTTGGCTCATATTTAACTTCACCCTGCATCCGCCCGGCTTTTGCTGCTGGATAAAAGCCACGCGAGTAAACGTTTCCGCCCGGCTTGTCCAGATTGCCTGTTACGACACTAAGCATAAAAAGCAGCCAGTAGGCGAGCGAGCCCTGCCGACCCATGTTGACGCCGGTGGACATGTAGAAGGCAGCGCTTTTTGCCGCGCCGATGTCATCCGCCAACGCCGCTATCGATTGCGCGCTGACGCCAACAACACTGGCAACCTGCTGCGGGCTGTACTCAGCGATGAAAGACCGGAGTCCTTCTATGTGATCTGCGTGATCCTGAATGTACTCGTGTTTGACCATGTCCTGGTCAAACAGGTGGTGCAGAATAGCCGCCATCAGGTAAACATCTGTATCCGGCTTTACGGGTACATGGGTCCCGATCCCTTTAATCGATTCGTTGTGGCGAGGGTCGACAAAACGAATGTCGGCACCTCTTTTTGAGGCGGCTCGCAGGCTCTCCATTGGGTCGGCAATAGAGATGAAGCTCATGTGGGAAACCCGGGGGTTTGCGCCAAAGATAAGCAGGAAATCAGTGTTATCGATGTCGGGTATGGGGTGGATGGTGCTGGATCCAAATACGGCTTCTGAGGCAGCGAATTTATTGGCGCAGTCCTGGGTCCCGGAGGAAAAATTTCGGCGAACTTCATTGTTAAGCAAAAACGAACCGATAGCAGGTCCTGCCAGTGAGTTAAATGCCAGCGGGTTGCCTGTATAGGAGGCAACTGATCCAGGACCGTACTTTTGTTTCAATGCAGCGATTCGTACCGCAATTTCACTGGTTGCAGTATCCCAGGTGACTCGCTCAAGATCGCCCTCAGGCGATCGGCGTGCAGGATAATTCAGCCTGTCGGGGTCCTTGTGAATCTCCAGCGTGGCGATTCCTTTGTGGCATGCAAAACCTTTGGTTACCGGGTGTGACTTATCCGGCTTCAGGGAAACGATTTCATTGTTATCGACTTCTGCGACAAGTCCACATGAGGGTTCGCATACCCGGCAAAATGTTTTGACTGATTCCACGGTGTTTCCAGCTTAAAGAGGCAAGCCTTACCGTAAAGGCTCGTAACGCACAGGTCAAATATGGAAGAACTCGTTATAATGCTGATTATTCAACAAAATGGAGTAAGCCGTGTTTGCAGGTAAGGTTGTGGTGGTCACTGGGGCCGCAGGCGCGTTAGGTCGTGCCGTATTTGAGTATTTCGCGAACAGTGGTGCGCGGGTCGTTGCTCTGGACTACAGTCGTGAGTTGCTGGATTCTGCCTTTCCTGTGAAAGATTCCATGCATCAATACCAGAAAGTCGATCTGACCAGTCGGGATAGTTGTCAGCTGGTACTGTCAAAGGTCATTGATGATCTGGGACAAATTGATGTCCTGTGTAATGTTGCCGGAGGGTTTTTAATGGGTGAGGCGGTTCACGAGACCTCAGATGCGACCTGGGACTTTTTGTTTAACCTCAACACCCGCTCTATCGTGAACACAAGCAGTGTAGTTGTACCTCAAATGCAACAGCAGGGTAGTGGCAAAATAGTCAACATTGCTGCAAAGGCAGCCACCCAGGGTTTTGCGAATATGGGCGCTTACACAGCGTCAAAGGCCGCGGTGATGAGACTCACTGAAGCCATGGCCGCTGAATTGCGAGAGCAGCAGATTAATGTCAATTGCATTATGCCGGGCACGATTGATACACCCAGGAACAGGGAAGACATGCCTGAAGCGGACCACAGCACTTGGGTTCCCCCGTCACAGCTGGCCAGTGTGATAGGGTTTCTGGCATCTGACGCTGCGGTTGCAGTGCACGGTGCCGCAATACCAGTTGATGGATTGAGTTGATGATGAGTGAGTGGATTTTGTATGACGTCGCTGATGGGGTTTGTACCATTACGATGAATCGCCCCGAGAAAAAGAATGCAATGAGCTTTGCGATGCTAGGCGACTTTATCGCAGCATTTTCCCGGGCCGGTGAAGATGACGACGCGCGTGTGGTGGTCCTGAAAGGAACGGGCGGGGCTTTCTGTGCAGGAACTGACCTGTCAGACCTGTCTTCCATACCAGGGGAAAAGCGAGGTCTTCGCGGCTCCGCAGAGGAGAGAGGTAAATGGTGGCCTATCATTGAGTGCCCTAAACCCGTGATTGGTGTTGTTGATGGTCCTGCAGTAGGTATGGGGGCTGAATTCGCATCCCAGTGTGATATCAGGATCGCCTCAAACCGGGCTCGCTTTGCCTGGAACTTTTCCCATCGAGGGTTGGTTCCTGATACCGGCGCCGGGAGCTGGTTGTTGCCAAGACTTATTGGAACCTCGCAGGCGCTGTGGTTGCTGTATTCCGGTGAGTTTATTTCAGCCGGGGAAGCGCATGAACTTAAATTTATTTCCGGCGTTTTTGAGTCGGAAGAGCTCGAGGGCAAAACAAGGCAACTCACGGATGCAATTTTGAAGGGTTCGCCCTTTTCCCACCAGCGTATTAAGGCATTGGTTTACGAAGGGCTGGGTTCGAATGTCGGTGAGCACATGGTTAACCACACCAAGGCACTGGCGGAGTGTTTTAAGTCTGAAGATCACAAGGAAGGTGTCGCGTCCTTTCTTGAACGACGTACGCCTAACTTCAAGGGTAATTAAATGAGTGAAATACGTCCCTGGATAAGAAAGGCTAGCAGGAAGCTTGTTGACTGCCGGGTGTTTACTGTCAATGAGTCGACTTCGATTTGTCCGCGAATGGGAAATGAACATAATTTCTTTTTTATTGATACGGCGGATTGGGTCAATATAGTGCCGATTACCGTGGATGATGAAGTTGTTTTTGTTCGCCAATTTCGCCATGGCAGCGAAGGGATATCGTTGGAAATCCCAGGAGGTATGGTCGATCCAGGTGAGGACCCTCAGGTGGCTGCGGTTCGTGAATGCCTGGAGGAATCTGCTTATCAGGCAGGCAGCGTTGAGTCACTTGGCGTGCTGAACCCAAATCCGGCACTGTTCTCCAACAAGCTTCATACTTATGTCGCAAGGCAGTGCGAAGCGATCGGTGAAATAGCCAACACTTCGACGGAACACACCGAAGTTGAGCTGGTTCCGATGAAAGACCTGCCTGAACTTTTGCAAAGTGGCGCCATTGATCATGCGCTTGTCGCGGCGACCCTGTGGCGGTTGCTCTACCTGGACGCCTCCTAAGAGTGTGATACCAGTTGGCTCTGACTTTCAGGCATATTGAGCATGGTTGCGATGGGTTTGGCGTTCAAGGTGAGCTGATGCCTTCGCAGAAAACTCTCCCGAGCATCTTCAGGTGGGTGCCTCGATTCTTCCCAGACGCTCAAGTTTTTGTACCAGGTGATCAGTAGCATTTCTGAAGGTTGTCCGGTTGCCTCAACGAAAAGCCCCTGTACTTCTGTTTCAAAACTCCCCTCGAAAGTTGGCCAGGCGTTGTAGGAAAGTTGGATAATTTCATCGACAGCGTCAGGCAAAACACTGAACCATCGAAAGACATAGACGCCCGGTCTTGTTCTGGGTTGATGATCCAGTGGCCGGAGAGTGGGGTTAAATAAATGGCTAGAGAGAAGTTGCACGTCATCAGGGAATGAGAGTGATGTCTGTGTTTTGCCAAAGGTCACGAGGTAAATTTCGTTGCTGGCCAGGCCAAACAGTGAGGCAAAGATACCGAAAACCCCATGGCCCGCGGCTTGTATCTGTTTGGTTATATCGTCGTTTGCCAGTTTGACGAGATGCGCCGAACCAGGCCTGGAAAGATCCTTGATATGATAAACGTGGTACAGCAAGAAGGGCTCTACGCCTGTAGTGGAAGGGTATATTTCTGCAGATCGTTTACCCTGATCAGCTGTTGAATTTCACGAACATAGTCGATGCCTCGACTGGAGTATTTCAGGAGCCCTTCTGCAAGGGCGTGTCCGCTGAAGTGTTGTTCTTCTGATCGTGTGGTCGCCCGAATACGCCTCAAGTGGATATATGCCGGGTTGGTATTAATGGTGTGAACGTAGGCAATGATACCTTCCTGGACCGACTCGTACTTTGCCACCTCGTGATTGAGACCCTCGTCGCGATTTTTTGGCGTTAGTCCGCAGCCTTTGCTGAAGCACCAGACGCCGAACAGGTTGTTTGCCTGTCTGGCAAACCTTGACGTCCCCCAGCCGGACTCGTTGGCTGCCTGTGCAAGTACCAGGGACTCGGGAACCACGTCTACCCTGATCAACAGATCGTCAACGGTCGAGCGCAGGCTGGTTTGTTGCCTGATCCTGTAGCGAGCCTTTAACGAGCCGACAAACTGGATATCGTCCTCGTCAAGTACATCGCCTGTGGTGAGATCGTCGCGGATCATCATCAGCAGACGACGGTTGGCGAGTATCTTGTCGTTTGCCTGGCGGATCTTTGGCAACATGTAGCTGAAAAACATCTGCTTTTTGGTCCTGACATCGTTGATGGCAGAAAAATCAGGCAGTTTGGATGGGTAGGATCTACTTTCTACCTCCGAGCTCGGCAGGATTTCGGATGCGATGTTTGAAACTTCGGTGATGTCCACCTGATCGGTGATGACCACCTGATTAGTTGATAAGGTATCGACCGGTTGTGCAGGAGAGGCGTAAACCATTGATTCAGATGAATTGCGGACACCAGGAGCCAGCGCTGATGCTGATATTGAAAGCGCCAGAGCGCCCAACATGATCAGGTCTGTTCTTGCCATTCTGGTAATCTGGTCCCGTCTCGTCATGGTGATGCATTGCACAATATGGAATAATCTCCATTATATTCATGATTTTCTCCATTTTCAATCAATAAGTGTCAGGTCTTGAATTAAGCGAAGATGGCGTGAAGCCCGTTCCTGCGCTAAATCAATGATATGGTTAGGTTTTTTAATGGGTATCACGAATGTCAATTCGACAACAGGTCATGGTGTTGTACCTGAAAAGCTCAGCGCTGGACACCGGTGTGGTCGCGTGGGCCTTTTACGATGGCACCGGTAAAAACAGTCATATGTCTGGGGATCAGGCCGAGGTGCCCTATAAGACCGGTCTCCATGCGCTTCGCGATGGTTGGCGACTAATTCAGGCCAGCCCCCTTGTGACGCATGAGCAGGGCTCGGAATTCCAGACTGACTACCTGAAGTACGAATTCTTCTTTGAAAAACTTGTGGAGGATGATTCGTGACTTTGCTCAATTCTAAACAGATGGCGACTTTTGCTGCCCGGGGCTTTCTCCGGTTTGATGGCGTGGTTCCGGAAGAGATCAATCAACAGTTCCTGGCAGAGCTCGGAGATGTAACAGAAGGAGACGTTGCATCACCGGAGGCGCATTACGGCAGCATCATGCAGCTTGGGTCTGTACCTGTCGTGCCTGCGGGGATATCTCTCGCGAACGCATACCCGGCGGAAAGTGCCATCTCACAGTTAATGGCACTTCCTGTCGTCACCGGAGCGGTTGAGTCTTTGGTTGGGAGCAAGCCAGTGCTGGACCATCATTTCCTGCATATCACTTTCCCACTAACCTATTACGAGCGTGAAGCGCCGGTAGCGCAGCATACGCACCAGGATTCTACCATCGACCCGCGGCGTGCCTTCGATATCCAATTAATGTATTTCCCACATGAAGTCACTGTAGAGATGGGGGGGACGCGGTTCATTCCCGGGTCCCATCTACGCCGTGTGAGTGAAGCGAGTATTGGTCGATACCAGAACATCCTCGGTCAGCAACATGTTGTCTGTCCCGCAGGTACATTGCTGATTATGCATATGGGCATCTGGCATGGCGGCGGTGCTAACCGTAGTGACAAATTGCGGTATATGTTCAAGATCAGGCTGTGCCCGACTGAAAAGCAGGTGCGCCTTTGGGATTTGTCAGATCTTCCTGATGATCACCTTCAGCAGAGGCCTATATTTTGGGTTGGTAACGAAAGGACCACTGATCATATTCATTCGATCCTGACTGAATCGGAACCCTGGTTTGAGTTCGACACCAGTCGTCTGGAGTACATCAATAGAATCAAGTTCTGGCGCTACCTGCTGGGTAATGAGTCTTTTGATGCCGACTATTGGCTTACCCGCCTCGAGAACGACTTTGAGTGAATTTTTTAAAGGGGACGGAGGGAGTTAAATCTGCTAGGTACGCCGCAGGTTTAATTAGGTACGCCGCAGGTTTAATTAGGTACGCCGCAGGTTTAATTAGGTACGCCGCAGGCGCTTGATTAGGTACGCCGCAGGCGCATCCAGCCGGATTCGACGTCGGTGAGTGCGTCGCTGTATCCGGCTTCGCCTGGCAGCACGATGATGCCGGAGTCTTTGTGGACCCGCACACGATGGTCCTCTGGGTTTGATGAGGCTGATGCTATAACCTGGTCCGCTGAATCGAATTCGGCCAGCGACTTCACCATTCGAAGCGTCGGAGACATCAACACCATCTCATCGGTTGCTGCTTTTTCAATGACTTCACGGGGAGACATCCAGACCGAGTTCACCAGCTCCCCATCGTCATGGATCGGGATTTGAAGGCTGGGTATCCGGGCGATAAAAAAGCGGGCATCAAACCGCCGCGGCGAGCCTAAAGGGGTAACCCATCTTGCGATGTAGTGCATTTTACTAATATCGGCCATCAAGGATTCTTTTTCGAGGATTGTCTTGAGTTCTATTTCTCCGGCGTTAAGTTGATCCCGGTATTGCTGGAATCTGGCTGTGGAAGCCTCTGCGATATTAAGCGGAGACTCGTCTTCCTGGTGCAGCGCGAGTAATACGCCAGCTTCTTCGAAGGTTTCCCGTATGGCTGCCATGTAATAAGCAAGGCCACCGTTTTCGAGGTTCATTAATTCTGAGGCATCGTTGTCTGTTCGATGGGTCGCGATACCTGAAAAGTAGCTGTCGTCGTCCTGATGGTCTACGGCGCCGCCCGGAAACACCCACATCCCGCCGGCGAAGACTGTATTGGCATGTCGCTCCATCATGAAGACCTGAAGATCAGGCCGATCATCGATCAGCATGACCGTCGCCGCGAGTCTAACGGGAACCTCTTCGGGGACAAAGTCAGTCATTGATAACGTCTGCGTAAAACGACTTAACATACAGGCAGGCTCATAAGCCTGCAAACTGATTGTCAGACCAGGTGAATGAGGCGGTCTTGAATTTAGATGAAATGGGTCGATCCGACTTGCCGGATGTGCGAAATTGATCACTCAATAATTGCTGGAGCCAAGGTGAAATATAGAATAGCAATCAAAGCGACAGCAACAGGCTTGTTTCTTTTCTTCGGCGCATTAGCGAATGCAGAGAAAATTGTGCTACAGGATGGAAGTACAATTAATGGTGAAGTAGTCTCGCTGCAGTCCGGCAGTTATAAAGTAAAAACGGATTCACTGGGCGTGATAACGCTGCCGCAGCACCAGGTGAAGTCGATTAGTTACGATACCGTGCCAACATGGTCTTTAGATTCCCTGGACAGCATGAAACAGGCAAGTCAGTCATCGGTGCAGTCATTGCAATCTTCGATCTCCAGTGCCCCCCGGATGATGAGCAGTATTCTTGAACTACAAAATGATCCGGATATGCAGGCGGTTCTAAGTGACCCCGAATTGATGCGAGCGGTTCAGTCGTTTGACCTGGAAGCCTTGCGCAACAATCCGAAGATTCGGAAGTTAATGAACAACACGACCGTTCGGGATATTCAGGGGGACGTGAATTGAAAAATTTCATAAAAAAAGGCGGCCAATGGCCGCCTTTTTTTATTTCGCTATCGACTGCAATTACATTGAGTACTTGTACCGCAGCGTCATTGTTCTCCCTAGTGGTGTGGTAGCCGCCTGGTCGAGCGTGTTGGCTCCCGTATTACTGGTTGGAACCCTGCCCGGGATTGCGCCTCCACCGATAATGTAGTACTCGTCAGTGAGGTTACGAGCGATCAGGCTAAACTCATGTGAACCATCAGTAGAGTAAACATTGATGGCAGCATCTGAGGTCCAGAAAGAATCTTGCATGAACGGGTTCAAGGTTGCCGACCAAGCGTAGTCGTCAGTAAAACGGGCGTCAGCAGACACGTTGAAACGCCAATTACCCGTTAATTCTCTGTCATACGTGAAGCCCACATAACCGGTAATGTCTGCACTACCAGCGCCGTCTTCGCCTTTCAGGTTTTCGCCTGTTGCATTGACGAAATCCTTAGAGTAAACCGTGTCAGTCCAAGCCCACGCGGACCTGACGGTCAGACCCTCGACGTTGGTATTCCAAAGCAGGTCAAACTCCAGGCCTTCTGTTTCAAGCGCTGACGCGTTGAATGTCTGGAATTGGATCGCAGTTGAATCGAACAACTGAACTTGAAGGTCTGTGTACTCATAAGTGAAAATGGTCGCATTGATTCGCAGTGAGTTACTGAGGAAGTTTCCTTTCATACCAACTTCAAAGCCTTCTGCTTCCTCAGATTGGTAGACAAGAAATCCAAAATCACCATCTGGAGGGCTTAGTGTAGCTGTCGGTAGGGCGCTGTTATCGATGCCTCCTGATTTGAAGCCTTCTTTGTAGGCGGCGAAGACGCTAACGTCATCATTCAGATAGTAATTGATAGCAATTTCAGGAGAGATGTTGTCATCTTCAAAATCGAGTCCGTCAATCACCGGTGGCGCGCTGAAAGTGCCCTGCAGGAACAGGTGAACGTAAGGAATTTCGATTTTGCCTTTCTTGTCTTCCTCAGTGTAGCGAGCGCCGAGCGTCACCTCGGTTCTATCATTGATATCCCAATAGACTGCCACAAAAGCTGAGAGCACGTCCGTATCCAGGAAATGGTGTTTATTGTAGTCGTATCCGTTACCGGTGATTGGATCAAGCGCCAAGAGCCCAATATTTGCAGCATACTGATAGGCGTCGAACTCCTGCTCAATTTCCTGCATGAATAAACCTGCCTGGAAGTTAATTGCACCATCATAGTGGCTGTTGACACGAAATTCCTGCGAAAGACTTTCATAAAGATTGTTATGCAGCCCGCCGAAAACACCAGCGCCGTAACTGTAATCGTCGAGTTCCACGTGCTCGAGATCGACCCAGCCGGTTATGGATGTAAGGGTGTGGTTCGCGTTGATGTCCCAGTCCATTTGCAATGAAATGAAATCGGTTTCTTGCTCAAGACCCGGTTGGCCATCGTCATAGCCGAAGGGTAAACCAGGACGTAGTGCTGGGTTAAGACCGATCTTGGATGTATTACCATTGATTTTGCAATCATCAACGCCCTGGAAGAACACAGCTCCCAAAACGACAGTTTGCTGGTGAGCGCCTTCAGGGCAAAATTCTTCTGACCAGGCTGTACCGCCGCCCTCATTGTCAAACTCCGAGTAGTTGTACTTTAATCTGGCTTTGAAGTTGTCGGTAGGTTCCCAGACCAGCGTTAGACGTATGTTGGTTGATTCGTCACCATAGTACTTGCTGGCGCCATTGAATGAGGCGTTTGGGTCATTTGCGAAGGAGTAGTTTTCGAAGAGTTCGTCGTTCTTTGAACCACCGACGGCCAGGCGGGCACCAAAAGTATCCGAGATCGGGCCAGAGATGACCATTTCATAAAAGGTGCCGTCGTATTCTGTTTCAATGCCGCCACCGAACTGGAGTTCAAATTCATCACCGGGGTCATTCGTTGTGATTGAGATGACACCAGCCGTTGCGCTCTTACCGAAGTAGAGCGACTGAGGCCCTTTCAGTACTTCGAGCTGACGCATATCCAGGTACGAGTTGTGGATAAACCGTCCGCGGTTAACAACGACACCGTCGAGGTTAATCGCAACTGAGTGGTCGAATGCAGCAGAAATAGAGCTCGACCCGATACCACGAAGCCGCAGGCTGGAACCATTGCCGGAGCCACCTTGTGCAATGACCATGTTGGGTATCATTTTGGCCGCGTCAACAAGATTTGTGATGTTGTACCGATCAAGGTCTGCTTCAGTCAGTGCCGCAATCGTTACGGGTACATCCTGAAGTGTTTCTGATTGCTGTCGGGCTGTGACGATAATTTCTTCCAGAACATCGCTGGATTCGGCGTAGACGGAAGCACTTAACATTAGTGCAACCGATGAGCCAAGTACACGCGTCTTGGCTATCCTTGATAGCTTCATTGATTCCCCCCAAGGGTGTTATTTCTGAATGTCCAACCAGCTCAAAGAATTGACTGATTTTGTTAACTGTAGTTCAGTCCATATATGAGGTCAATCTGTTTATGAGATATTTGTAACGCGTTCTACTTTTTGTAGTTGCTATTTCCTGGTGGGGGTCAGGTTTGCCTAACATTTTTCTTTCCTTGCCTTGAACGTAGGATCGGCTTCAGGTATCTCCCGGTGTCAGAGTTCGTGTTATTTGCAATCTCTTCAGGGGTTCCACTGGCGAGTATTTCTCCGCCAGCAGGTCCGCCATCGGGCCCCAGATCGATGATCCAGTCGGCGGTTTTGATAACGTCAAGGTTGTGCTCAATAACGGTGACGGTGTTTCCCGCCTCGACCAGTCGATTCAGTACTCCGAGGAGTTTTTTGACATCGTCGAAATGCAGCCCGGTCGTTGGTTCATCCAGAATGTAAAAAGTCTTGCCGGTCGCTATCTTTGAGAGTTCTTTGGCAAGCTTGATCCTTTGTGCTTCGCCACCGGAAAGGGTTGAGGAGGGTTGTCCCATATGCAGGTAGTCAAGCCCCACGTCCACTAGCAGTCGCAGTTTGCTAACGATTCGTGGGTGTTCAGAAAAGTGCTCAGCAGCTTCAGCCACGGTGAGTTCCAGAATGTCTGCAATTGATTTGCCCTTATATTTCACCTCGAGGGTCGCATCATTGAATCGCTTGCCGTCACATTCGTCACACTTAACATAAACGTCAGACAGGAAGTGCATCTCGATTTTCCGGACACCATCCCCCCGACAGTCTTCGCACCGGCCGCCTTTGACGTTAAAAGAAAATCTGCCCGGTTTATATCCCCGCATTCGGGATCCGGGAAGCTGAGAGAAGAACATGCGAATCTCGTCAAAAACCTTGATGTAGGTTACGGGGTTGCTGCGCGGGGTTCTACCGATGGGTTTCTGGTCGATTGCAACCACCTTATCCAGCTGTTCAAGCCCGGTAATGCGTGAATGCTCCCCTACTCTTTGTGTGGATTGATGAATTTGTCTTGCGAGGGCAGGGTGCAGGATATCGTTTACAAGGGTTGATTTACCCGCGCCGGAGACGCCCGTAACCGCCGTCATAACGCCCAATGGAAAGTCCACATCGATGCTTTTCAGGTTATTCGCAGCAGCACCCTTTACTGAAATGTGTCCGACGGGGACCCGCCTTTCATCAGCAATTTCAATCCGGCTTCGTTTTGACAGGTAGTTGCCAGTGATGGACTGTTTGTTTTTCTCAAGACTCTTTGGCGTCCCGGCATGTACGATTTGCCCTCCGAGGACTCCCGCTGCAGGGCCGAAGTCGATAACGAAATCAGCGGCGCGGATGGTATCTTCGTCGTGTTCGACCACAATGACGGTGTTCCCGATATCTCTCATTCGGTAGAGTGTGGCCAACAATTTTTCATTGTCCCGTTGGTGCAAGCCAATACTGGGCTCGTCCAGTATGTAAATAACGCCGCTGAGTTCAGAACCCACTTGCGATGCGAGGCGAATACGCTGTGATTCCCCGCCACTCAGAGAAGGTCCCAGCCGGTCCAGGGAAAGGTAAGAGAGCCCAACTGAATTCAGGAAGCCCAACCGGTTACAGATCTCCTTTAGCACTTCGGCGGCTATCTCTGCGGCTGCGCCTGGTAGTTTCAGGCGGTGAAAAAAATTGTAAGTTCTATCTATCGTCCAGGAGGAAACCTCAACGATGGTCGCGTCACCGACACGAACCGCGGCGCTTTCCGCGCGCAGTCGGACCCCATCACAGGTATGGCAGGGTGTGTTGGCAAGATATTGCGAATACCAGCGTTTCATTCCTTCCGACCGGGTGTTCCTAAATCGTCTCATTAGCCGATTCAGCAATCCCTCGTATCGGGACATGCTGGTGCCGTGGCTGCCCCAATTGATCTTGTATCGTTTCTCGCCGGTGCCGAAAAGGATGGTTTTCTGCTGTTTTTTTGTGAGCTTCCGCCAGGGCTTGTCCAAGGGGACCTTCAGGTATTTGAACATCTGCCGGTGGAACACAGCGCCCATAGATTTTTTATCATCATCGATCATTCCGATAGGTTTCAGCGCGCCTTGTTTTAAAGTGAGGTCTTTATCGGGAATGACTAGGTCCGGATCAAAGGCGACCTGTGTACCAAGGCCATTACATTCATGGCACATACCCTGGGGGCTGTTAAATGAAAACGATTGCGGCATCAACACAGGAAACGAAATGCCGCAATGACTGCAGGAAAACGACTCGGAGAACAATTGATCTTTCGAGCCTTCTACGGCGGCAATCAAACTGCCTGCGCCGTACCGAAGCGCAGATTCGACACTTTCGGTCAATCGTTCTTCAGCATCGGGTTTGATGACGATTCTGTCTACGACAGCTTCGACCGTGTGTTTCTTGCGCTTGTCGAGCGCTTCGATTTCATCGCTTCTTACCCACTCGCCATCGACTCTTAGCCTAACGAAACCCTGTAGGCGCGCATCTACGATCATTTCGCGATGTTCGCCCTTGCGGTTAACAAGCAAAGGCACTAACAAATAAATACGGGAGCCTTTCCTTTTCAGCAGCTCCTGGACAATCCGCTGGGCGGTCTGTCCCTGCACCGGCTTACCGCATTCATGGCAATGCTGGCGCCCGACCCGTGCATAGAGTACCCGGAGGTAATCAGAGATTTCGGTAATAGTGCCGACAGTGGATCTTGGGTTTCGGGAGGTGGTTTTTTGTTCGATGGAGATGGTCGGCGACAAGCCCCTAATGGTGTCATATTTCGGTTTTTCCATCTGGCCTAGAAACTGCCGTGCGTAAGCAGACAGTGATTCCACATAACGCCTTTGACCTTCCGCATACAGGGTGTCAAAAGCCAGGGAAGACTTACCGGAGCCTGAGACGCCCGTTAATACGACCAGTTTTCGCTTCGGAATTTTGACTTCAACAGACTTCAGATTATGTTCCCGGGCTCCCCGGATAAGGATGTGATCAAGTTCTTCAGAAGCAGTTTTCATAGAGCCCTTTTATGGAAGCGAATCTCTGGTTAAGGTTTTCCCGCGATGCTAAGGTTGAACCGGCACCGAACAACACGAATTTACAGCGTATTCGTGATGTTCTCGGTGTGTGCTAGCCTTGTTTTTACGGCAAAATCATCTTAATCAGCGCTTTCCTCATGCAATGTCGGAATAGACAAAATTAAAAAGTGAGTATCTATATAGAGTTTTTCTGGTCAGATCAACAAAGCTACTGACAGCAGTATAGCGAAGTGCTCCTGAAACCGGGTGAATGGTTACCCGCTAAAAGGTTCGTGGTCTTGACGGCGGTGGCGAAGCCACAAAACGAGAGGACCTGGTGCTTGCGAGGGCCTGGGGCAGCGAGGCGATTAGATTCCGACAGGAATAGCCAAGTAGCGCCGGGGGCTCTATCATTACCGTTCGTTGAAGTTGTAGAAGCCATATGTCCAAAATCGTTACCGGTTGCCTGATTATCATCGGCAATGAAATTCTCTCTGGTCGAACCCAGGATACCAACCTGCAGCACTTGGCTACGGCGTTGAACGAAGTCGGTGTGCGGTTGGTTCATGCCCGGGTTATTCCGGATGTAGAGGAAACGATTGTCTCGACGGTGAATGAGTGTCGTCAGACCTACGATCATGTGTTTACGACGGGGGGTATTGGGCCGACTCACGATGATATTACGGCCGACTGTATTGCCAGGGCATTCGGTGTTGAACTCTACATGCACCCCGAGATTGTCGAGATCCTTGAACGACGGGAAGCGCCGCCGGAGGTGATGGAATCCCGCCTGCGTATGGCGCGTGTTCCTGAAGGGTCAATACTTATCGAAAACCCGACGTCAGGTCCCCATGGTTTCCAAATCGAGAATGTGTATGTCATGGCCGGTGTCCCAATGGTGATGCAGGCGATGGTCAGTACGTTGACCAAAGAACGATTGAATGGCGGTGATCCGGTTCGATCGCGATCTATTGGCGCCTACCTGAGCGAAGGTCAGGTGGCGGTTCAACTGGGACAGATTCAGGACCTGCATCCTGAAGTCGACCTGGGCAGTTATCCGTTCTATCGGCAGGAAGGTTATGGTACCAACCTGGTCATGCGGGGGACGGATGAGGCAGAACTCGATGTTATGCTCGAAGAAGTCAAAGTCATGATAGTCGGTTTTGGCGCCGAGCCTTTCGATGACTAAGCTCTAAGCTCTAAGCTCTAAGCTCTAAGCTCTAAGCTCTAAGCGCTAAGTTTTAAAGTCCTCGCCTATAGAGCAGCCAGAAGATCAGCGTTTGTTTGCAGGCTAGCCTTCGTGTGCCGTGCTTTATTGCATGATCCTCCAGCGCGCATTCCAAGGTCGAAGTACGTTTTTCATTTCAGGGCTCAGGTCGTCGTGTGTCTGGGGTGCGTTGTAAAGGTGAATAACCCCTGTGGGAACTGCCTGGAATTGCGTTTTCAATCTAATAACTGCTCTGTTAACGTCCCTGTCTCTAAGACACTTATGTGATGAAAAATGGGCGTTCGACTCGAAAAACCCTGGTTGACGCTGGATCCTGAGTTAGTAGCCAGTCTGCCTGGTCAATTAGGCGTGTTTCAACTTGCCAACGAGAATCATGAGGTTGTTTATATTGGGTTTGCCGGGGGGCGAAGCCTGTTTGGCTTGAAAGGAGAGTTGGCTAACTGGCTGGGCAGGTGGCCATTTTTCAGGGTAGAGGTAAACATGGCCTACCGAACACGTTGCCGGGAATTACTCATGGTTCATTTTTCGGATCATGGTTCCTATCCAACAGAAAATACAGCACAGGAAACCGCTGGACTAGGACGATTGTCCGTAACAGCGGTGCCAAAAATGCCAATAAAGACAAAAGAAGGGAGCTAACGTTGCAACTGCAACTCACCCAGGAACAGGACATGGTCGTGCGGATGGTTCGCCGGTTTGTGCGCGAAGAAATAGTGCCCCTCGAAATTAACCTTGACCCCGATACGGATCAACTACCGGAAGAAGATTCGAGTCGGCTAAAGGCGATAGTGCAGGATATGGGGCTCTTTGGATTAGGAATTCCGAAGGAATATGGTGGGCCTGATCTCGACATGGTGACCCAGGCCTTGATTTCGATGGAAATATCCCAGCACCGTGCTGGTTTGTATGCGCCCTGCTATGGGGTTTTTGGTGGGGCTGGTCTTGCACAGTTGTTCGAATCCAGCGACGCCCAGAAAGAAAACTACCTTTACCCGACACTGCGTGGCGAGAAGCGAGGGTTCTTCGGGTTGACAGAGCCATCCGGCGGGTCCGATCCGGCACGGGCGATTCAGACTCGCGCTGTCCGGGACGGCGATGACTGGGTCATCAATGGATCAAAAATATTTATTTCAGGTGCCGACCGTGCTGACTTTGGTTTGGTTTTTGCGAGAACATCGCCGGACAAGGGGCGGGGAGGGGTCACTTGTTTCATTGTGGACACAGATACTCCTGGGTTTCATGTCCGGCGTATTGTGCACACGCTGCGCTCCGCACATTATGCGACCGAGTTGCAATTCGAAGACATGCGGGTGCCGCATGCGAATGTGCTGGGTGAGGTTAACAAAGGTTTTGCCATCGCAAATGACCGTTTGTCCAGGCAACGTATCCCTTATAGTGCCGGGTGCATTGGCGTCGCTATTAAAGCGCATGAAATGGCATTGGAATACTCAAAGATTCGCGAGACGTTCGGTGCGCCTTTATCCTCCCGTCAGTCGATCCAGTGGATGCTGGTCGATAATGAAATAGATATCCAGCAGGCCAGATGGGCGACGCTTGAGGCGGCAGACCTTGCAGACAGGGGTGAGCCATTCAGGAAACAGGCTGCGATGGCGAAACTGGTTTCTACAGAAGGTGCATCGAGAGTCGTGGACAGGTCGATGCAGATCCATGGAGGCTATGGTGTAACGAAGGATTTTCCATTTGAACGTTGGTATCGGGAGATGAGAATACGCCGGATTGGTGAGGGACCATCAGAAGTGCAACGCCACATTATCGCCCGGGATATTCTCGGAAGTTCACTAAGGTAGTTTTTGTTGTGATTGAAAGCCCTGGTATTTCTCCTTTGCTTGCCCTTGCCGGGATCGGTTTACTCGCGGCAGTGGCTCAATGGGCAGCCTGGCGAGTCAGGTTGCCAGCCATTCTGTTCCTGTTGATTTTTGGTATTCTGGTCGGTCCCGTGGCCGGGTTACTGGACCCGGATGCCTTGTTCGGTGATCTGCTGTTTCCGATTATTTCCTTGTCAGTTGCCGTTATTCTTTTTGAAGGCGCACTTACGCTAAAGCTGTCAGAGTTGAAGGAAATTGGCTCGACGGTTAGAAACCTGGTAACTGTTGGTGCGCTGATAACCTGGGTGATTACCAGCGTGATTGCACACCTGGCGATCGGCTTCGACTATGACATGGCATTTCTCTTTGGCGCTATGGTGGTGGTGACCGGACCGACGGTTATTGTCCCGATGTTACGCACGGTGCGGCCTGTGAAGCGGGTTGCCGATATCCTGCGATGGGAGGGAATTATCATAGACCCCATCGGGGCTTTGTTGGCCGTACTCGCATTTGACTTTTATATCGCTTCCCAGAGTTCCGACGTCTTTATAGATATCCTGGCGCTGTTTCTGAAGGTTGTTGGTATCGGCGCGGGCGTAGGCATCATCTTTGGGTTCGGCTTGTCCCATATCCTGCGAAAGCATTGGTTGCCTGAATATCTGCGCAGCCCTTTTACTTTGTTGATGGTGTTCGTTGCCTTTGCGCTGTCCGAAACAATGTTGCACGAGTCCGGGCTGCTTGCCGTCACGATATTTGGCATGATCGTTGCGAACCAACGTGGTGTTGATGTCGATGACATACTGGACTTTAAAGAGAGCCTGTCACTGCTCCTTATCAGCGGTTTGTTTATTGTCCTGGCAGCGCGAATAGACCTTGCCGGCTTTGTCGCTGTAGGTTGGACCTCGATGCTCGTGGTAGCGGGCATCATTTTGATCGCTAGACCTATTTCGGTATTTGTTTCATCCATCGGCAGTGATTTAAGTCTTAGCGAGAAAACTATTATCGCCTGGATAGGGCCGCGGGGAATCGTATGTGCTGCGGTTGCGGCGATTTTTGCCCTGAGATTAGAGCAGGAAGGTGCGCCTGGCGCGAACCTGTTAGTACCGCTTGCCTTTCTGGTGATCATCAGCACTGTTGTGCTGCAAAGCGTGACGGCAAAACCGCTCGCAGGTTTTCTCGGTGTTCGTGACCCGGCACCTTCGGGATATCTGATTATTGGCGGCGGAAGGGTTGGCAGAATGATTGCCCAAACGCTGGCAGTAAATGACGTGAGGGTGGTTATCGCTGATAGCGATTGGGATCACATCAGTCAGGCTCGTATGGACGGAATCGAAACTTATTTTGGAAATCCCATCTCAGACCATGCGGATCGATACCTTGACTTGTCAGGTATTGGAAATTTGATCAGTCTGTCCGGTCGCGCAAACTTTGATGTACTGACCGCAATGCATTACAGGCGAGAGTTTGGGTCTGAGCATCTCTATGAACTGCCGACTTCTGCGGAAGGTAAACAAAATGGTAAGCACCGAATCGGCAAGCGCCTGCGGGGTAAACACCTGTTTGGAGAGGACGTGACGCATAATCAGGTGTTAGGACACCTTCGTGACAATTGGGTGACCAAGGAAACAGGGTTAACGGTGGAATTTGGGTTGGAACAGTATTTGGGAAAATATGCCGATAAGGCGGTGATCCTGTTTGCGATAGATACTTCTGATCGGTTACGTCTGGTAACAGATGCTGACGACTGGCGACCCGATGCGGGTTGGAAAGTCATCAGTCTGGTTGATGACAATGAGGTCGAATGAGTTCTGCTGATACAACAAACAACCTTCAGAAAAGACCGTCGGGACTGCGCGCCTTTATTGCGATTTTCCTGGCTGTGCATATCCCCCTATTTGTTTATCCGGTACTTCGGTTGTGTGATTGGCTTAATCTAAGCCCGCTGGTAACCGCCTTACTGCTTATTCCGATCGCATCAAGCCAGGTAGTCAGTCGCTGGCTGCTGCGAGATGTCAAGTGGCCGCTTGCCAGGGGCTTGCGGCATGTCGCGGACTTTTTGCTTGGCCTGAGTCCAATTTTGTTGATGATTCTGCTGGTTTTCGAAATTGCAGTACTGCTGGGCCTGGTCGATGTTTGGTCTGCGGCGGTGACAGTACTCGGAATATCCATAACTATTTCTTTGGTAGGTATCCTGTTTGCGCTTATCACCGTGGTTAAGAAAGTCACTTTTGAATCCAGCCTCTTAACAGGTCCTTTGCGGTTTGTGCAGATTACTGACGTACACATTGGTTCGCGCAGCAAAGCGTTTCTCGAGCAAGTGATCCGCAAGGTGCAGGCATTGCAGCCTGAGTTTCTTTGCATTACGGGCGATTTTATTGATGCTAGCGGAGTGGCTGAAGAAGAGTTAGCGGTGCTTCGTACTCTGGAGTGCCCAATTTATTTTACCATTGGTAACCATGAGCGATACGAGGACCTGGATGGGATCCTGGCGACGATGCGCGCACTGGGTGTAAACGTACTTCGTACCAATGCCATCCATCATCGAGAGGATGTTCAGGTTTTGGGTATTGATGATCGTGATGATGCGCATCAGGTTGAACAAGAGCTCGTCAAAATGGAAGTTGATAGACAGGCTTTCGGTATTTTACTGTACCATCGCCCTCATGGACTCGAAGCTGCTGAAGCTTCAGGCGTTGATCTGATGATCAGCGGTCACACTCACAATGGTCAGATATTTCCATTTAATTTGGTTGTAAATCGTGTCTTTGATCGTGTTGCCGGAATGTATCAGTTCGGCAGGTCAAGATTGTATGTGTCCCAGGGTACAGGTACCTGGGGGCCCGTAATGCGGGTTGGAACAAGATCAGAAATCACCTTGTTTGAAATCGGAGCAATAGCGAGTCAATAAGGCAATGTTAAAATTGAAAGTTTGGATGATAGGTTAAGAATGTCGTTAGAAAAATTTAGAGAAGAGACCCGAAACTGGCTCGAAGAGAACTGCCCGGAGTCCATACGAACGCCAATGCCAGCCAATGAAATGCCTGGTGGCGGTACCCGGATCAAGTACCGGAATCCTGAAACAAAGACCTGGATGGACCGGTGTGCAGCGCGTGGTTTTACTGCCCCAATCTGGCCTACCGAATACGGGGGGGCAGGCCTGTCTGCGGCAGAAAGTCAGGTTTTGCGGCAGGAAATGTCGCGCATTAACGCCCGTCCAGCCCTGGTCGGCATGGGTCTGTCAATGATCGGGCCTGCGTTACTGGAATACGGGACCGATGAGCAGAAAGCAGAGCACCTGCCGAGCATTGCAGACGGTTCAATCTGGTGGTGCCAGGGCTATAGTGAGCCAAATTCCGGTTCCGATCTGGCGAGCCTTCAAACTCGCGCGGTAGTCGACGGTGATGAGTATGTGATTAATGGACAGAAGGTATGGACCTCCGGTGCGGATAATGCCGATTGGATATTCTGCCTGGTGCGTACGGACACCAGTGCGCCCAAACACAGTGGCATTACCTTCGTCCTGTTTACGATGGACCAGCCTGGTGTCACGGTGAAACCTATCAAGCTGATCAGTGGGCTTTCGCCCTTTTGTGAGACGTTTTTTGAGGACGCGCGTGCATCGCGTAAAAACGTCATAGGTCAGGTCAACGATGGTTGGACTGTGGCGAAACGGCTTCTTCAATACGAAAGAACCATGATAGGTGGTGGTAGTGGGGGTGGTCAGAAGAGTCTTTCTGTTGCCCAGGTTGCGAAACAGTATATTGGTGTCAACGCGGGAAGAATTGCTGATACCAGTTTACGCAATGACGTTATTTCCCACGCGATGGATGATCGTGTATTTGGCCTGACGGTGAAGCGTAACGTTGAAGAGAGCCAGTCCACAACGGCGCCCAGCTATGTGTCGTCGATGTTCAAGTTGTACGGCACAGAGCAAAACAAGAAACGTTATGAGCTAATGTTAACAGCGATGGGTTCACAGATGCTCGGCTGGGAAGGTGAAGGCTTTGACACGGATGAATTAACGCAAACTCGCGCGTGGCTGCGAACCAAAGCTAACTCGATTGAAGGTGGTACTTCCGAAGTGCAGTTAAACATTATCGCCAAGAGGGTACTTGGACTGCCGGATTAGTGTAACGCTAAGCTGTTCTGGATGGACTTTTTGTGCCCGGTGCCCGGTGCCCAGTGCCCAGTACCGCTGTGCAGTGCGTCGATGACGATGGTGACCGCTGCAAACAGTTTTTCTGCCGCCCGCGCTTTAGTTGATGCCCAGTCGATGGTCGCATCGATCAGCAGGTCAAGGCTGGTCAATAGGCTGAATTTAACGTGACCCCATGGCGCGGAAGGGTTTTCCAGAAGCTCTGCTGAGATGATCAGCGAGACCAGTCTTCACCAGTTAGAAATAACCCATTCGCCTTTATTATTGGCGATAACTTCCGGAATAGATTGACTAGCTGTCGTGCTGTTACAGACATTTTGTTTTTTCTAAATCACCGGGTTCCTGATATCACCACGATTGTAGCAGCCTAAAAGCGACACGATGCTATACTCCGCGCCCCACAGATTTAGTGAACAATGCAAAGGAAACTCCCTATGGATCCAGAGAGCGCCAAAGCCAGCCCGACGTCTCATACTTACTTTTCGCAGCGCATGAGATTGCACTACCTGGATTGGGGAAATGCTGGCGCTCCGCCAATGCTGCTGGTCCATGGAAATCGGGATCACTGCCATAACTGGGATTGGGTCGCCCAGGCTCTCAGGGATGAATACCACATCATTGCACCGGATTTCAGGGGCCATGGGGATTCTGCCTGGGTTTATGGCGCGGCATATAGCCACAGTGAGTACGTCTACGATCTTGCGCAATTGATCCATCAACAAGAGCTGGCACCGGTAACCATCATCGCTCATTCACTGGGTGGCAGTGTGGCACTCAGGTATGCAGGGGTTTATCCAGAGAATGTTAAAAAAATGGTGGTCATTGAAGGCACTGGTGGCCCTCCCGCTGAAATAGAGCAGCGCCCGGTTCACGAGCGAATGCGCGAATGGATTGACCACACCAGGAAGGCCTCGGGTCGCCAACCCAAGCGTTACGATACATTAGAAGATGCGTACACAAGAATGCATGAAGCAAATAGCCACCTGCGTGAAGACCAGGCGCGCCACCTGACCATTCATGGGAGTAACCAGAATGAAGATGGCTCATACAGTTGGAAATTTGATAACTACACCCACGTGATGAACCCGTTTGGGGTCAACCTTGAGCAGTCTCGGGAACTCTGGTCTCGCATAGATAAGCCGGTGCTGTTGGTGAGCGGATCGGAGTCATGGTTTGCACAGGAGAGCCGCGAGGATCCGCTGCCTTATTTCCAGAACGCGCAACAGGTCCAGATTAATGATGCGGGCCACTGGTTACACCATGACCAGCTGGATGAGTTCCTAATGATCACGCGAGAGTTTCTGGCGTCAGCCTAGAAACCAGTCCAGCACTGCGGGGTTCTCTGTTCTTGCATAAGTGTGAGACAGTTCCTCTATGGGTCTGAATGTCAGGTTCGCCCCAGCGGCTTCAAGTTCAGCCTGTGCCATATAGGCGGTTTCGATGGGAAACATCCAGTCATGGGTACCGTGAACCAGGTAGATATTCCTGTCTCTGGCGTATTTGATATTGCCGTTCATAGAGATCTCTGGATGCAGCACGCCTGAAAAAGGTGCCAGATGCGTAAACGGGCTTTCTTCCTGTAATCCTGCGAGCAAGGTATAAGTTCCGCCATCAGACATTCCTGTCAGCAGGATATGCTGTCGATCCAGGGCGAAGTCTTTGGCGACAAATTCAACCATGCGTAACAAAACAGGTAGATCGAGTTCTTCGCCCATCAGTGACCAGGTATCTTGCTGTGAGGTGGGGGAAAGCAACATGAAACCGCGCGTACGGGCTTCGCGTAACCAGGACCACATAAAGTCACGGCCATGACCTGTTCCACCATGCAGGGCGATGACAAGCGGTGCAGGTTGCGAACTATCCAGATACTCCGGAATGTACAAACTGAAACCACCACGCGTATCCCGTTCGTTATCGGCATTCAGAATCCCGACCTTTTCGCCGGGTCGATCTACGTTGAGCTTCTCCAGAAGCCCCTGGTCATCTCGTTGTGGCAGTTCCAGAAAGTATTGGCTGATAGGTGTCAGGATGTTGGCTGTTGGGTAGAGTTTCTCCTGGGCGCGGGCCTGTGCGCGCATGGCCTTCATCGCCGCTAAGGTATCGCCGCCGGAGTTTATGATTCCATCACATGCGCGCAGACTATAAGTCGTGGCTTCAGTAAGATGCTGGCCGAACTTTGCGATGTGCTCCGGGAAGGCGAGTGCCTGGAAGGTATCAAATGCCTGGGTTAGGTCAGCAGCAAAAGGGGAGATGAATTCCGCCAGCTGGTCGAGGCGTGAGGGGTGCATATTTCGCTGCACTTGTTCAAAGGCTTCCATCGTGGTGAGCAACCGGGGGGCAAGCTCAGTTATGCCGGCGAGCAGATCATCATCGTTCGAAGCCATGGGTTCCCCGGGAAACTTCAGTGTCAATCGGGCAGTATACGGTAATCAGAAAAGGCTCTACAGCCCTGAGGGTGGGTGATATAAACCACATTTTTCAAAGAATGGTCAGGTCCGGATGACATCTGGATCAATGATGTCAGCGATGACACGGATGGTATCGCCGCATATAGGACATAGCGCTATATCAATGCTTCCGGATAGGTAACGACAGGTACACTGGATTTCCGCTTGCCTGCCAGTTAGCAGGGCTTCTGGATCGAAGCACCAACCCGGGAGCGTTGGTTCTTCTTGTGGATATCACGGCGCAGGCAAAAGTGATTGGCGATCATGCACTGATCGATCAGGATCTCTAGTTCTTTGAATGAGGATTGGGTCATGCCGGAATCAACTACACGAGCAGTCAGCATCATACCTGTGAAAAACAGCTGTGATGAATGCTGGCGTTAGCTATGTTCCTGCATTTTTTTGAGTCGATAGGAAAATGCAGGTCGAGTCATACCAATGAGCCTGGCGGCCTTTGAAACATTGCCACCAGCCTTTTCCAGCGCCTTCTCAATCAAACCCCTTTCAAAGGATTCGAGACTGAAACCTTCATCCAATAAGCTTTCGAGCATTTCGTCGCCACCACTGCCAAGATCCACGGCTTGAATTCCAGCCACACTGTTGCCATCGGGGTCATCCTGAGCGACATAGTCAGGGAATATGGCATCTATACCTATCATGCTATTCGGCTCAGCAAGAATCAGCGCACGTTCGACAACATTTTCCAGTTCCCTAATGTTGCCCGGCCATCGGTAGGCGGACAGTTGTTCCATACCTCTATCTGATATACCCAGAACCTTCTTGTGGTACAAAGCCTGATACTTTTCGAGAAAGTGAGACACAAAGAGTGGGATGTCTTCCTTGCGCTGACGCAGTGATGGGATGTTAATCGGGTAAGCGCTGAGCCGGTAGAAGAGATCAGCACGGAAGCGACCCTCTGAAACTGCCACACTCAAATCTTCATTGGTCGCTGCCACGACTCTGACATCTACCTGTCGGACCTTGTTGTCGCCGACGCGCTCCAGCTCATGTTCTTGCAGAACACGTAAAAGTGATGCCTGGGCCCTTGGAGTCAGTTCGACAACCTCATCCAGGAAAATTGTGCCATTATTCGCTCGCTCAAATCGGCCCGCACGTGCCTGCACCGCGCCGGTGAAGGCACCCTTCTCGACCCCAAACAATTCAGACTCAATCAAATCCGGTGGGATCGCCGCACAGTTTATGGGGATAAATGGTTTGTCTGCCCGTTCACTGGATTTATGCAGTGCCCGCGCCAGCACTTCTTTGCCAACTCCGGTTTCACCCAGCAACAAAACAGAGACCTTACTGCCCGATGCTTTGCTGACCATGTTCAATGCATGGCGGAAGGGTTTTGACTGACCGATGATATCTGCCAGCGATTCGTTATCTTCCCAGTTGGTTCGCAGAACGTTGACATGCGACTGTAGTTCGCGAAGTTCTTCGAGCAGACCATCCGGCTCATAATATTGCTTATAGTGATGGTAGTTGTCCCACTCCTCAGCTGGCTTACCGATCACGCGACAACGTTCATCACCACAGGCTCGGCACTCTACTTCCTGAAAGAATATTTCCCGCTGTTGCATGACTGAGGCATAACCGCTGGCGTAACCGACCAGGTTCCAGCAGGCAGGCTCATCCATCATGCCAAAATCACTATGACAAATTTCTACTTCATAGGAATTGTCCCACTGGACATCGCAATAAAAGTTTCCGCTTTTTTCACCAAGATCGAGGTCCAGCATCGTTGGTAGAACCATGCCTCTTAAAGCATGCAGGGTCGGCCCCAACATGAAACGTTCATACTCGTCACCGGCATCTTCCATTTGCCGTGCCAGCTCACCATCGAGAATCCCTACCTGGTAACCCAGCCTGATGAAGAACGCTTTGCAGCGTTCGGGACCTATGGTGTCGTAAACCTCACGGCGGAACTTGCCGAGAGCTGCGAGAGAGAAAAGAATGATGCGCTGTTCATTCAGCCAGACCTTGCCCTCTTTCTGGGAAAATGAAATCTCGGAAGCGACATTCCTCAGTTGCAGTTTTTGCTTAACTTCGGCTTCGGCCACGCTAATGCTTCTTGTATTGAAAAGCGATTTCAGAGCTTACCATAAGATTTAAAGGCCCACTCAGACTAGTCAGGATGCTATTTCCTGCAAATGTTCGAGCACAAAATCGACTCGATCCTGGCCCCAGAAAATATCTTCACCGATCACGAAGGTAGGAACACCAATAACACCACACTCTTCCGCTTCACTGGCGTTCTGCGCCAACTCATCGAGATAATGGTTGTCATGAGCAGCGCCGATGACCGCGCCTGAATCAAGTCCGATGCGGTTAGCCACTTCCGCCAACGCGGTGTCTTCAGCGATGTTTTGCCCTTCGCCCCATTCAAGATGCATAGCCTCAATGATGAACTGACGCAGTTTTCCCTGTTCTTCGGCGTAGAGTGACGCTGCGCCGGCTGGGGTCGGTTCTGTTTCCGGTGGAGGCGGATTCACAGGGATATCCATACGACGCGCGTAGCGGGCCAGGTCCTGCCGGACCAGAGGGATTTTGACCTTGGCACGATCAGGTGGCGAACGAAGATCCCAGCCCCCTACGGGCTTCCAGAGCAAATTAACGCGATCATTATCGACGATGTCCCACATGGTTTTGGACAACAGATAACAGTAAGGACTTCTGAAACTAAAGTAGAGTTTTACATCAGTAGTTTCTGCCATGAGCAGGTACCTCGAATTGGTTTAGCGGCCTTTCTGACGAAGATAGGCTGTAGTGAAGGATTTGTTTTGCAGGGGCTTGGGCGCAACCCGGGTCTTGAGATGCAACGTCGTGCAGTGCTGAGCCTGCAGATCAATCATCGTCACTCCGTCGGTGATTGCGCCCTTCCATTCGACATTTTCCTTTGTATGGAATCCAGAATGGCTGATCGCGGGGATAGCCAGCTTCCAAAGTTTGCCTGCCCTGTCATAAATTCGGCCGAGACCTGAATTAAATGTTGCGGCATCAATAAGATAATGGCGCTTTGATAGCGGATGGTTCGAGGCGACCGGGAAGTGTTCTACGACATGCACCTTCCTCAGTTGCCACGTCACATCGGGGAAGCAGTTTCCCTTTCCAGTAAAAGGCACGTCCTGGAATCCATCCTTGTCGGCCGTGACTTCTGACAGATCCAGTTCATTGTGCGCGTACATGGGCAGCAACATTTCTTTAGAGCCAAGGTACTTCCAGTTCATATCCCGAATCCGGCCGTTATATCCCAGAAAGTCCTCAATCATGATATCGCTGCCAAGGAAAGCATCCGTTTTCTGACCCGTGGCGATACGTTTTACCCGGCGCTGGGTATTGAAGTAGATCCATGCCTGCTCCGGTGTTGTGTCATCTTCCGCACGGTGAATAAGCAGTTGTGTGTTTCTGATGTCCTGGGGGGAATTCACCCGGAGGTAAAGCGCAGTATAGAGATCACTCGGATTGTTGCTCACCTCAGGAATCGGGTCGTGCGAGTGTCGGTGCTTATAGCGAAGTATTGCGCCATACATTTTAAGGGTTCGCTCAAGCTTCTCTTTCGCCATGTCGCGATATTTCCAAATGAAATGTACGGTCTCGGTTTCATCCGGCGTGAAGGCATAGCGCATATTCCATGCCGCCTTGATACCGGCCTGCGGGTCATCTTCAGACAACTCGGGAAAGGGTCGCCCAGCCTGGTATCCGTGCAACTCGCCGGGTTCGTCCCCGATTTTCGTCAGCCCCTTGAACTCTGCAGTAGCCTGCACATATCTGGGGTGAACCGGAAAGTCCAAAAGCCGGCCGAGCGTTATTTCATAATCACCTTTCCGAATGATCTCTACCAATGTTTCGTCCAGCCATTGACCGTAATCGTCGACATTGTCGCGGGTGACTTGACGACCCGGCGCCAGCAACGCGTTGTCAGCATCCTTCAAAATCGGAGTAAAATGCTCGGGTAGTGGCTCCGCAAGGGCGATGCCTGAGAACAGAACCAAAATAATGAGCACGTGAATCACCGGTATAGCCATCCTTTCAAGTGAGCTGTAACGCGGGGTATTACCAGGTAAGTCATCAACATGACCTGAATCGACACAACGATCATCAACACAACACACATCCGCCAGCGGACGGGGTGCTGTTCTATTAGAATAGTCGGGAGATCAAACCAGGACTCAAGACCATCTACGGCCTTAAAGCGAGTTTTCCCTTCGAACGTGCCGTCTAATCGCGCTATCCAGTCCTTGCGCACGGTTGAATTCTGCCAGGTGTCCGCATGTGTCTTGCTGTCGAACCGATAGTTAATCGAATACTGGTTGTATCCCATCGAGGGTCTGGGATATGTGACACCAAGATAACCGGGCAGCACGCTGCGAGCGACCGTGACGAAATCTCCTGAAGGATTCGCCCTTGTCATCCTTCAGCCCCCGCGCGACATGGTCAATGCCAGATCTTCGATCATATCTTCCTGTCCACCTACCGTGCCACGACGACCCAGTTCTACAAGGATGTCTCGAGCCTGAACGCCATACTTTGCTTCCGCTCGTTTCGCGAACAGCAGGAATGAGCTGTAAACCCCGGCATAGCCCAGAGTCAGTGCGTCCCTGTCGAGACGAATCGGCTGATCCATCATGGGTACAACAATGTCTTCTGCCACATCCATGATTTTGTAGAGATCAATACCATCTTCCACACCCATACGGTGCAGTACGGCGACAAAGACTTCAAGAGGTGTGTTGCCGGCACCGGCGCCGAGCCCTGCGACCGAGCCATCAATTCGACCGGCACCTGCATCGATAGCAGCCAGTGAATTGGCGATGCCCATACCGAGGTTATGGTGGCCGTGAAAACCAATCTCGGTATCTGACTTTAGTTCGTTCCGCAGTATGCTGATCTTTTCTGCCACTTCATCAGGCAACATATAACCGGCGGAGTCAGTGCAGTAAATGCAATTAGCGCCATAGGATTCCATCAGCTTCGCTTGCTCAAGCAATTGTTCGGCTGTCACCATATGCGCCATCATGAGAAAACCGACTGTATCCATGTCGATTTCTCGCGCCATACCAATATGCTGCTGTGATACGTCCGCTTCAGTGCAATGAGTCGCCACTCGAATCGTACCGACCCCACATCCGTGTGCCATCTTCAGATGATCAACTGTACCGATACCCGGCAAAAGCAGTGCGGAAATTCTTGCGTTTTTCATTTTCGGCACGACAGCGTTGAGATACTCCTCATCGCTATGCGCCGGGAAACCGTAGTTAACCGATGCACCACCCAGGCCGTCACCGTGAGTGACTTCAATCAACGGCATGCCTGCCTCATCCAGCGCACTGGCGACCTGAACCATCTCATCAAGAGAAATCTGATGTTGCTTGGCATGCATGCCGTCACGAAGACTCATGTCATGTAGTTTGATGCTCTTTCCACTCAGATCCATTATGCAATCTCCTCAATTCTTGTTGGCAGGCTGATTCTTCCGGTCGAAACCTCTTCGGCAATCAGTTCCGCCGTTCGCAGACCGGCAGCAGTCATAATGTCGAGGTTACCCGCATACTTCGGCAGGAAGTCGCCAAGACCTTCTACTTCCATATAAATTGATACGCGGTTGTCGTCGAATACCGGGCCATTGACCAGTCGATAACCAGGTACATATTTCTGCACTTCTTCAATCATCTGATAGACAGAGTCGGTTATTGCCTGCACATCAGGCGCCGATTCGGTCAGACAGTGTATTGTGTCACGCATAATGAGCGGCGGTTCCGCAGGGTTAATGACAATAATGGCCTTACCTTTTTTCGCGCCGCCAACCTGCTCAACGCCGGCTGCTGTGGTGCGGGTAAACTCATCAATGTTCATGCGCGTGCCGGGACCAATGGATTTTGACCCCACCGTTGCAACAATCTCGCCGTATGCGACCGGTTGAACCCTTGATACCGCTGCAACCATGGGGATGGTTGCCTGACCACCACAGGTGACCATGTTTACATTCATCTCAAGTTTTGCGGCGTGCGTTTTCAGGTTAACGGGAGGCACGCAGAAAGGTCCGATCGCCGCAGGCGTCAGATCAATCATGATGACGCCCTTCTGGTTGACCTTTCGGGAATTTTCTTCGTGAACATAGGCGGACGTCGCGTCAAAGGCGATTCGAATATCATCGGCGACGAGTTCCGGCAACATGCCATCGACACCGGTTGTCGAGACTTTCATACCAAAGTCCCGGGCTCGCTTGATGCCTTCTGATTCTTCGATGCCAACCATCCAGACGGGCTCAATCCAGTCACTGCGCATGGCTTTCATGAGAAGATCTGTTCCAATGTTGCCTGGGCCAATAATCGCAGCCTTTAATTTTTCACTCATGATTAAATATCCTAAACAAACCTTAGCGAGACGGCGCCAAGATCCTGGTATCGAACAATAATGGAATCTCCTCGCTCAACCAGTACTGCTGCGGTGATACCACCGGTCATGACAAAGGTGCCTGCAGGAATGATCTCGTTGCGTTCATGCAGCATACTGGCAAGCATGGCAACACTGGCTGCCGGATGGTCCAGTACCGATGCTCCGGCGCCCAGTTCAACGACTTTGCCATTCTTCTGCATGACGACACCGATGGTGCTCCAGTCAAAGTCTTCGGGTTTTGCTGCACGGCTGCCGACGACATACCGGGTCGATGAAGAATTGTCAGCCTGAACACTGACCAGATCGAATTTAAAGTCCTTGTATCTTGAATCGATAATCTCAATGGCCGGCACAACAAGCTCGGTCGCACTCAGTACTTCATCAACTGTTACTTTAGGACCACTCAGATCCCTATTGGTGACAAAGGCGACTTCTGCTTCGACCTTGGGGTGAATCAATTCATCGATGGGCACCTCTGCACCATCTGCCAGGCTGAAGTAGTCTGCAAGGAACCCATAACAGGGTTTTTCCACGCCCATCTGTTTCATCTTGGCCCAGGAAGTCAGCCCCATCTTCATGCCAACAATCTTGTGACCACGTTCCTCTTTGCGACGTCGAATCTCCCATTGAATGTCAGTTGCTTCCGACATCGTCATATCAGGATAGTCATCGGTAATTTTTGTGACCTCATAGGCCTCGAGTTCTGCCTTCTCCAGATGCTCTGCGAGTTTTTCTATATCTGCTTTTGCCAGCGTCATTGTTCTATTCCTCTTTAGGTGAAGCGCACTTCACAGTTACCCATACCACCCACACGTACATTCATCACATCACCCGCTGTAACAGGCTCCAGCGGTACGAGGGAACCAGAAAGAATGATCTCTCCTGCTTTGAGTGGGATGTCGAATTGACCGAGTGTATTGGCAAGCCAGGCGACACAATTGACCGGGCTACCCAGTGCCGCTGCGCCTGCACCTGTACTCAATGTGGCACCGTTTTTCTCGACCACCATGCCGCAGGTTGCAAGGTCAATGTCTCTGGGGTCCACCCCCGCACTTTCATTGGCCACGAACAGTCCGCAGGAAGCGTTGTCAGCAACAGTATCCTGGATCTTGATCTTCCAGTCCTTGATTCTGGAATCGACAACCTCAAAACACGGCATGACCAGTTCAGTTGCTGCGAGCACATCGGCGTTGGTCACACCTGGGCCGATAAGGTCAGCTTTCAGCCTAAAGGCGATCTCACCTTCGGCTCTTGGTTGGAGGAGTTCCTGGCTGATCGGCATCTCGCCGGAGGCATAGACCATCTTATCGGTCAGGAACCCGAAGTCAGGCTGGAAGACACCCAACATGTCCATCACCGGTTTACTGGTCACCCCGATCTTTTTACCGATGACTTTTTCACCCGCTTCTACTCGTCTCGCCAGCATCTGAAGAGAAATGTAGTAGGCGTCTTCGATGGTGATATCCGCATATCGTTCAGTCAGAGGCGCAACCGTTGTTCTTGCCACCATGGCTTCAAACAATTCGTCACCGCATTTTTTAATTTCGTCTTTGTTCATCCTGTTACTCCCTGGAATTTTGAGTTTCTAATATTTGATACAGATGTTTTTCAGCTCTGTGTAAAAATTGAGTGAATGCACACCACCCTCACGGCCGATGCCCGATTGTTTGGCGCCACCAAAGGCGGTACGCAGATCTCTGAGGAACCAGCTGTTAACCCAGACCAGCCCCACTTCCATGGCTTCGGCAACACGGGTTGCCCTGGAAAGATTCTCAGTCCAGATCGCGGCACATAATCCATAGTCAGTATCATTGGCAAGATTGATAGCCTCCTCTTCTGTATCGAAGGGACGGATGTGGCAGCAGGGCCCGAAGATTTCTTCGTTGACAATGCGTGCATCATCGCTGGCGCCGATCCATATGGTGGGTTCAATCCAGGCACCGTCATTCATCGTCTCGTCCATGTCAGGCACGCCACCGCCGACGACGACCGTCGCGCCCTCCGCAACTGCCAGCTTGTAATAAGAGAGCACTTTTTCGCGGTGTTCAAGACTGACCAGCGGCCCAAAGTTGGCATCCGCATCTTCTGGTCGACCGAGTTTCAATCCTTCAACGCCTGCTTTGAGCCTGGCGACGAAGTCATCAAAAATCGGCTGTTCAACGTAAATTCTTTCCGTACCGAGACAAACCTGACCACAGTTGACGAATGAGGAACGCATGGTACCTTCGATCGCTTTATCCAGATCGCAATCTGCAAAGACAATCGCCGGGTTCTTGCCCCCACATTCCATCGATACATTGCGCAGACCGACAGAGGCAGCCCGCATAATAATTTCACCGGTTTGTGTTTCACCCGTAAAAGTGATGGCATCAACATCATGATGTGCCGTGAGGAACTCACCCGCCGAATCTGGCCCCAGACCGTGAACAACGTTGTAAACGCCGGTCGGCACACCACACTCGTTCATGACTTCACCCAGCAGCGTTGCCGTTGCCGGTGTTTCTTCTGAAGGTTTAACGACAACGGTATTACCGCATGCCAACGCCGGACCAACCTTGAAGGTCATCAGCAGCAAAGGCAGGTTCCAGGGGCTGATGACGGCGACAACGCCCTTTGGCACTCGATGACCATAATTAAGCGCGCCCTGCGAATCCGGTGTGTCGAGTTTGAACGTTTCTGTTGGATGATTCGCCAGGGTTTCCGAAAAAGCCTTGAAGTTAGCTGCGCCCCGAGGGATATCAATATGCGAAGCGACTGACCGGGGTTTTCCGGTATCCCGGCATTCTGCTTCGAGAAATTCTTCAAAACGCTCATTGATGCGATCTGCGACACGGTTCAACAGTTCGACACGATCAGCCTGGGTCAATTTACCCCAGGGTCCATTCAGCGCTGCCCTCGCTGCTCGAACAGCGGCGTCCACCTCCTTTTGACCGGCTTCGCAAACCAGACCGATGAGACTGTTGTCCACCGGATCTCGATTTTCAAAGGTCTTACCATCGGTAGAATCAACATACTCACCGTTGATAAAATGCCGGAATGTCTTTTCCTCCGGCAAAATCGCCCGCTCAGTCAGGGCTGATCCTTGATTTTTCACTGTTTTGCTCTCGTAGTCGATAGGTGGGCAGATCAGGTCAGCACGCCAAGAAATCGTTCGTTCAACTGTCTGTCATGATAGAAAATCGCCTTACCGAGATCCTCGGCTTTCCAGGTCAAAGGCTCATGATCTGGATAGTGATAGTTACCACCACAGAATACTTCATTTCGGTTACCAGATGGATCGAAGAAGTAAATAGTCTGGCCGTGAGTCAGACCATGGCGGGTCGGGCCGATATCCAGTGAAATGTCTTCCATGGAGATGATATCTGCTGCCTGTAACACGTCTTGCCACGTATCGAGGAAAAAAGACGCGTGATGGAACTTGCCATCTTCATCATGCTTGATGAAGGCTATATCATGCGCCTTCATGGAGACGGTCAGAAACTGCGCGGCTCGATTACCCTCGGGATCAACCACCTGCTCTGCCAGTTCAAAACCCAGTACATCTCTGAATAGTTCCAAGGTGCCGTCGATATCAATACCGTAAAGCAGGCAGTGATCGAATCGGGTCACCTTCATGCCTTCCAGACCTCTTGGCCAGGCTTCCGGGTTTGTCTTGGTAAGCCCCCATTTGCCCGTCTGTTCTTTCTCCGCAAAGATCTCGAACATGTGACCTGTGGGTGAATCAAAGCGGGTTCTTCGACCACAACCATTCAATTCACCTGCTGGGATTTCTTCGACCTTGCAGCCAAATTCTTTCAATTCGCGGGTCAACTGATCCAGCACTTCAATGTTAAGGACTTTGAAACCCATAAAATCCATACCGGGTTCATCAGCTTCACGAAGGACAACGGAAAATTTATCCACTTCTGTCCAGCCTTTCAGATAGACACGTCCTGCACTGTCGGTCTCAACTTCTATCAGGCCAAGAACGTCCCGATAGTGAGCCACTGCTTCACTAATATCCAGTACCCGAATCTGCACGTGGCCTGGTCGCATTACACCTTTTCTCATGTCACTATCCTCTCGTTGTTCTGCTTGTTAATTGTTGTTTGGAAGTGATCCGATTCTATGACCATGTCACTTTGGGGAAATACTCTGCACGACAAAGCCATGCCTTCTTCTGCCTGATCTTGCGTTACATGCTTGATGCTCATTTTTTTGCCCTCAAACTCTCCTGACAGGATTTTTATCCTGCAGATTCCGCAACCACCACCACGACAGCCAACTTCGATCGCTTTACTCTGCTGGTATTCCATTCCTGAGAGCAGAGATTTGCCCGGCTTGCATCGAAATCGTTGATCTCGGTTGAGTACAACAATTTCAAAGTCTTCACTCATGACTCGTCGTCAGATCCGTTTAAACAGCGCACTGCGTTGTTCACCATCAGCGCCATCTGCTGCGGTCAGGAACTTCTCCATATGAATATCTTTTTCAAACAGTCGCCCCTGCATCAGTGCCGTAATGGCCGCATCAATCATCGGTGAAGGGCCGCACAGGTAAGCCTTGTGTCCGGCGAATTTGCCATCAAAGTAGGCAATCGCGGCTTCATGAACAAAACCCTTGAAACCCTGCCAATTATCATCAGCTTCCGGCTCATTCAACGCCGGTATGTAAACGAAATTTTCATGCTTGTCTGCAAGTTCTTTAAAAAGTTCATCGTGATAGAGCTCAGAGACATTTCGTACCCCATGGAACAGATAGATCTTTCTGCTGTCTCCGTTTTCCAGCAGATCCAGGATCATTGATTCCGGGCTGGATAGTCCTGACCCACCAGCAATGAAAATCACATCTTTCACGTCAGATTTCCTGACAAAAAACTGACCGTAGGGACCGGATGGCGTCAGCACTTCACCAACCTGCAGCTTTTCATGGATATACCCGGTCGCTGCACCCTCCGGCACCTGGCGGACTTGTAATCTAATTTCAGTATCAGCTGCGGGTGTATTGGCAATCGAAAAGGCTCTGCTGCCATCGATGCCTGGCAGGTCCAGGTTGATATATTGGCCTGCCTGAAATTGCATCGGCCTGTCGATTTTTAAAACCAATTCCTTAATGGTCGGCGTCAGATCGGTGATTGCCGTGATCTCACCTGAGTAGTCCCCAACTTGATAGCCTTTAAAATCCGGGTCAACATCGATATCTGCCTCGATGACCAGGTCAGATTCAGGTTTCGCGCAGCAGACAAGAATCTTGCCCTCGTCGCGTTCCATATCCATCAACGCAAAGGGGGAGGCATCGCCATGGTCAACATAACCTTCAACCAAATCACATTTGCAGGTTGCACAGGTTCCATGTCCACAGGCAAACGGTAGCCAGACTCCCTGCCGCAGCGCTGCCTGCAGGATCGTCTGATCTTCTTCCACCTCGATAACTTCGCCTGTCGGCTCAACTATGACCCGATAGCTCATGGTTAAATGTGAGCGCCGGCATAGCCCGTCAACTCAGGCGTTGCAAAACGCAAGACAGATTTGTGGTCCACACCAAGCGATTCAAGCGTATCGTCAGTACCTGGGCTGATCGATTCGCCGTTCAATAACCATTCCGCTGTATCCCAGTTAATCTGATCAAACTCCGGATGGACGGAATAGGCTTCAGGAATAACGCCGTTAATGACGTCGCTGAAACTCATTTTCGGCGGCAAAGGGAAGGCCCGAGTCGCGCAAAACAGCAGATGATAATCCCAACCGATGTAAACGATGATGTTGTCGCCAAATTTTCCCTGCGAATCCTTGAATTCGCCGTGGTAGTCAGATCGTATTGCTCTGGTTGTCATGACGCTGACCCTTTAATTTTTGGCTGTGAGAGAGAATCAAACGCAACACCAGGTTCCGTACCTTGCCATTCATTCCAGCGCTTTTCATCGGGAGACCCGTGGAAATCCAGATTGGCTTCACCATCGGCCAGGTGGTAATACTCGATCACCTTATCAAGACCACCGCCGCCACAGTTGCCCTGGAAGATCTGATGAACCGGCAACCACGCATGCACGTACTTTTCCGGTTCGTTATCAAAGATAGCCTTACAAGGGTCTGAACAGAAATGGAATCGCTCATCCTGATAGACCGAATCTCTGTAGCAGATAAGGGTCGGGTCATCCATTTCGGTGAACCCCATGGGGATCTGACAGACCTGGCACAGTTGCGGTAGTCCCGGAGAGTAGAAACGGTTACCGTCTTTCTCCATCTGCGCAGCCAGCTCGTACCGCGGTCGATAGTACTTATCGAACGTATCCGGGTACTTCTCGCTCAACCAGTCCAATTCACTTTCGTTGGGAATCCAGGTGTGGAATGCAGCCGCATGCGTGTAATTATAGAAGATCCACCAGGCCTGATGGCTGAGGTGTTCTTTTTCCTTGGTAATCGTGTCGATATAATCTGGCATCTTGATGCCGTAGCGCTCAAGATCTTTGAATAGTGCGCCACCTGCCTCCTCAAAATAAACCTCCCAGGCCTCTTTCCAGGACATCACCTTGTTCGGCAACATGTAGTCCATCATCATGCCAACCAGCGTCAGGAGGCGATATCCACGCCAGAGCCACTTGTCGATCCACTCCTGAACAATAGGCAGGTTGTCCTCATGCTGCTCCAGGATGAACTTAATCACTTCAAGACCGAGGGTCATGTGACGCGCTTCATCAGACTGCGCCGAGAATCCAAAAGTCACCGTTGCCATATCACCGTTATGCGCTGCACCTGACATGAAGGGGACGAACAACAGGTTCGTCAGCACATATTCGAATGAAAAACCGATAGCGACCATGTACTCAAAGGGACCGGCAGTGCGAGCGTCATCAAAAAAGGACTTTGGCACTGACAAATACCAGACTCGATCGTGCATATGAGTAAATTCGTCAAAGCCATCGAAGAATTTGTTGTAGTGACTCATGGCGTGAATCTGGGTCTGCACATGACGTAATTCGTCGAGAGACTGCATCTGACAGGCAACTCGTGCGCCAACACCATTGAACTGTCGGCCGACATGGGCAAAACCCGTGTGGGCTTGATACTCGAGAGGGGAGACTCCCGTCAGAAATAATTTGACCGCATTGACGTAGCGAGCATCCGAGACATTAGTGTGGCCGTTGTTCTGGGCAAAGGCATCGAAGATGGCATAAAGTTTCTTCTCCTTCTCTGACTGATACTTCCAATAGGAATCCATCGTCAAGCGGAATGGATCTTCCCACTTGCTCCAGTCGGTAATTTTGATACCTTCATACTCTTCATACGGAAAGGCTTCATCGCGGTCTTCATAGCTGAATTCCCAATCCAGGTCGCGGGTCAGCAGACGATACTTGTCTTTCATATTCAGTTTTTTCTGCGACATTACCTTTCCTCTTATTGGTTCCATTCCAGTGTAAAGTGATCATCATCCTCAACGACATTACCGCCGATAGTGACGAGATTGACGTGCAGTGATTGGACATCCCAGTCCCTTCCAATCTTCTCTTCAACCGTTTGCCGTTGAATAGTCAGACGTCCTTCTCTTTCTACACGGATCATTGCGGGTTGATGGATCACTGTTGAATCCGCGTTGTCTTCTTCTATAGCTTCGACAATGAATCGCGATTCTTCATTGTCCTGCAGTACGATAAAAGCTTTCGACATTGTGAAATTTCCTGTTCGTTGGCAGAGCCTAGTTTCCCAGTCCCGATTTGTTGAGTCGTTGTTCAAGGACGCCGAACGCCTCGGCGAGCGCATGGTCATTCAGCAGTTCTTCTGCCAGTGGTGCGAGTGCTTCCTGGGCTCTAATACGCCAGGTTGAAACCCATGCTTTGATTTGGGCTGCATTTGCCTCTGATTCCTTGACCACCGTCTTGAGTACTGCATCTGACCATCGTGCTGACTCTTTGGCCTGATTCTGCATGACTTCTGTCAGCATGCTGACATCCTGAGCGCCTTTATCGCGAAGCCAGGTGTCGAATTGATTGTGGTAGAGATCACCGAGCAATGTGTCGAGGACAATGTCCTGGCCTATAAAGAGTTCAAACCAATCCTTTGTTACCAGTGTTTTCTCAACGTAAGCGCGGAGCTGCTGCCAAACCTCATCTTCCATCCAGTGCTTTTTCGCCTCGGCGAGTTTGTCACCGGAATTACCATCCAGTATCAAGCCAATGCGTGAGTAATATTGCGCCATACCAAACCGATCCATACCCTCAAACAGCATAGCCTGCGTAATCGCAGTACCGTAACCATAGGCGGTGCCGTATACATTATTCAGATTGGCGGCCGCCTCTACATGACGCAGTGGTAGGACGAGGCGAACCAGGCGTTGCTGAACTTCATCTGAAATCAGCTCTATGAGGTCTCTTTTCTCGAAGAATCTGTAGCTGTGCTCTGCATTCTCCTGAGTTTTCGCTCGCTGTTGGATGTAGCTGCCGTAGTAGTACTGGCGGGGATCTTTGAGGTCATACCAGTCATTCATTACAATCGCGGTACGACGTGGATCATTCAGTTCAAGGTCCTGATCCCAGGTAGGCTTGTAATGAAAGTTGTCGGTTGGTGCCAGATCGTAGGTGGCTTCCTGATAGCGAGTTGCCGGTTTGTCTCCGAAACGCCTTTCGATATGAGCAAAGGTGTTTCTGGAAGGTTCCATCGTTGCTGTTTTTATCTCAATGGTCATGTTTTCTATCTACCATTCTTAAGTGTTCGTTTTTGTTGTTCGCAGCCAGAGTGTCTTCGCCATAACGCCACTTTTTCATCTGCTCATCTATCAACGCACCCTGACTTTCGGAGAGCTCGATAACGTTGTTGACCTGGCAGAATGTTTTGAAGGCATTACAGGGAAGGATCAATTCGACAAAGAGTTCGGGGTCATTAATGGAGAAATCAAATTCAATAAATTTATCCCGTACGACTCTCTTCACGCGAACGTATTTCGTGACTTGGTTATTGTCGTTATTCGTCTCTTGGTTCATTGATGGATGGCCTGGTGGCAAACCTTCATGAATTTATTGTAGTTGTTCGAACAGCAACAACCGTGCCAGCCACCGTAGGAAGGTCATAACCCCTTGAATATAAATGACATTTCTATCATAGTCAGAAATAGAGTTCCAATATGGTCAGCCGGACCCTAATCAGTGCTAATCATTTGGTGAAAATCAGTGTTTTCTAACCCACAATTTGATCAAATGATCAAAACTGGTGCGACAGGGGGCCGTCCCAACACAGGCGCACCGGAAACCATCGTTGTAGAAACCCTCAATAGGTCCTCTATCCTAGTATTTTCACCACATGGAAGTAACTGAGCGTTCTTTCGAGCGCGCTCGCGTTGCTGGTCTGATCCGGGACTCGAACCCCGATTAGACGATCATCTGCATCTAATCCTCGATTTGTTTCACCATTTGGTTAAAAACTATCACCCGAAACTGAACATAGATTAAGCCAACTTTCACCACATCTTCGTCAACCGTTCTGTACAGCCTTATAAAACAAAGAGTTATAACTGAAAAAATTGACGGTTTGCCACGTTGGCATGCTAGTTGCTCTGAAGAACAACAAACCAGCTATTAATAGAACAATAATCGATAGCAACCTCATACAACAATCTCTGATAGAGGTTTATGTGTTCTTAAAAGCGTTACTGCGGGGGCAACTGAAGAAGAAACAAGTGAGGCACGGCTATGTCTTGCTCTGCGCGCTTCTAATCCCCTTTCTTACAGCCTGCGAAGCCCGTCTTGATCTCCAGGGCATTGATGAGACTCTGTCGGAGCCCATCCGAAGAACAGATCAACTCATGTCAATCCAGGAACTCACCGACGGTTCACAACTGATCGTTGGCAACAACGGATTGCTGTTGACTCGCGACAATGGTCAAGCTGACTGGCATCGGGATCAGCTGACTTCAGACGGTATCTTTCCAAACTTCATTGGCTCAAGCATCTGTCCTGATGGCACAGTGATACTTCTCGCCTATGAAAACCAGGTCTGGTTGAGCAACGACATTAAGAGTGATTGGCGGTCAATCGCCCTACCCACTTCGGAAGAAGTTCAAGCGATCACCTGCACACCCAGTGGCGATATCTGGGTAACGGGTAGTTTCACTACTTTGCTTGTCAGCCGAGATAAGGCCAGAACCTGGTCAGAAACAACCATGGATGAAGATTCCATGCTGACCGCCATCAATTTCGTCTCAGCAAACACAGGTTTCGCCGTCGGTGAATTCGGTCTCGTCCTGAAAACTCAGGACGGCGGTGATTCCTGGGATTATCTCGACCCAGTCAGCGAAGACTTTTATCCGCTGTCTGCACACTTTTATGATGACCAGACTGGTTGGCTCGGTAGTTTGCAGGGCGTCATCATGCACACCAGTGATGGCGGCACGTCCTGGCAGAGACAAACAGTCGCTTCTGACGTTCCGATCTACAACTTCATCAAAAACGACTCACTCTACGCAACGGGTGATCGCGGTACTGTCTTGAAACTCGACGGATCAGAATGGGTTCGGGTTCCGACCCCTGATATTCCTACTTACTATCGCAGCGGCATTGTGACCAAAGATGATTCGCTTCTGATTGCAGGCGGTTGGGGGGTTCTTCTGCCTCTGGACCTGTCCGGCCAAAACTAACAACGGGAAATCGCAGCATGTCCAGGGTCGCGCACCTATTTCACCAGCTCGACGTCAGCATTTTTAATTCACCCAGAATCGTTCTGAGTCTTATCCTGGCTTTGACGATATTCTTCGGCCTGCAGATTCCTGGTGTTCGCATGTACTCGGACTTTGCTGACCAGTTACCACAGTCGCACCCTTACATTCAGCTTCACAACGAAATCAAGGATAACTTCGGCGGCGCCAACGTCATCATCGTCGGAATAGAAGTAAAAGAGGGAGATATTTTCAGCAATGAAACCCTGCACCTGATCCACGATGTGACACAGGCCGTCGACAACCTGCCAGGGGTCAACCACAACCTGGTTGCCAGTTTCACGCACCGTACTACGCGGCAGGTCTGGTTAACCGAAATGGGCAATATCAATTCTGATCCCTATTTCAAGCCCCAGGACCCGGCGCTGACAGAAATGGATCTCGAGCAACTAAGAAAGGATATCGTCGCCAACCCTCGCGTTTACGGCCCTCTGGTTTCACCGGACATGAAAACCGCGCTCATCAAGGCGCAGTTAAACGAAGGCATGCTCGACTACGAAGAGACCTTCGCCAAGCTGCAGCAACTGCGCGATGACTACGCCCGCGAGGGCGTTACTATTTACGCTACGGGTCAGCCCGTACTGGTTGGCTGGGCATATTTCTACAAGGACCAGATCTTTCAGATTCTCGCTTTTACCGCGCTGATCATGTTGTCTCTGTTGATTTTTCACTTTCGTACTGCCTATGGGGTATTCGTACCTCTCGCTGGCGTGATTGTTTCCACCATCTGGGGCATCGGCATCATCTCGCTCTTTGGTTACAACCTTGACCCTCTGGGACTGGTGATTCCGTTTCTGATTTCGGCACGCGCTATGTCACATGGCATTCAACTGGTGGAACGTTACTACGCCGAACTGAACGAAGATGAAGACGCCAGAACGGCTGCACGCAAAACATTTGGAAGCCTGTTTAGACCTGGCAGTCTGGGTGTTGTCTCAGATGCCATTGGTCTTCTGCTGATTTCGATTGGCTCCATCCCACTTAACACCAAGCTGGCGCACTACTCTTCTCTCTGGGCACTCTGCATTATCCTGACGGTACTGCTGGCGGTACCGCTGTTGTTGTCCATCTTGCCAAAACCTAATGTGACCGATCTTCACCAGAGCACGTTACGCAAAATCGCTGAAGCAGGTGGAGTTTTTGTCAGTCAGTTCCCGAAGCAGATACTGATTTCAGCTCTCGTCATCGTCATCGCAGGTGTTTACCTGGCTTCAAACGTCACCATCGGCGAATCAGAACCTGGTTCGCCGATTCTTTATCGTGATCACGACTACAACATTTCTTCAAAGGCTATCAACGACAGCTTTCCTGGTTCAGAAGAACTATACATCGTTGCAGAACATCGCGATGAAGGCGGTATCAAGAGACCAGAAGTTCTGCTGGCACTGGAAGACCTCGAACGACATATGATGCTGGACCCGGAAGTCGGCGGCGCGAAAGGCGTGCCTGATCTCATCAAACAGGTCAACCGCCTGCTACACAGTGACGATCCGCGCTGGCAACAGATCCCCAAGGACGAGGCCTATGTGGGTGGATTGATGTTCGCCTACATGGCCTCCAGTCCGATCCCCGGTGCACTCAAGGAGTTCACTGATCCGGCCAGCCAGATCGCCAACCTCGTTTTCTTCTACAAGGATCATCAGGGCGAAACTATCCGCCGCGCTATTCATTCAGCCAAACAATGGATTGCGGAGAATGAAGCGAAGGTCGATGGCCTGAGCATCCGGCTTGCGGGCGGAACCATCGGTGTTACCGCTGCAATGAACGAAGCAGCCTTTGACACCAACAAGGTGGTATTACCCCTGGTGTTCATTCTGATTTTCTTCTCAGTAACGATTTTCTACGGCTCATTCCAGGCCGGGTTCATGATGCTGGTCGCTATGGTTTTCGCCACGACATTAACCTATGGCTACATGGGCGTTGCGGGTGTAGGCATCAATATCAACACCGTACCGATCATCGCCGTTGGCGTTGGTGTCGGCATCGACTACTCCATCTACATGATGGATCGCGTACGCGAAGAAGTTCTTAAATCCGGTGATCTCGAACAGGCTGTCTGCCGCGCGCTCAGCACCACTGGCCTCGCCATCAGCTTCACGGCCATGACGCTGATCGCTGGCATCGTTATGTGGATCTTCATGTCGGATCTCAGGTTTCAGGCTGATGCGGCTCTGCTGCTGTCAGTCATGGTTGTCATGAACGGCATCGCCGCCCTCTGGCTCGTACCGTCATGGATCCTTGTTTTCAAACCCGCCTTCGTCGCCAAGCTCTATCAGGACGAAGACGGAATCATTCACCAACTGGCAACATCATCGTTAGATTTACCTCACCAATCAATCTGCAACAAACGGGAGTAATAATAATGACTCTAGATAAAAAGAGCTCGCTGAAGGCCATCGCATACTGCGTAGCGATTCTCGGGCTTGTTTTACCCGCGCTACCGGCATTCAGTGAGCAAACTGAATGGGCTGGCTTCGGGGAACAGGTAACTTTTCACAGAAAGGATATTGGCATTTCCAAGAACCGATCCGGATTTCAGCTGGAAGGTCTTAAAAACCTGGGTGACGTCGGCATTTTTTCCAATGTCAGTATCAACGGGACCTTAAGAGTTTCCTATGATTCTGTTTATGACATCAATGATGACGAATTCGGTAACAAAGCTGGTGGCGCTGCTTTCGTCAACTCCCTGGGACTTGCCAACATTGGTGCACCAACTTCAGTACCTGTTAACGGACCTGGCATCCTCTCTGGCGGTCTTAGTGTTGGCCATCTGGAAGTGCTCAACATTCTGGGTGGTCAGGTTGAAGGTATAGTCGGAGCACCTCCCGGTACTTTCACGGATCCGAACACAGGCATCCTGTCAGGCAACACGTTTGTTGATGTCTACACCAACAACCCGAACACCGGTTTAATCACCCTGGGTGAACACCTTAACCCTCACGGTGGCGGCGTTACATTTGGTGTACCCGTACGACCTTGTGATGAAGATGATCGCGGCTGTATCGATGACTACCTCGACTTTGACAAGAACGAACTGGCGGCGCCCGAAATATTCAGTGACAGGGCTGACTGGCTGCGAGAATTCTATGTCGATGCCACCATCCTCGGCAAAGGCGACAATGAGATCAATCTGCGAGTCGGAAAGCAGCAGGTTATCTGGGGTCGAACTGACCTCTTCCGCGTACTGGATGTCATCAACCCGGTCGACTACTCTCGTCAGAACATCTATGACGAACTGGAAGACATCAGAATCCCCATGTGGATTTTGAAAGCTGATTTCCGGTTTGGCGCAATGGGGCCATTCGACGATTTCAACTTTCAGCTTGTCTGGAACTTCGACAAGTTCCGTCCGAACAACCTGGGACAGTGTGGTTCACCCTACGTCATTCTTGATGCAGGCTGTTTCTTCCGGGGTATGAAAAACCTCTGGGACAATGGCGGCACTGTTGCCAATTTCGCGCCTTTTGATGTTACCGGCGCGACTCCAGGTCTGCTGGCAACAAACTTCGGCCCTCAGACTATTGGTATCCGTGATATCGATCTTCCTTCCTGGAGCCTTAGCAACAGCCAGGTCGGCTTAAAGCTTGAAGGTGTTATCGGTGACTGGGGCTGGTCTGTCAATGCAATGTCCTATCGATCTCAGCTCCCCTCTCTGAGAGCCGGGCACATTCCCATCGTCCACCCCTTCACCGGTGCTCCAGCTCAAACCTATGATCACCTGATCGCATTTGATATCGCCTTCCCGCGTGTCAATTTGATTGGTGGCTCAGTTGATTACTACTCGCAGGCAATCGATACGGTAATCCGTATCGAAATCGCGGCGACGCAAGGCGAAGAGTTCGCCAACACTCTGGAGAGACGACTCTTTTCAGAATCAGACGTCGTACGCTATGTCATTGGCGCAGATAAGAACATCTTCATCCGCCCATTGAACAAAACGCGTGCGTTCCTCTTTTCAGCACAGATCTTCGGCCAGCACCTTCTTGATCACGAGCTTGAGAGAGCCACTTTTGGAAAAGTCGGCATGCCTGACTGGGAATCCAATCACATTGCGACACTACTGGCTAAGGGTTGGTGGATGAATGACCGGTTGAGCCCTCAGATCATTATTGCTCATGACTTCCGTGCCGGCGCAACCACGGTTGCACCTTCAGTTGACTGGCTGATCACGGACAATTGGCAGTTGATTGTTGGCGCAAACTTCAAAACAGGTGGCAGCGACCACAAGTTTGACGATTGCAGACTCTGTAATCCCTTTGGTCCATTCACCACATCGATTCCCCCACTGCCTGAACACGGCGATGGCACGGTCTCAGGATCCGCGGGACTTGGCGGCTTCGAACCTCTTGGACGTTTCCGCTCAGGCCCTCTGGGTATGGCAGAAAAAGAAGACGAAATTCAGATCACTCTCAGGTATCGATTCTGAGCAATTGCAGGAGAACCAAGCAATGAATGCAACAATAAAGAAACTGACAGCGCTATCGTTACTGCTGTTACCCGTACTCGGAATCGCAGACCCGATCGATGATTCTTTCTTCCCTTATGCAAATGAAGCTCCAACGCATGAAGGGCTTAACCCCGGCATGACCGTTAATTCAGGCAATGTCGATCAGTTCGAAGATGCCATCGACCCTGAGCTAGTTGCGATGGTCAAGAATGGCTGGGTTGAACTGGAAGTTGGAGAAACTACCTCCTTCGATCTGCATCCAAACTACATCAAAGTCTCGCGCGAAAATGAAGGTAAGGTTTCACTGGGCGACCAGGTCGGGGAGATCGATGGCTGGGTTGCTGGTCGACCTTTTATTGGCGAGCCCGATGCCGATGATCCACGCGCTGGTGAAAAGCTGGCCTGGAACTACAAGTACGGCTACAACTGGGGCGACAACGCCGCGATTTGGCCCTTCTACTGGAAGTATCGCAATATGAACACAGGGTCAGTCGAGCGAACGCTGAAATTTCGGTTTCACTTTCTTAACTTCCTCGGTCGAGTGAACCAGGAACCGGTGCCAGCGATTACGCCTAACCCATCAAACCTGTTCAGGGGTATCTATCTTCAGGTATTGGAACCCTATGACGTCAAGAACACACAGCTTCTGATTCAACGCAACATTGATGACCTGAAGCGGGACAATGCCTGGCTCTACCTTGGCTTCCAGCGAAGAGTCAGGCGTCTGGCTACCGGTCAGGTGACAGACTCGTTCCTGGGTGCTGACATCATGATCGAGGATTTCGAAGGCTACAATGGTCGGGTTTCAGATATGAAGTGGAACTACCTGGGTACTCGCAACATTCTGCTGCCCTTCTACAACCACAACGAACTGGAACTTGATCAGGAAACTCATTCTGATGATGATGGCTATCAGGTTGTCGCTTTCGGTGGTAAAGGCGGATGCTTTCCCAATATCACCTGGCAGCTGCGAAAAGCTTATGAGGTAGAAGCAGTCCCTGTCGATTCCAATCACCCCATAGGTAAGCGGGTCTTCTTCATGGATGCACAGACCTTCACATTGCCACGAACGAACATTTACGACCGTGCAGGAAAGCTCTGGAAGACCTGGATGATCGGTCAGGCACACCCTGACCATCACCTGGAGAAAAACAAGGGCACCGGCGTTTCTATCGACGATTCCTTTGCCATGATCGACCTGCAGGCTAATCACTGTACAACAGGTCAGTTCAAGGGCCAGCTGGATCCAAAGCTGAACCCAACCTCGTTGTTCAACGTTCAGAACATGCGTGCGACTGGTAGATAAGCTTTACCAGGGGAGGCTGCCGACCCCCAACGGCAGCCTCGCCCTCTTTTAAAAGAAACGCATCATCGGGAGAGCTTCATGCTGGAACTTTATACACACCCCATGTCGCCCTGCGCGCAGAAAGTGCGCATCGTACTGGCTGAAAAGAACCTGGACTGGCAGAAACACCACGTCAATCTTCAGGAGAAAAAAAACCTCGAGCCAGAATACCTAAAGCTGAATCCACTCGGCGTCGTCCCGACCCTGGTTGAACATGGTCAGGCCATTATCGAATCCAGCATCATTTGCGAATATCTCGATGACGCCTATCCGGAACCAACCCTCCGACCTGCAGATCCTTACCAGCGCTCAACCATGCGCTACTGGATGAAACACGTCGACGTCAAACTGCACCCGTCCTGTGGCACGATTCAGTGGCCGATGGTCATGCGGGAAGCACTCATGTCGAAGCCGGAAGCAGAACGAGACAAGATACTGGCTCGAATACCCGAAAAACCGCGGCGCGAACGACAAATGAGACTGGTGAAATTTGGTCTTGATGCACCAGATGTCGCAGACGCCGTACGGACCTATCGCAAGACTATTGTTGATATGGAAGAAATCCTGACAACCCGCCAATGGGTCGCGAGTGATCAATTCAGTCTCGCTGACATTTGCCTTGCTCCCTACTTCCAAACCCTGCATCAGTTCAACTGGACCGCCCTGTTTGATCAGGACTGTCCAAATGTTGCTGACTGGTTCGCCCGATGCCAGCAGCGTCCGTCCTATCAGACCGCTGTCGCCGCCGACTTCCCTGAAACTCTCAACAACGAGTTACGCGAAAAAGGGACTGCAGCCTGGTCGAAGATAGAGGTGCACCTCGGTAACTCATGATGCGCTTATACCAACGAACTGACTGCCCCTTCTGCTGGAAAGTGCGGCTTGCGCTCGTTGAATTGAACATCGAATTTGAAACAGTGGATACCGCACTAGGCGAGAAGCACGAAGAAGTGATGCGCCTGAGTCCAACGGGAACCGTACCGGTATTGGTCGATGGAGACCTCTCGATATGGGAATCAGGCGTCATTCTTGACTACCTCGATCACCACTATGGCCCCGGAGCCCTCTACCCAGCCGATACCGCCGAGCAATGCCGTACAAGGCTATTGCACGCTTATTCAGATAAGGTGGTCGGCGGTTGCGTAAAAGACCTCGTTTTCGAAAAACGTTCCAAACCAGAAAGCCAGTGGAACGCTGAGGTGATAGAACAATCCCTGGCAAACTGGCAGAAGTGTCTGGACTGGCTGGAACCTTATTTTTCGGGACATTTTGCAGGACACTCGCCTGATGCCGGTTTGTCTGCCGCTGACTGCGCCATCGCCGCAAGACTCGGTGTCGCTGCGGCCTATGGGGTGGCCGTGACATCCAGACACCCGAACTTATACACTTGGTACGAACAAGTCATTGCCCGACCGCAATGGCAGACCGCATACCCAACATCATTTATCCGAACAGAGTAAGGCAAGCAATAGAAATCGTCGAATAATAATGGAGACTAATATGGTTCGCCTGTTTTCACACAAGAATCGACCTGTTCATTTCGGACCCTTTCCGCTGGAGCGGTTGGCTCGAACACAGGTTTCTGTAAATGCAGTGACCAGACCCAAACCCGAGGGTTTACAGATTGAAAATCCGGCGAGCCCCCATTCACTCGTCAACGGTATGCGGGATTATTTCAATGTTCTGGATCGCATGCGGGTCGGTGATATCGCCCCCAACAAGGCGCCCATCCCTGAAGATCTGACAGATCGAGCCAATCATTTAAAAGCAGCCTGCTACTATCTCGATGCCAGTATGGCGGGCACCTGCCGGATTAACGATGCAGCTATTCTGGATCAACCCATTGTCAACACCACTCTGAATGAGGCCATGTCTCAACAATACAGCGCCGGTTCTGCAGACAATCCAATGGCAGAAATCAGCGTCCGTGAAGGCAAGGCCGCCTGGGAAAGATCACAGCAGGCGACAGACGAGCCCTTCGAACACACCCATGCGCTGACGATAATTTTTGAGTACCCGCGGGATCCCGAGCCGGGCGAACCTGGTTACGAATGGATAGCAGGTACTCAGGCGCAACGAGCGGCACTGCGAGCCGCAGAAGTCGGCGGCGTGATGGTGAACTATCTTCGTTTCCTCGGTTATGACTCACGCCTTCACACCGCGACGTCTTCTGATCTGAATGCCAGCCAGATACTGCTCGATTCCGGCCTGGCAGAACTTACACACGGCAATCAGGCCGAAGTCCCCTGGCTGGGTGATCGATATGGTGTCGCGATGGTTTCCACGACGATGGAATTCACCGCGGATCAACCACTGGCCTCGGATGCCAACAGATTGGGGCGAGACTTCAAATGGTGGCTCGGCTATGGCGGTTCAAGGCCAGGCTTCAGCGGCCCGCTCTATGACGGGCGAGAGTTTCGTCTCGGCCTCTATCCGATGGAGACAGTCAAGCGAGTCAAGCAGGCCACTACCTTCATTGATGAGCCCAATGTTCCTCGAACACCGAAACGCCACGATATGTTTATTCGCGCCAGCATTGGCGACCTCGGCGCGAAAGCCAAAAAGGAACTGGAAGATTTCAGGATGATCACGAAGTCCCCTTTTGGGCATGCCATGATCCCGGTTCTGGGAGGCATGGTGCCGCTGCAGTATGGGCAGGTTGCTGAGACAGTGGCCGCAGGTTACGACGATCCAAAGAAGAACTCCGACCTGATCAAGGCGGCGCTGTACTACCTGGGCGCTGACATGGTCGGCATCTGCGAGATCCCTGACTATGCCTGGTACTCACATGATGCCGATGGATCAGAGATCAAGCCCTACCATAAGTATGCGATCAGCGTACTCGTCGATCAGGGCTATGAAACGATGGAAGGCGCCAGCGGTGATGACTGGATAAGTGGCGCACAAAGCATGCGTGCCTATATGCGGGCTCAGTTAATTGGCGGCGTTGTAGGCACCCATCTTCGAAGTCTCGGCTTCTCATCAAGAGGACACAGCGTCATGGACCAGGATGTGCTGCACATCCCCCTGAACCTGCTATCGGGATTGGGCGAGATGCCGAGAATCGGTGAAATGGTTCTCAACCCGTTTGTCGGCCCCCGATTCAAATCCGGTATTCTGACAACAGACCTGCCGCTTGAGCCAGACCTGCCAATTGATTTTGGTCTGCAGGATTTCTGCAACAAGTGCCTGAAATGCGCTCGCGAGTGTCCAGTTACCGCCATACCGTTCGGCGACAAAATTATGTTTAACGGTTACGAGATATGGAAACCCGATGTGGAGAAATGCGGCCGCTATCGAATTACCAACAGCGCTGGTTCCATGTGTGGCCGCTGCATGAAAACCTGCCCCTACAACCTTGAAGGCGTTTTCAAGGAGCGACCTTTTCTCTGGAGCGCAATGAATCTGCCATTTACTCGCAAGTGGATCGCTAAACTTGATGACAAGGTCGGCAACGGCCGCATCAATCCCATAAAGAAATGGTGGTGGGATCTGGATACCGACGATGAAGGCGACATTATCGAAGCCAAACGAAGCAATCAACGGGAGCTGGAGTTCAGATCAAAAGAACCATCTGAACAGAAACTAGCCTGCTACCCCGCCGAAGCAGTCGCCTCTCCCATCGTCGTTGTTCCAACGGCCCCGGATCGAAAAGCTGGCATAGTTGCCTACAAAAATGCGCTCTCTCCCGCCGACTACAAATCAAGATTGGCCCGAGGTGAGCCTCCAGAGAAGGGCGTAGCGGAATGGAATCTCATTCCTGTGAAAGAAAAAGAAGAGGTCTAATCCAGCGCTGCAATACCTTCGCGCTATCGCTACCGGTAGGAATGCCTGCCTGCTCTTCACTCAATTTACGCAACATCGCGTCAGAATAAATGGGATCGGAGTAAAATTTACAAAACGCTTACATCGAGTTGGGTCGTACCCACACTGAACATAACAAACACGCAACGCGACCTAGTCGAGCAACAAATTGACAGCACGTTCAACCAGCGCACCACCAGCCATCGAGCCAATAGGAATCAACATGTATATGCTGAAGCGTAACAGCGTCGATGAGTCAAAGGGCCATTCTTGAGTTGTCTCAATTTTGTTTTTGTATGCTAATAGATCGACCCCAGACTTCTCTGGTCCAGCCCGGCCCCAAATTCCGGCATAGGGGAAGTAGACCGCCCGGTTAACCAACCTAACAAAAGAAACATGGCGGTGATTGAGCTACTGCCATGAAAGCCAATCCAGGTACTGAGAAACTCCTTTCCCTGAGATACTTGAACTAGCTCCCCAAGCTCAATGAATGCCAGCGTACCTGCAAATCCTGCAAATCGACTGGCACCGGTAACACTAACGCTTACGCTAAAATGTATGAACGTTTTGTTCTTCCTGATGCTGGTCGCCGTAGGGATCGAAAAAATACGCGGGTGCTATCAAGATAAACACAAAAAACACAATTAGGCCGAAAGCGCTCGTTTCGATCGAAAAATCAAAAAACCACTGAAAACTCGAATATGTGGCACTAAGGCAAACGGCGATAAGAATAGTGCCGAAAAAAAGCGGACGTGGTATACGCAGCGCAAACCTATGTTCCCAAGCCAATTCCATGTCACCCTTTTTTGTCACCTGCGTACTGGAGAAACCCATGAACTGAAATATCCGCTTGTTGATAGTTCGATTATATCGCATCGAGGCAACCAGAAATTAGCAGCCGTTACAGCGTTGGTCAGAGCGGTGACTCCGATCCCTTAAATTCGGTAGAATCCCAAAGGAGTTTTCCCAGCCGTTGGTATCTATGTCAGGCAGCAAACATCTCATCTAATTCCAATATTCCCTATTGCGCATCACGGAATGCTACACTATAATTTGTCCCTAACTCAGGTGAATACTAGTAGTGCTGAAGGGTTTTTGTTGATGATCAAGACTTTCAAGCACAAAGGCTTAGAGAGATTCTTCACTAAAGGCAGCACGTCAGGCATTCAAGCGAAACACGCTCGAAAAATAGCTGATCAGCTTGCGTTCTTACATGCAGCCCAAGAAATTGATGATATTGATAAGCCTGGCTACCAATTGCACGAGCTTAAAGGAAAGTTAAAAGGTCATTGGGCGATTAGTGTTTCTGGTAATTGGCGAATTGTTTTTGGTTTCAAAGACGGCGATGCATATGTCGTTAATTACGAGGATTATCACTAATGACTTTACAGCAGCATAACCCACCGCATCCAGGTGCATTGATTCAAAGGACATATATTGAGCCATTTAATGAAGTCACCGGTAATAAAGTCGCTGATCGTCTCGGGGTTGCACGCAGCACTTTTAATCGGTTGCTAAATGGCGTTTCTGATGTGTCGCCTGAAATGGCAGTTAGACTTTCTGGAGTGATAGGTGGGTCAGCTGAAAGTTGGTTAATGCTTCAAGATAGTTATGACTTATGGAAAGCTCGTCAATCAGTCGATGTCAAAAATCTTGAGCTTATAGATTTTAACAAAGTGGCTTGAGCAACCTTTGTGGAAATAGCTTAAGTCCCGCCCCTTGAGAATCGTTAAGAGCCACAGGGTAGTGCGTTTAAGAGGAGTTCAGGCCTAGTACCTTTTTAATCTAGCGCAGCGAATTCACAAAAGTGGTTAAGGGAGGATAGGTGATATAAACCCCATTTTTCAAAGAATGGTCAGGTACGGCATTTGCTGAAGAACTTCGTATTATACCTCCTTCGGATACTTCAGTATTCCACATTGATTTCGTCATCCAGTAATAATTCACCATCTTGCTATCTCGGCATAATGCCGGTTTGTTCTACGGTTAAGTGCATTGCTCAACCGAACTTAAATACTGCGAAAAAGACAGCCAATGCACCCATTATTCGCATTACAACTAGCCATGGTTCTATTCTGTCGAATAGAACAGCCGCCTCTTCCGGTAGAGCGGTGACGTCTGCGGGTAACGATTTCACGATACCCCCAAGCTTGATGAACGGTGGTATGACCGATGCAAAAATAATAAGTACTCCTACCATCAGAACCTGTTTCGTGCCGAGCCAAAATTGTTGAAAAAAGCCCCAATCGAGCACAATAGCCATAGTTGCTCCTGTCATCGCGACTAGCAAGGTTGCAATCGGTACGGGTGCTGAATATTTAAGATAGAACCGCATTAGGTCTAGCTCAAGGTTGGTGCCACGGGCTTTTTTTAAGTTCGTATGTTAGAAAGAGTTCGTATAATCCGCAGCCGAGCCAGACGATAACGGAAAGAATGTGTACGACTAAAAGTAGTTCTCGCATCTAGTGGTTCTCCCATGGTTTGAAAAACATTTTTTCCATTTACGTTGAATCTACCGGACATATCAACTTTTTTGGTAGCTGGTAACGAGTATTACAACTCCAGTAAAGAAGTTACCATGGCTTATGCCGATTGTATCAACGAGGAAATGCATAATTTATTCGCTGCCGGGTAATCCCCCCGAAAAATAAAAGGCTTGGATTCAACCGGTCAGTGCAACGCTTCGTCAAGCTTATCCGCCGGTGTTTGAAAGCCAAGCGTTTTTCTTGGTCTTGAGTTGAGCTTTGTGGCCACCAGGTCGAGATCTCGTTGTGATTTGTCAGACAAGCATGTTCCTTTGGGGAAGTACTGCCGTAACAAGCCATTTGTATTTTCATTTGTTCCACGTTGCCACGGACTACTTGGGTCGCAAAAATAAACATCCATGTCTGTGGCTATAGA
>LWDU01033340.1_pt1 | contig 76193 bp, 58 predicted proteins | sample 727161 | NCBI WGS metagenome assembly LWDU01 (sample SAMN04566230, study PRJNA314399) | hydrothermal vent metagenome | isolation source: deep sea hydrothermal plume seawater | place: Mexico: Gulf of California, Guaymas Basin | collected 2004-07-11
CCATTGTATTAACGAGCATTTCTACTTCGGCAGTTAACCCAGTACGAATTGCCTCAGGTGGATTGAGTATCTTAATGTAGGTTGCAAATTCCTTAACTTCAGAGTTAAACCAACTAGATGCTTCGGGATACTTGTTGACCTTAGAAACAACGCCTTGTAATGTCTGACCTTCTAACGCACCAACAACTACATCGACGCGCTGGCCTTTTCGAATAAAGGCGATACGGCCTTCGTTTACCTTCGCTTTCACTTGCATCTGCTCTGGGTCAGGCAGTTTAATAATCGACTGTCGTTCACGGACAGTCGCACCCGCTTCGACAATAAATTCGGAACCACCTCGAGAGCTTTGTTGATTGGCGTAAACAACTTGCCCATCGTCAGGAGCATAGACCATACAGTTTTCAATTTGTTGTGTAATTTCGGTAAGCTGTTTTTCTTCTTCGACATAGTTTTTTTCTTCAGCTTGCATCGAGGCCTTAGCGGTTTCTATGTCGGCGTCAAATCCAACGAGCATTTTTTGTTTTGTAATTTCACGCAATGTCCGCAGTTCATTTTCTTTCAAGGACATATCAAGATTTGCTCGTTTCACGGCAAAGCGATCGGCCTGTAGTTGCTGTTGAGTCACGAAACCTTTGGCTGCGAGACGTTCACTAAAGGCAGCTTTGTCGAGTGCCGTGGAAAGATTTTGTTTGGCGATAAGAATATTAGATTCAATGATTTGTTCGTTTTGCTTGAATGTGCCTTCCAGGTATTCTTGGCGAGCGATCTCCGCTCGGCGGACAGCCGCGGCCGCCGAAATTCTAGTAGAGTTCGCTCGGTTCATGATTAGCTGTTGTTGTTGCAGACTATCTTCAAGTGTGGTGGTATCGAGTTCGACAAGCTTGTCTCCCGCTTGGACTTGAGTACCTTCTTCGATAACCCAGATGATTTGTACTCCACCAGCCCTAGATCGCACATTACAGATGATGTCGATGTTTTGGGAACTTTCGATGACCCCGGATTCGATCACGGTGTGCTTAAACAACCCATTTTCAACTTCGCGGAATTGAAAGCTGGCAACGTTATCCTGAGTGAACGCAGTTTTCATCAATCCGATACCCAGCCAACAGCCAAGTGCGAGTACGAGACAGCCAATAACCAGAAGGATGATTGTGGCGTTTCCATTGCGGCGAGTGTAATGGCGAGTGTTCATTGTTAGCAACTATTTCTGAAAATGAATTTTGATCTAATCAACTGCTTTAGTTGGTTTGAAAATGAAGCGTTATGGCGTTATGAATATGACGATCACAATGCTGACGTGAAAAGCCACAAAATAATATTGCCTGCTCTTTATAGAATACCATTATCTACTCAGGCAACCTTAAATTGTAAGAGAGAAAGCGCCAGTTTTATGGCATTTATACAACTCTAGAAGGCGGAATCCGTTGCGGCATTTCTAGGGTTAATTTCAAATTGGGAGCGTGGATATGTTAACCTGCGGCGATGCGTTTACTTATTGTCCTTATCATCAGTTGCTTTATTTTGGGGATAACCGTATTTAAGTCCGATTGGACCTGGGTCAATCCACATGCCTTCGTCGTCGATTTGCATTGTGCCCAGTGCTAGGTCGAGTTGGCCGCGAGCAATTTCGTACCCCACCCATACTCGTAAGATATTATCCTGGGCTCGCTGCAATCCTTGCAGTTGTTGGATAAGGTCACGAGCAACGGTAGGTGACAAGCGAGTGCCAGTTTCACCTGGCGGTTCTTGTAGCCGAGTCCGCACAAAGAGTACGCCCCGAGCTGCCACTTGCAGTTGCTTGCGTTGCACTTCAAAGTTGATTTTTTGCATTTGAATATTGCGTAAAGCTGTTTTGAGTGCTAGATATTGCCCGTTTTCGTAGTTGTAATACCCCCGTTTGGCCTGCTCATACTCAATTAAACTTTGGCGATATGTATTACGTTCTCGCAATCGAGTGATTGGTGCATCCCATTCAATACCGGCTTTTAGAGTTCCGGCAGTGTCGCGAAACTTCAGCGGATTGTCGCCCGTGTTCCCGATGCCACCGTAAAGGACGATATCAAGGTCACTTTCGAGATTATCGGCGTTGTAGGAAATTAATCTCCATTGGTCCATGATCCCGGCACGCTGGTTCATCCAATCCAATCGATTTTTGCTGGCTGTCTCATAGGCTTGTTCAACACTTAAGTCGACAGGTATCAAGGTAATGCTCTCAGCTCTAGCACTGGTTTGTACGAGGGACAATTCCAAGGCATCGTTGGATATTTTGATCAATTTCAGCAACTCCTCTTCCTCCAAACCTTTTCCATTGGCTAGTAGATCGTCAATTGCTTTGCCGAGACTGGCATATACTGGTTGTACGGCTGTTAATCTGTCGGTGACATCCTTAACGTCATTTAGTAGCAGTTTTGGCAGATCGTCTAGGTAATCTGATTCCAGCAAATCGGTTTGCAGAGCGGTGTCGGAAACTAAGTTATTTTCTTCAAGTGATACTTTAACCTGACTAACAAACGCTTTCCTCGCTGGAATGATGCTTGCCATTTTTTCGATATCGCTGCGCCCAGTTTCCAATCCTGTCGTGGAAATTTGCTGGTGGATGGCCACCATCTTGTTCGCTTCGTCTCGTAAGCCTTTTAACGCAGTTTCAATATCATCCGTCCAGGGGGTGCTGCCGCTCTGAGGAGCAATGTTCATACCGACAATCAAATCTCCGACTCGATTCTGAATGATTAGAACTTCATTTTGAAGACCTTGCATGTAGGGATCGATTAAATTGAAATCGTTGAGTTCATCGCCGGTAATGACAATTTGGACATCTGGTGGTAATCCAATTTCGCTGGTAAAGGTATCGCGTGAAGCGTTAAATGTGGATTCGGCCTGCATCAGATCGCTGATCGCTTGATAGAACGAGGCACGTGTTTGTTGGACTTGGTTAAAGTCTGTGAATCCAGCCTCAAAGTACGATTCAAATAACCGCAATGAGCTTTCTAACGCGGTAATGTTGGCTCGTTGGTTGTTCAATTGCTGTAGATTCTGAAGCAATCCTAGGTAGCCACCGGCTGAGCGAGGGATTCCTCCGCCAGTACCACCACCACCTCCGAGTCCGCCGAAGCCACCGGAGCCAACCCCGGTAAAGCCAGACAGACCAGATCCACCAAACAGACCACCAATACGGCTGGCGCTTTGGACGCCCGAATTCCCGGTCAGGATGTCTAGATAAAACCCTTTGCGATATCGTTGAAAGTCTCGAATCTTGTACAGCATCTGACGTTCCGTACGAGTCAAACGCTCGAGAACCTTGTCTTTGCCACCTTGGCGAAGCAGAGGTTGCACAATATTAATATCGATAAGGGATGTAGTGCTGTGAGTATCAGGCCCACTGAATTGCCACATGAGGCTGTTAGCAAAATTGGCAACGAGGCTTGTACCCTTGGCATATTTTTGCCGCATTTGGATACTGCGAGTTGCTAGTGTGAGGTCACTGCGAGGAGAACCAGCCACGGCTGCTCCGCGAGAGCGATAATTGCCACCATACCCACCGTAGAATTGAGTGTCAAATTCGAATCGTTCGGCACTCACGTCTAGTGCCGACATGTACATCGTTTCGAGTTGTCGTTGGTAAGCAGAGGAATGCAGCAATGCCAACCTAACAGCGTCCTGGCCATTAATATGTAACTTGCCGTCCTCCGCGAGTGGCAGATGTTGCCGCCATTCCGGATTTTCAAAGTGTTCAAGCCGTCCGTCTTTTTCCCAGTCGTCATAGCCCTCCATTCCGTCGACCGATTTCATGAAAATACTTGCGGCTTCATCATCTGGCGGCATTGCTGGGCGATCAGGATCATCGACACTAAACATGCGACTCTGCTCGTTGATTTCAATCGAGAAGTCCTCCATGTTCCAGCGAGGGTCGTTTCCCTTTTCTTTGAGGATATAAAGCGCTTCATGATCTGCTTGCTTACGATAGAAGGTACGGCTACAGCCCAGTTGAAAAAGGAGCATCGCCAAGCCCGTAAGAGCAACTGTCTTCCAGGCAAATCGAAGGCATGTGGAGTAAAAATCGACTTGTTTCATTTTTGAGTACCAGTCGTAATAATGCGACTGCCTTGGCAAGGCGGATTGTGGGTGTTTAGGGGCGATATTCCGGATTCGAAATCTATACCGAGCCGTACCGAAATGGGTCGCAATAGACGTAGAATCGTTCAGAATCGGCAAATGCTTAAGGAAATATGCCGTAATATGTAGATTTTGGTGTTTTACGGCCCAGGTTGGGCTAACTGGCGTGGGAACTTAGACGAGAAGCCAGTAAATAGCTTGCTTAGTAAGGTCTGTTTTCTAGTTTTGAGCTTAATAAATAGGGTTTGTCTCGTGTTGCTCCAGAACTATAATTGAGCTGTGGAAAACGCATGAAACTAGTAGAAACATTGCTAAATTCGGCTGTTGAGGTATTTTTGGAGTACTTAAAAACTCGATAGAAGACTAGGTGACTAATTTTATTTAGGGGAGTGTATATAATAGAAGCACGTTTTTGTGATTCTATTAACTAGAGCCCCAATTTGGTTCTAGAAGGTTTTGTTTCACAGTAGAGAGAAGAATATCAATGGGCACAATAGAAATTGTCATAGTCGTTTACGGCTTGATCTTTACTGTCATGCTTTTTTTATCCATTAAGCAGTGGCGTTGGTTTCACATCTTCATGATGTTTTTGCTATTGGGTGCAAACGTAGTATTATTTGCGTTTGCTGGTGTCGTGTTGGAAGTTCGGCACAAGTGGACAAGGCAATATCAAACAAACATCGCCGCTCGAGCTACAGCGGAAGAAAAGCTGCAGATATTACTTCACGGTACAAAACCAGATGGTTCTTTAGTCAGTGAAACGAGTATTGCGGAATCATTAAACGGCATACGACATGAATATCAGCGAATTTTGATGGGCCGAGGTCGAGTTTGGCGTAACGTCACTTTGACCAATATGCAACTTACCCCCAATATTGTCGACAGCCTAGCAGAGATTACATTGGCAGACGCGCAACATGGTATTGAAGCGGGCAATCGATTTTTGATTTTCCGCGAAGCTATTATGCCAGATGTGGCTGGCCAAGCCTCCCCAAGCGTACCGGCTGTCTATTTTGGCGAATACAATGTCGAAGCGGTCAACGGCGCGGTGATTACACTTAAAAATGTGTTTGCACCATTCATCTACAACCCTCAAGTCATGGTGGCTGACGTCCCAGTCGCGATGTACCAGAAGATGCCAACGGATGCACATGCTCCCTTTGCTGTGAAACCAAAAGACAAATACAAACAGCAAGCCTTGAGTTTTGAAGACAACACAGATCCGATGTTCGGAACGATGGACCCTGCTCACATCGACCATGTTTTTGATACAGTCACTAATCCTTTAAGGCAGCGATTACAGCGTTATGACTTATCGGCAATGCGAGATCGATTTAAAGCGGACGGATCACCGTTGGCGGGCCGAGAAGCAAATCCACGTAACATATGGTTTAAGATTCGCTTTACAGAAGATTACGAATTGACCCAAAAGGTGAACGGCGACGACATCCAAGCGAATATTGTAGGCAGCGATTTCTCACATGGTGAAGCGGTCGTGCCAATGTTACATCATTTTTCGCCAAGCGTTGTGACCTACCACAAGAGGGCGGGGGAAGTTAAAGCGTTTACAAGCTTGATTCTAGGCACTAAATCCGATTCGATTACGTTCAAAAAAGATGACATTATTTTTATTGCGACTGCGGAAAAAATTCAGGACGACGGACCTATAGTTCCAGTATCGGTCTTGGTGAACGGATCCGAAAATTCTGACCCTGTTGCCGAGAAGCTTATTGAATACTATGTGCGTCCAGTACATAACTTCACCGATATATTTCATGGTCATTCATCGCGGACTGCTTCGCTCACTTTCAGCAACGATAGTGCCTTGCACGATATCACACAAATTACGGATTCACGTAACAAAGCATCCGATCAAATCTTGTTTCGCAAGCAAGAAAAAAAGCGATTGGAATTGGATTTAGAGCTGTATCGTCGAGACGAAGTAGAAGCGGGTGAGTATGCCGGTCTGTTGTCTGCGGAAGTTGGTAAGTTGACGACAGAGTTAGCAGCTATTTTCCAACGCAATCAGGGTTATGCTGAAAAGCTCGCCAAAGATCAAGCCGCCCTCGAAGCGGAAATCGATGCCAAGACGGCTGCTGCCACGGGCGTTAATTCAGAGGAATAATCTCCTGAATAAAATGCCTTAGCGCCTCTATATTTTCTACTAGCTGTAGTAAAATTGTGTTATGGGCATCTACGACCGAGACTACTATCGCAGTGACACGGATTCATCAGCGCCGAGCATGATGCGCGCTGCGCGTGCCATGTCCATGACGAACAAATTAGTTGCTGCTAATGTTGTTGTCTATATTCTGTGCTGGCTAGCAGCCAGTATTGATCAAAATCTTAACGACATAATCTATGACTATTTATCGATAGACGCGGTGTTTTTCAAAGAACACCCATGGCAAATCTGGCGGTTAATCACTGCCGGCTTTATGCATGCACCTGCTTGGGGACCGGACACCACCCCCGGCATTAGGCACATTGCGTTTAACATGTTCGGCTTGTGGATGTTCGGGCGGTTTGTGGAACAGCGGTACGGTGCTAAGGAGTTTCTCAGGTTCTATCTGTTGGCGATTATTGTGAGCAGTTTGATCTATGCAAGTTATTGTTTTTTGGTAGAAGGCCCTCCTATGGGGTATGGCGCATCGGGTGGTGTGGTAGCGGTTGTCATTCTGTATTGTTTTTTATATCCAAAAACCAAGTTATTATTAATGATGCTTATCCCAGTAGATGCTTGGATCGTGGGCCTCATGTATGTTGGCTTTGACATTTATTTGGCAGTGCAATCTTTTGGAGGCGTCCCCACCGGAATCGGTTGGCAGGCTCATCTGGGAGGTGCTGCTTTTGCCGCGTTATACTTTAAATTGGGATGGAAGTTTAGCGGTCCGGGCAGGACTAAGCGCAAACCAAAAACGAAACTCAAAATACATAAGCCAGTCACGGATGAGCTTAGTGCCGATGAGCAGTTAATTGCTCGAGGCGAGAAAATATTAGAACAAGTGCACCAGCGTGGTGAATCAAGTCTTTCGGCGAGACAACGCCAAACGCTACAGAGGTACAGTGAGTTGATGCAGCAGCGACAAGGGTAATTTTTAATGCTGTAGAATTTATGTTTATCCAGTCATGAATACGCTTGACCAAAACTCGAAAGCAGCAGCGATCATTCTGGTCGCTGTGCTCTTATTCGGTCATGCTGGTAGCAACACGGCAGTCGCTGATGAATCAGCAGCGGCATTACAGATTTTGCGGACAAAATGCGGTAGTTGCCATAATGCCAAGAACCCCAAAGCTGGTTTGAATCTAACATCCCTAGCGGGCGTACTTGCCGGCGGTGAGTCGGGCCTGGCAATTGCTAAAGATGCAGCCAATTCATTGCTGTGGAAAATGGTCGATAGCGAAGCCATGCCACCGGAAGATTCTCCGCAACTGACTGACGCGGAAAAACAAACAATTTGGAAATGGTTAAGGTCGGATGAGGTTACACGACGGATACAACCCCAACGCGTTAGTGATGCTCAGGTGTTACCAATCTTAGAGTTGCGCTGCACTGTCTGCCACGGCAAACGACTACAAGAGGGCGGTTTGGACTTACGGTCTCTTGAATCAATGTTAACAGGAGGCAATTCGGGGCCCGCATTAGTTCCAGGAAAACCGGCTGACAGCCTCCTACTCAAGAAAATTCATGCGGGTGAAATGCCCCCTAAACGCCGGATTGTGGAAGTTAGTATTCAGGTGATTACCGCTAGTGAAATTTCACGTCTTGAACAATGGATTGCACAAGGAGCGATGGTAGATCGAGATAAAGCTGATCCGGAAAATTCTGCAGACGATGGTATAGTCACAAATGAGGATCGGCAGTTTTGGTCGTTTGGTGAAGTTAAGCGTCCTGCTGTTCCCGTAGCGGTTGTTGCGGCAACGGATCCTGTAACTACAAATAATGTAACTCTACACAATCCAATTGATGCATATATTCATCAACAATTAAAGAAGCACAAGCTTGATTTTTCCCAGCGAGCGTCCCGCTCGACACTCATCCGTCGTCTCTACCTAGATTTGCTTGGTGTTCCTCCCTCCCCGCAACAAATCCTTGAATTCGTCAATGATGCCAGCCCAATCGCCTATGAGCGATTGGTTGATGAAGTTTTAGCTTCGCCGGCCTACGGGGAGCGGTGGGGCGGATTATGGCTTGACTTGGCAGGCTATGCGGACAGCGAAGGCATCCAAGAATCGGATCCTCCACGTCCTTGGAATTACCTCTATCGCGATTATGTCATCAAAAGCTTTAACCAAGATAAACCCTATTCGGATTTCGTCACCCAGCAATTAGCAGGTGACGAATTGGGAGATTATTCGGATGCCGATCAGATCACGGCTGAAGTGTTTGATAATCTCGTCGCTACCGGCTTTTTGCGACAAAGTTCCGACGGGACGTTCTCTAATATTACGGGATTTGTCCCCGACCGCCAGCGGTATATCAATAGTGTTATAGAGGTCTATAGTTCAGCTATTCTCGGGTTAACGATTAAGTGTGCTCGCTGCCATTCGCATAAATTTGATCCTATTCCTCAACAAGATTTTTATCGATTGCTCGATGTATTCAAAGGGGCACTCGATGAAAACCATTGGTATGCACCTTTGGAACGGGGTACCGGTCGCCATAAGCCGGCGAGGTATTTGCCATTGATGAAGACCAGCGATCGCCTAGCGTTGGAGGCAAATAATGAAACGTGGCAAGGGGAAATAGATGTATTGCAACGTGCGTTAACAAGCCGTGAAGAAATGGAGATTTCCAAAATTGTTGCCGCGAGGCTGTTGGAAGTGCCCCCGAGTATTCGAATGGACGTGGAAAATATGCTTGGCATTGCAAGAGAGCAGAGAAACAAGATTCAAACCTATCTGGCTGAGCGATTCGAAGAATATTTAACTGTAACGATCGAGGATGTTGAACTACAGGACAAGGCGTTTGCTGAATATCGAACGAACCAAACTAAAGCTATCTTGGCGTTGAAAGAAAAATTACAGACGCCGACGAAAATACGGGCCTTATGGGATGACGGTGACCCCTCCGCGACTTATATATTAACCCGCGGCAATTATCTCACTCCGGCGAGGCGAGTAGACGCGGGAGTACCCTCTGTGTTGACTGATGGAAAAACGGAATTTGTTGTTAATCCGCTCACCGCGGCAAGGCCCGACGGCGGCGACGGTAATCGGATTGTCAGTACGGGTCGCCGGCTCGCCCTGGCGCGGTGGACGGTTCAACGAGAGCACCCATTGACGGCACGGGTCATGGTGAATCGCATCTGGAAGCATCATTTTGCGAAAGGTCTAGTATCAACTCTAGAAAACTTTGGACTCGCCGGCGCTCGGCCTTCACATCCTCAACTGTTAGATTGGCTTTCCGCCGAGTTTATAGAAAACGGTTGGAGTGTCAAACGCATTCATTACCTGATAGCAACCAGTCGAACATATCAACAATCGTCGGGCATTAACGACCAGCACCTCGTGCTGGATCCCGAGAATACATGGTTAGCACGGATGCCGATGAGACGATTAGATGCTGAAATGCTACGGGATAGTTTGTTGGCAATAGCGAACGTGCTTTCGCGGCAACCCTTTGGGCCAGCGGATGGCGTGACACCCAGAGCGGACGGGCTCGTTGTCTCCAACGACACTCAGGGTGGGTGGCGGCGCAGTATCTACGTGTTGCATCGACGGACAACGATGCCAACATTGCTGGTTAATTTTGATCGACCACGGATGAGTCCTAATTGTATTGAAAGAACGGAATCGACAGTCGCACCTCAGGCTCTACACCTGATGAACGACAAGCAGATACATCACTGGACGGAGTTGTTCGCGGAACGAGTAAAAGCAAACGCGGGAAATGAGAGTGCCCAGCGAATTACCTATGCATATTTATGTGCGACGGGACGTGAGCCCTCGGATTCAGAAATGCAAGTGGCAAGTTTGTTCTTGGAAAAGTTGACAGAACAATGGCAAAGTGAACAAGTGGCTGACGCTGCGGATAAAGCACTGGTCAATCTTTGTCATGCATTGATTAATTCGGCAGCCTTTTTATATGTTGATTAAGAACGATGGATTTTATGAGAATAATAAATCGATGATCAAGCAGCCAATAACTCGCCGAAGCTGGATGCAGCGCACCGCTGCTGGGCTCAAGGCCGCTGCGCTGACGAGTATATTTTCTACGGATCTTTACGGGCAGCCTCAAAACAAGGCCAAACATCGCGGCCCCCTTGGTCAGCAGCAACGCGCGGCGCAGCGGGATGCTCCCGCTCAATCGGTGATTCATCTGTTTATGAACGGTGGGCCGAGCCAAATGGATCTGTTTGATCCGAAGCCCGAGCTAGATAAACGTCACGGCGAATCGTATTTTGATGAATTAGCTAGCGAAGTGGAAAGCCCAGCTGCAGCGGGTGCTTTGATGAAGGCCCCTTATCGATTTGCTCAACACGGGGAAGCGGGGCATTGGATCTCCGATGTGCTTCCGCATTTATCGAGCTGTGCGGATGATTTAGCGGTTATCAAGTCGATGTATACGACTAACCTAACCCATGAACCGGCGCTGTTTAAAATCCATGGTGGTCAAGAAATGCCCGGATTGCCCGCTATGGGGTCATGGGTGTCGTACGGACTTGGCACGGAAAATCAAAATTTACCGGCATACGTTGTGTTGGATGATCCGCTGGGTTTGCCGGTAAACCAAACACAGAATTGGCAGGCTGGGTATTTGCCACCGACCTTTCAGGGCACTCGTTTTCGCAGCACCGGATCGCCTGTGTTGAATCTTGAGCGAGCGTTTGAGGAGTCGGACCAGATAACGGAGCTGGAGCGAGATCTAATTGCGGGGTTAGATCGCATTCACTTGGAGAATCGTCCGGGGCAATTGCAACTTGATGCGCGGATTGAGAGTTATGAATTAGCCGCAAGAATGCAACTAGCAGCGACAGATGTATTGGATATTACCCAAGAGACTAAGGCCACTTTAGCGATGTATGGAATCGGGGAGGAACCGACGGATTCCTATGGTCGGCGGTGTTTGTATGCGCGGCGACTGGTGGAACGAGGAGTACGATTTGTTCAACTGTTTATTAATTTCCAGATTTGGGACAATCATACAGGCCTTGAGAAGGGCTGTCGCGCAGCATGTGAGCGGACCGATTTGCCGATTGCGGGGTTGCTTAAAGACTTGAAACAGCGGGGCTTGTTGGATTCAACGTTAGTGGTCTGGGGAGGCGAATTTGGCCGCTTACCGATTGCTCAATTGCCAGGTGACAAAAATGTTGTGAATGCCGGGCGAGATCATAATAAGAACGCTATGATCACCTGGATGGCCGGCGGTGGAGTGCAAGGTGGTGCATCTGTTGGCGCGACGGACGATCTAGGATTTGCCGCCGTCGAAAATCGGATCACGGTTGCCGATTGGCACGCTACGATATTAAACCAACTAGGTTTGGAATATGAACATCTTTATTTCGAGCGCAATGGTCTCAAAGATCGCTTGACTGGTGTTGAAGAAGCTAGAATTATTCGCGAAATTCTAACCACGAATTGACAGCCACCTTATTTTTCAGTGCTGCCGACAGCGGGGTGGGCAAAGTCGTTGTACAGTTCCGTCATCTTTGCGGCGTTGACTTTGCCATGATGTACCACCATTCGATACCTGGTGACAAGAGGTTTTTTAGGTTCGATCTTGTAGTCACCTAATACCATGGGGGCCCAACAAAAATAAGGCTTGGTTGGGTGTAAACGGACTGGCTGTGGGAAACGATAGTTATCTGGGTGATTGAGTACGGTAATGCCTGCGTGCTTGTCATCCGAGACGGGACCGTGAATATTAACCCATTTGGGTCGAGTGTGATTTCCAGCGTCGCGATTTTTGCCTTCGCTCGTTAGAAATCCAGCAACTGCGGTCGTTTCCCCCCAATTGCGACGACCGCGGATTGCCCAGCCTCCGTAATGATATTCTTGCAATACCAAAGGATCATCGGTTGCGCATTTCTGCGTCGAAGTGAAATCAATCAAAAACAATTCGTCTTGTTGGTAGACAACAACTTTCCATTGTTCTGTGAGCACGGTGTCGGTTTTATTTGGGCCAGTAAAGGCGACGTGATGTAGTTCAGCGACAAAACCCCCGAACACAGGTCCGGTAACAGTTCCTACTAAATTTGCATGAGTCACGTTACCTTGTTTGGCGGCCTGGTTCCAAAAATCCACAACTTGGCCACGAAAAGTGGTCTTGGTGTAGGGGAACATGACACCGTGTTGATGCATGTGATCTGGTGGAAAGTCATCCGTTAAAACATTGCCCTGTGGGTCGAAGATGGGGTGGATAAATCCAGAGCGAGCGTAGTATGGTTTGGTTTCGTCAGGACTGGGGCGAATCGCCATGTTGTATTCCAGTACCGGCAATTTTCCCACGGTGATTTTGATGGCGTCGTTGGTATTGGTGGCTCGGACCCGCGGAATCCGCTTCGGAAATCCATCAACAAGGACTAAGCGGTATGTGCGAGATTGGCCTGAATACAGCGGTTGTTCTAGCATCCAGCGGACGACGGGTTTGTCGCCGCTGTAATCGGATTGAGTAGGTACTCGCTCGTTAGTGTCGTTGGAAATGAGAATGAACGGGTGGCGATTGGGAATGCTGTCCGGAATCGGTGACTGCACCGGTACGCCGACTCGGTCATATAAACCAGCATCGATCTTAATGATATTGTCTTGGGCATAGACAAAAATCGATTGCGATAGCATCAAGAATAGGATCGTCAAAAATCTAAATGGCATGCTTGGTTATCCCTCTAAAATAATGTCTAGGATGTTAGGCTATATCAGTGGCAATCTTTACAGGATACAATAAAAGGAGTTGGATGAGCATCCAATCACTTATTAAGAAAGGAATTGTTAAATGTTAAATAAATATAGTAAATCGGTTTTAACGGCGCTGGCGGTAACGATATGTTTCGCTTGCCATAGCGACCAAGAAGTTCAAGGAGCAGAAAAAGTGCCCGCTGCACTAAATCACACAGCCAAAGACATTGATGGCAAAGATGTGAAGCTTTCAAAATATCAAGGGCGGGTGTTGTTAGTTGTCAATTTGGCAAGTCGCTGAGGCCGTACTCCTCAATACCTGCAGTTGCAGGCACTTCATGCGAAATACAATGCCAAAGGCCTTTCGGTTCTAGGATTCCCTTGTAATCAGTTTAATTTTCAAGAACCTGGCACAGATGCTGAAATCAAAGAATTCTGTACGGCTAAATACTCCGTCGCTTTCGATTTATTTTCAAAAATCGATGTAAATGGCGACGAAGCCCACGGGTTCTACAAGCACTTAACGTCTCAAGGCACTCTTCCGAAACAAGAGGGAAAGATTTCATGGAATTTTGAAAAATTCTTAATCGATCGTTCCGGTGCCGTGATTGCTCGATTCGATGGAAAAGTGAAACCAGATTCCGCTGAGATCGTGAAATTGATTGAACAACACTTGGCAAAATAAGCCAGCCTGTGACTAATGACATGGTAAATGAACACAGCCGTTGCTGCTCATTGCGAGTAGTCAACGGCTGTGTTATTAAATGGACTATCAAAGAACATAACTCGCGTAATTGAGAGTACCTGTGAGCAACGAAGTTCAAGCATTAATAACGATACTTAAGCAAGCAGCCCAACAATCACCCGCCGCGCAGAATTGGCCTGTGGCCGTGGATACGTGGTTTTCTTATTGTGATGCGGCTGAGATGAGTTTGTTATTTCAGGAATTATTGCAACTCAAGGTGCCCCTAGACGAAGGTTCTCAAACTGCGTGGGGTAAGCTGCTCGAACAGTTTATTGATTTACAACGGCGGTCGTCTTTACTTACAGACGCTGATTCGTCACCGGAGCTCACGGAATTGCCAGCGCGTCAGGACTTGATAGAGCTTTATAGCTTTTTGGGCACCGAGAGTCGCATTCGTCACCAGATACTACTGTTGTTGGCAACGCGTGCCGATGATGCCAGCACCGAGGCGGTTGTTTCGTTGTTGATTAATGATCCACCGCTCGAGGTAGCGGGGTTTGCGATTGCGTTGAGTCCCTATTTGCAACGTGACACGAATTGGGATTTGTTGTTCCCCGCATTATTTCAAGCGCTACGACACCCCATTGCTGCTGCGGCGGTGCTTGATCTCGCAAATTACTTGTGCCGAAATTCCAAATTAACGCCTCACGCTGCCACTCCAATTAGTACTCAGTTGGTCCATTTATTAACCGGTGTTGTCGAACAATTAAGCATGATTGAGGATGGCTCCATCATGAAACAGCATGCCGATTTGACAGCCCCTGAAATTGCCGAACAGGTCAACCAAGGTGTTTCATTGGCAGTTTCACTGTGCGACGCGTTGGCCTTAGTGGGTGATCCGGAATTATCATCTGTAGTATTTCAAGCGATGAATCTCGGCCATCGGCGGATCCAAGTGGAAGCGGCAGCGGCACTGATAAAACTTGAACAGGATGCGGGGCGGCAGCGTCTGGTAACCTTGGCGGAGGAACCGGCGATACGTATTCGAGTTTTGAAATATGCCGAAGAATTGGCTGTTATCGATGAGGTCGATCCGCAATATACAACGCCGACTGCTCGAGCGGAGGGCGAACTTGCACTATATCTTGCACAACCTCACATCATGGGCTTACCGCCCGTTCGATTAGAGTTATACGACGAAGTGAAGATGTATTGGCCAGGATTTGATGAGCCCCAAACTTGTTTTTTGTTTCGTTATGAATATCTGATAGGCGATGAACCGTTGATGAATATTGCAATCGCCGCTCCGGAGGTTCAAAGCGTTACAGCGGATCTAACGCATCGTAGCCCCGAAGATATTTATGCATTGTTTGCGGCAGAAGGAATCACGCATGATGAAATATTTGAGATGAATGCGAACGACTTAGACAGCCAAGCGGAAATCGATATCATACGCTTACAACGGCGTGCGCACGACCGAGGATATGAGCAGATAAAGCTGATTCAGTTGGGCTTTTTCTTTGGAGATCGTGTGTTGTCGGCCGAAGCCACTCGCGACGGGGTTTCCGGAATCGTAATTGTTGATGCCGCAGATGATGTTTGGTTTGCTCAACAAAACTCTCAGCGACCCTTAACAGCCCAAGATGCGTACAATATTTACAAAGGGCGAAGGTTAATAGCGACATTTAATCCGGAATTAGATCCCGAGCGGGAAACCGCTTAAGAAAGTAATAGCGATGACATCTGATCTATCACCCGCATCTTCGACCCCACCACTGCCTCCACCGTCTCCGTCGAACGAATTTGGAATTCGTCGGACGCTGTACTATTTGGCTGGGTTGATGATTGTGTTGCTGGTCATGGTATTAGTGACAGCCCCTGAGCCAGTATCGTCGAAGTTCATGGGGCAGCGAATTACATTTCGAGGTGTTAGCTTGAGCGCGGATTCTGAGATTAAGGTTTTTGACCTTGAATCGCATCGCGGAAAAGTTGTGCTCATCAATTTTTGGGCGACCTTTTGTCCTTATTGTCTTGAAGAGATGCCGCATTTGCAGCGTATTTATACGGATCTGCAACATGATAATTTTGTGGTTATTGGTGTCAGCAGCGATCAGCCTGATCGTTTAGAGGGTTTTTTGGCCGAACAGAGCCAACCGTGGGCTAATATTTTCGGTATCGATGCGGGGCGTTTAAGTCGGAAGTTTGACGTAAATACTATCCCGCGAGCTTTCTTAATCAATCGCAAAGGCGTGCTTGTTGCCGTGGGCAACGGGGTTGAGTCGATTCAAAACGAAATTTATGCGCTTGTTCGTAACGACTCGTAGTGTTTGCCGTTAACAGAAGTGGCTTAAACGGTTAGTTTATGGGTAGTTAAAGAAACGAAAACAGTAACAGGAATCAGGTTTAGAATGGATATTGATGGTGGTTCGCCGACGGACCAGACAAACGAAACAGCAAGTGATGGCAACGAAGGCAACGAAAGTAACCCAAGTAGCGAAGGTGAGCAGCAAATTGGTTTTGCTGATATGGACCTTAGTAGCGACATGCGTCGTTCGCTAGAGCGAGCTGGTTATGAAGAGCCATCTCCGGTTCAAGCGGGTGTTATTCCTCCAGCGTTGGATGGACATGATGTAATGGGGCAAGCCCAAACGGGTACTGGCAAAACCGCTTCCTTTGCCATTCCCATTCTCGAGCAACTGGCTGCGCCACAAGAGATTCCGGGTGTGCAAGCTCTTATATTGGTACCGACAAGAGAGTTAGCTGGACAGGTTCGTGAAGAATTTGAAAAACTTGCTTACTATATGGATATCAAAACAACCGCTATTTATGGCGGCCATCCGATCAAGAAGCAAATCGAAGTGTTAAAGAACGGCGTACAGGTTGTGGTGGGAACACCTGGTCGAGTGATCGATCATATTAACCGAGGTACGTTGAATTTACATGAAGCATGGTGCGTCGTTCTTGATGAAGCAGACCGCATGCTTGATATTGGATTCCGTCCGGATATTGAAAAAATACTGCGTGCCGTCACCCGCAAAGACCGACAGACATTATTACTAAGTGCGACGGTTCCGCCTTCGATTCAACGCTTGTCCACGCAATATATGTATAAGCCGATCATGTTAGATTTTTCGTCCACGAACGTTGCGGCCGATACAATCGATCAATTTTATTTTACGGTGGACCGCAAGCGAAAATTCGCTTTGCTGAAGCGTTTGATACAACGTGAACAACCTCATCAAGCCATTGTTTTTTGTCGCACAAAACGAGGGACCGATCGTATTGCTCAACAATTAGCCGAGACTTTTGACAACGTGGGCTGCATTCATGGTGACATGAACCAATCGATGCGTGACCGTGTGATGAAAAAATTTCGCGATGAAACGTTGAAAGTACTCGTGGCAACAGACGTTGTCGGACGAGGTATTGATGTAACGAGCATTTCACACATCATTAATTTTGACACACCCGAAGATTGTGATGACTATGTACATCGTATTGGTCGAACTGGGCGGATGGGTCGTGAAGGTGTGGCCTATACGTTCGTCTCGGATGATGAAGGCGAGCTATTGACGAAGATTGAGGTCAGGGTCAATCGCTTGTTGGAACAGGACGCGATGGAAGGCTTTGAATTAAAAGTTGAAACACCGGTTGAGTATAAAAAAGAACGGGTCGCTGCGGTTGCGGCGATGCGTGGTCGAGGGCCCGCGAAACATCGCCGGAGGCTGTAATGATGCGGAGCGGTTCCCAGACTAGATTCATCATGGGCTCTTGGGCCTGCTTACTATTGGTGAGTTGCTCGTCGCGTGAAGCCGCACGACCAGACAATCCGGTGGCGAAACAAAATGGCACAGCGGTAACCAAGGGTGAGCAACCACAACCGCCAGCCCCGCCAGCCGCAGTTGTCGTAAGTCCTGAGAAACAAACCAAACCGGCTATGCAGCCGTTGCCAATACAGATCGACGGACCCGCTGCCGCCGCTCGCAAAAATCCGCTGGACCCTGAGAAGATTCTCGCGCAGGGTATTCGAACGGTACAAGGCAAACATCTAACGCTTTATACCGATATGCCCGTAAACGCGGACATTCAGGTCTTGCCTAAAATCGTTGAACTGGCGATTCCGCAATGGTGTGAGTATTTCAACATTGCGGCCGAGAAAATGGCTTCTTGGAAAGTCACGGTTTGTTTAATACAAGATCGCAAAAAATTTGATGCAGCTGGCTTGATACCGGCATCATTGCCTAGCTTTGAGCATGGATATGCGTTTGGCAACAGATTGTTTATCAATGAGCAGCCGAGTGCCTACTATCGTCGTCACTTACTGTTGCATGAGGCTACGCATGCGTTCATGTTCGAAAACTTTTCCAGCGCGGGGCCACCTTGGTACATGGAGGGCATGGCTGAATTCTTGGCCACGCATGCTTGGGATGGTACACAACTTCAACTGCGACAGATGCCAAAAACGAAAGAAGACGTTCCTTATTGGGGCAGAATCAAAATCATCAAAGACCAAGTTGCTGAGAAAAAAGGGCTGATGATCAGAGAGATCATGAATTTTGGAAGTGATGCTCAGTTGCGAGTAGATGCCTACGCTTGGAGTTGGGCGGCCTGTAGTTTTTTGGATACGCATCCCGCTTTTCAAAAGACGTTTCGGGAACATCGGAAGAATATTGGAGACAGTTCACCAGAGTTCTCACTGGACTTGGTAAAAGCCTATGGTGACCAATGGTTTCAGGTTCGTCAGCAGTGGCAAGTATTTGTGATGAATATGGAATATGGTTTTGATATTATGCGAGAATCCATTGATGTTGTCGAAGTTAGGCCACTTGAATTAGCGGCTGCAGTGATCACGGTTCGTGCCGATCGTGGTTGGCAGTCTACGGGTTTGCGAGTGACCGCAGGAATGAAATTGGCAATTGCGGCTACTGGGCGATTTGTTATTCACCGTGAAGACTCTACCGAGCAACCGCAGGGAGTGCCATGGGAAAGTGAAGCCGGAGGGATTACGATACGCTATCATCGGGGGCAGCCGTTGGGAAAATTGTTGATTGCACTCGATGAACCACATCAATTAGGCGAAACTGGTTTAGCTAATTATGGTGCTGTAGGTGAGGGTGGAGATTTTACGATTCCGTCCAATGGAGTGCTTTATTTTCGAGTGAACGATTCCCCGGCTGAACTAGCTGCGAATGAAGGTGCCTTGCAGGTAACATTGCAGCAAGTCACAGAATAGGCACCGATCCTAGCGATGTCTGATTGACGAACTAGCGTTGGGCCTCCACAATTTTTAGTTGACGTATTTGGAACTGCATTTAATTACAGATAAGAAGGAAGTGAACAAACGAATGAGCGTAATGCAAACGCAAGACCCCGCCGTTTTTGAGAGCATCGAACAAGAACGCAATCGTCAACGATTTGGATTGGAGATGATTGCTAGCGAGAATTATACGAGTCGCGCTGTGATGGAAGCGTGTGGTAGTGTTTTGACCAATAAATACGCAGAAGGATATCCAGGCCGCCGATATTATGGAGGTTGTCAGCATGTTGATACCACGGAATCAATAGCGATTGACCGAGCCAAAGAATTGTTCGGCAGTGATTCCGTTAATGTTCAAGCACACTCGGGCTCCCAAGCTAATATGGCCGTTTATTTATCGTGTTTAGAGTATGGCAATTGTGTGATGGGCTTGGATCTCGCTCACGGTGGTCACTTGACGCACGGCATGCATCTCAATATTTCCGGCATTCTCTACGACTTTGTGAGTTATGGAGTCGACGCCGAGATGCACCGTATAGATATGGATCAAGTGGCGAAGTTAGCTAAGAAGCACAAACCAAAATTGATCGTGGCTGGTGCCAGTGCTTATCCGCGAGAAATGCCTCATGATGAATTTGCACAGATTGCGGAAGATGTTGGAGCATTGTTGTTTGTGGATATGGCCCATTACGCGGGACTTGTCGCAGCCGGTGTCCATCATAACCCAGTCGCGTGTGCAGACTTTGTGACGACGACAACACACAAGACTTTACGAGGCCCTCGAGGCGGGATGGTGATGTGTAAAGATGAACACATCAAGGCGATCAATCGCAGTATTTTCCCTGGCTTGCAGGGCGGGCCGTTGATGCACATCATTGCTGGTAAAGCGATTTGTTTTGGCGAGGCGTTAACGGATGAATTCAAAGAATATGGCCAACAGACAGTCGACAATGCGAAAACCCTCGCGGCTGCATTACAAGCTGGCGGTATGAAATTGGTCAGTGGCGGAACAGATAATCACTTGATGCTGCTTGATGTAGCTCAGTCGTTAGGCATGGGCGGTAAACTTGCCGAAGCCGTATTGGATCAATGTGGAATTACGGTCAACAAGAATATGATTCCCTTTGACGAACGAAAACCAAATGACCCATCAGGGATTCGTATTGGTACGCCAGCGTTAACAACTCGAAAAATGGGCGCCACTGAAATGAACTCCATTGCCAATTGGATGATAAGTGGCTTGCAAGCTCCCGAAGACACCACGCTGCATGCCTCAATTCATCAACAGATTCGCGAATTATGCGGACAGTTTCCGGTGCCTGAAGACAAAGTAATCTCCGCATAATACCGCAGAGCGTTTTTGGTTTCTTAACAATTTGTTGTACGATATATGTAGAACGACATGTAGGACAATCGATCACATTGCCTATAATGCATTAGGTGAGTGTGAAGTTCTTTATCGATGATAGTCAGAACTCACAAGGTAATTCTAAATAGGGTAAACAAGTTAGCGATGTCAGATAAGAATAGAATTTTAATTGCCGACGACAACCAAGCGAATTGCGAATTGCTCGACGCTTATTTGTCGGAATTGGATTGCGAGATCGATTTTGCCATCGATGGACAGGATACGCTTGATAAGGTTGCTTCGTTTAATCCCGATTTGATATTACTAGACGTAATGATGCCCAAATTCAATGGATTTGAAGTTTGTGAACAGATCAAAACCGCTCCGGCCACGGCTACGATTATGGTTCTGATGGTGACAGCGTTGAATGAACGGGGTGATATTGAACGTGCAGTTAAGGCGGGAACGGATGATTTCTTGTCGAAACCAGTCAATCAAGTTGAGCTGTTAAAACGCGTGGAGAACATGTTAAAGTTAAAAGATGTCACTGACGAAGTTGAGCGATTACGTAAGTATATCGAAGAGATGGAACAGTAGATTTGCTGTGAAGTTGGAATTGTACGCGTTTACCCAGTCGATTGTTCGCTGAATCAAAACCAGTATAAGAGCGTGTTATGCCAGTTATAAAATCCACTCTCGCAAATCTAGCCAGCCGCAGATTTGCTTTGTGTTTGATTTGTATTATCTGTTTTGCATTGATATCCCTGTTGTGCTCACAAACGGTTCGCGCGGCTCAAGACAGTTCCACAACATCGCGACAAGCTCGCATTGCGGTATTGATCGAACAATTAGGCAATGATGATTTCACGACTCGAGAAGTTGCTCAAGGTAAATTGCTTGAACAAGGGTTATTTGCGTTTGATCAATTACATGTTGCTCAACATCATGATGACATTGAGGTATCTAAACGCGCGATGTTTCTGATTGGCAGCATTCGCATTCCGTGGACGGTGCGTACCGATGGCCCCGAAGTGCGTGCTATCTTGAGTGGATACGCAGACAAAAACAGCGAAGATCGTAAGAGTCACATGCAACGTTTAGCTGCTCTAGATGATTACCTAGGGATAGCAGCGCTGAGTCGTATGGTTCGCTATGAATCATCGAATCGTCTGTCGCGGTTTGCCGCGCTGTTAATCATGAACCAAGTCGTTCCTGCAGATGGTGCCCGTACCACAGGGCTAGTTGCAGAATTAGAAAGCTTGCACAGTGAGAGTAGTCGAGTGGGAGCACGCTGGGTGCAAACATATGCGTTGTCACTAAAATCTCCTCAGGAATCCGTTGCCGCTTGGGATAAAATCACTCGTGCCGAGGAAGTGTTGTTAGCTACGTTTCCTAATCAATCTAGCCGCACGCTGCTGCGAAATTTATTGAGATGGCAATTCCAATTATTGAGAGGTCTAGGTGACAAGGAAGCCGCTGCCCACGTTGCCCGCCGCAGCGTTAATTTATTGGACGGTTCCCGTGAGCAACTTATCGAAGCGATTGATTGGTTTGCCAGCGAAGAAAGCTGGGAATATGCTGGGTTAATCGAAGAGCGATTCCCGATTGAGTTTGGAGAATTACCAGAACTGTTATATCGACTAGCGGAAGCGCACCAGTATGCAAAGAACGAAGAACTAGCGGCTGAGGCAGTGCAGCGAGCTATCGCAATAAAGCCTGAAGATATCGTCGCTCATACCACCATGGCCGTGTGGCTAACCAAACACCATTTTTATGATTGGGCCATCGCTGAATATCAACAATGTACGGAGCAAGCAACCGTCGAGTCGGATATGGGTGTTCGTGTGCGGATTATTTTGGCGGAGTTGTTGCATGATTTGACGCGGGACTTGGAAGCCGCGGAGGCTTTGGCTGGGGTTATAGAACAAAAAGATAATAATGCCACGGTGATGGCCGTCAAGCGATTTTATCCGAGTTTCGCGGCATTGGAATCGCGCTATATCTTTTACCAAGCAAGTGCGGCTGCGGAACGAAAAGATTTTCCACAGCAAAAAATACTGTTAGAAAAAGCTCTGACTCTCGATCAATACGATGGTGACGTACTCATCGCAGCATTTAAGTATTCCCAGACCGATGAGAAGTGGCGGCAGGATACCCTAGCGAATATAGCGGCAGCTGCAGAACATTATGCAACAGAAGTCGATCAACTAGAGAAGAAAATTAAAACAACATTGGATCGTACCGCGAAGGCTCAAATGGCCTATGATTTGGCGCGCGCCTATAACCAATACGCTTGGCTCGTCGGCAATACGGTTGGTGACTTTGAGCAGGCCATTAAATTTAGTCGTAAGTCGCTTGACGTCCGAGGTTGGGAATTATCTGGATATCTTGATACATTGGGACATGCGTATTTCGGAGCGGGGAAGTTTGAAGAGGCTGTGCTATGGCAAAGCAAGGCGGTGGAGCTGGATCCTGCGAGCCAGGCGATGAGCCGTAAGTTGAAGGTCTTTCAAGCGGCGTTGAAAAAACAAAACGCCAATGACGGGTAAAAGTTTTCGCAGACTGGCTTTGTTTTTGATTGCCACAAATCCTATAATGATGCGTACCTGTAATAGCTAATCGATGTCTCATTGAATCAAATAGGATCTCAATACGTGCTTTCCGTAAGACCAAAAGTTGCTGAACTTACTTTTCAACTCTATGGTCGCTCCTTGCATCCAGAATTATTCGAGATCTTTGAAACCCGCTGCGTTGAACGAGGTGATTATAAAGTAACTATCGCGATCACTCGTGATGGGCATGTGATCTCGTTTGAGCATAATAATGTAGTGTTGGCTGAAGTAGCTGCTGCGAGTACTCAACCCCTGCCGCGTCGACGACGATTGTTGTCACGTAAACTCGAAGGCGAACATTGTGAATCATTGTCATGCAAAGGTGGCGTTCATTATCAAACGAGCTTCCAACTAGAAAAAGTGTCGCCAGATATTTTCTGGAGCTTTCAACAGGAATTAGCTCGCGATAGCGAATTCAAAGGGATGGTACACGCCTTTAACAATAGTAACCGAGTGCAAACCGGTGCGCTGAGTTATATCAATATAGAAACGCGACAAAATCGTTTGTTGGTGCAAGCGTTTCATACGTTCCCAGATGACTATGCAATCGTCAAGAGTCAGTCTGTTTTTACGATTTAGTACGATTTAGTACGACGGGCACGAAGACGAATAGCAAACCGAGTGCGCTGAGAATCAGACCTCCCTTGGCCCAATTATAGAATGATGTTTGTTTTTTTTGTTCAACTAGGAAATCAACGGTCTGTTGTTCGCCAAGTCCACGGCCAACGATGACGGCGAAAACTTCAATGGATTCATATGGTGGCATCTGATCGATGACAATGTTGCCATATTCGTGTGCCGCGGCCGTTGTGTCGGTGGTGATTAGTTGTCTGCCAATAGAGTAGTTATACGTAGCAACAGCTAGGCCGATGGCGATAAATACAATTGCTATTGCGAATATAGATCCACTAACTGCATTCCATTCACGCTTGGGTGTGTCGAGTTGGACGTCGGCGAGAGTTAATTGTTTTACGTCACGCAAATTAGGCACAGCGATGCGGGCACCACATGAACAAGTGAGTTGATCGCCCGCTTGGGCAACCTGCACTGGTATGTCGAGTCCGCATTCACATGTTAATAGATAAGTGGACATAGAGAGTTTATGGGGTTGTAGTGTGTTATTGGAATTAGTGAAAGGTTCAATCGGAAGGGGCTGCTGAACCGCGAGCGGCCCACCAGGGTAAGCTGATACCGCCATCAACGAGTAGCGTTGCGCCGGTCATGTACGGGTTGGCGGGGTCGCTCAGAAATACGATTGCTCGAGCAATTTCTTCTGGCGTTCCTAATCGGCCCATGGGAATCTTTGCTCCAGCGGATTGGAGTGTTTCTTCGCTGGCAAATTTACGCTCGCCGGGAGTGTCAATCCAACCAGGCTGGATCATGTTGATGCGGATGCGATGCTCCGCCACTTCAATGGCAGCGGTCCGAGCCATATGCTCTAACGCTGCTTTTGACATGTTGTAGGCCATCGCTTTAGGGGCGGGAATGAACGCATGAGGCGAACTGACAAGCGTAATAATACCGCCATCACCTTGCGAAATCATTTGTTGTGTAGCTGCTCGGGTAAGATAAAATGCTCCCCACATCGTGACGTCTACAGTGCGTCGGAATCCTTCCATATCAGCTTGATAGAAAAACTCTCGGTCGCTGTAGGCAGCATTGCTGATGGCAATATCGACTCGGCCGAACTCATCGACACCACGCTGTATTAAAGACTCGACAGCCTCCTGGTCAGCCATGTCCGCCTGATGTGCGATAGCCTTGCCTCCCGCCGCTTCGATCTGCGCGACAACGCCGTGCGCCGCGTCTTCACTTGAGCGGTAATTAACAACGACATTTGCCCCAGATTCACCGAATGCTAGCGCCGTTGCTCGTCCGATTCCTAAACTCGCGCCGGTAACGACGACGGTTTGATTTGTGAAAGTTGTTTCGGCCATTATTGTTGTAAGTTTAGCAGGTTTACATAAAAGGATTGGATCAGGTACGTATTACATAGTATCTGCTTTAAGTATGCCACCTAAATGCAAACGCTGCGGGAAGAGTTGGTATTTTTTATCAATCAAAGTGTCTTTATATGCCGGAAAAACATGCTCTTTATTTTTCAATTTGACATCAATGCGACAAAGACAAAATAAAAGTTGTTTTTGTTGGTGGCTCGCGTACGTAAAAACATAGTAATGGTACAGGGGAGGAGGTATTTAAGAATACGTAGTGAGGTAGTGCCATCGTTCAACGCAGATTAGTTTTTTTGGTTATCTACTTGGATTATCAGGAATTCATTTGGTTTGATACTAGACCCAACGCTGTTGGTAGGTAAAATTAACCAAGTACAAAGCAAGTACAGGTGTTGACTAGATTTTTTACATGGCTGCAATAAGCAGGAACTCAGGCGTTTTTTTCATAAGGACATGAAAGAGCGAACCTAGTGGTATCAGGGAAACTGTACTGACTAGGCAAGAACACGATACTGGGCAGTTGCTCGGCATTGGGATTTCTTGGGAGGGATTGAATGTCAAATTGATTCGACTGGTCGTGTTGTTACGGTCACGGTTGAATCTCAAGGGCAACAATTCAGATGGAAATTGAATCTCTAGTCGGCACACATAAAAACCCAATGGTACATTTATCCGTGTTCACAGTGAGCCAATGGCGAAACGCCAATGCCACATGCTTAGAACCAATGAACCATTCAAGGTGCTGCAACTGAAAATAAGCCAAATATAGATTCAGCATCATCTTAAAGATTGCCTTCAATACGTTACCACAAAGTTGTTACTTTCCACCGTTATTAGTAAACACTAACTACACATTGATCTTTAAGATATTTCAGCGCCAATTTTTTGTTCTTTTGATGAGAACAGAATTCAATCAACAATCCAACTACACTTTAATCTGCCAGGAATTAAAAGTATGAATGCGTATTCTTCACCTTTGGATGATTTCGAAGAAGATCCAGCACAGTCCAACACGACCGAAAACAGTAGTTTTCAAAATGGTGCGACAGGATCAACTGAAAGTAAAACGGCAACGCCGGCAACACCGAGTACTGAAATAGTTGAAGAAACGACTACGGTAGATCAACAGGAATCTTGGTCGGATGATCCGGTTCGTATGTACTTAACTCAAATGGGCGAAATCCCGTTATTGACTCGAGTCGAAGAAATTCGACTGGCAAAACGTATTGAAGATACTCGCCGAGACTTCCGCGCTAAGCTTTTAGAAAGTGATTATGTTTTTCAAATGGCGTTCAAAGTACTCGGTCGGGTACATCGTGGCGAACTGCCATTTGATCGAACTGTTCAAGTGTCAGTTACCGATCGTCTAGAAAAAGAACAAATTATTGGCCGCTTGCCCGGCAACCTTGCGACTCTCGGAAAACTTTCACGCCTTAACAAACGCGACTTCCACGTAGCAGTCAACAAGAAATGTACCGCTGAAGAACGCAGTCAGGCTTGGCAAAACCTAGGCCGTCGCCGACGCCGTTGTGTTCGCCTAGTTGAAGAACTTGGTTTGCGTACACACCGCATCGAACCGATGATTCAAACGCTGGAAGATTTTAGTAGTTGCATTGATCAACTACAACAAGACATTGAACAAGCCCGCGAGAGCAAAGATCACCAGACCAAGCGAGACTTACTGGGACAGTATCGTAATATCTTGTTAGCGATTCAAGAAACGCCGACCAGCTTGCGAAATCGTGTGAGATACATCAAACGTGTTTACTCAATCTACCAACAGGTCAAACGAGAATTGTCTGAAGGTAACTTGCGGTTGGTCGTCTCGATTGCCAAGAAATATCGCAATCGTGGATTGAGCTTCTTAGATCTCATCCAAGAAGGCAACGCTGGTTTAATGCGAGCGGTTGATAAGTTTGAGTACCGACGTGGTTTTAAGTTCTGTACGTATGCAACTTGGTGGATTCGCCAAGCGATTACTCGCGCAGTTGCGGACCAAAGTCGTACCATTCGTATTCCTGTGCACATGGTGGAAACGATGTCACGCGTGCGAAACTGTTCGCGACAATTGTTGCAAGAGCTAGGTCGTGAGCCAACACTCGAAGAAACAGCTCGACGCAGTGAGACGACCGTTGATGAAGCGCGTCGTGTATTGGCGATGAGTCGTTATCCAATATCACTCGATCGACCTGTCGGCAATAGTGAAGACAGCCAATTTGGTGATTTACTGCCGGATGGCGGTGCGGAAAGTCCAGCGTCTGGTGCAGCTCAGGAAATGTTGCGCAATCGTATCGGAAATGTTCTGAAAACATTGAGCTATCGCGAACGAGAAATCATCAAGCTTCGTTATGGGCTTGGCGACGGATACAGCTATACGCTGGAAGAAGTGGGCCATATTTTCAAGGTTACTCGCGAACGCATTCGTCAAATTGAGGCGAAGGCTGTGCGGAAACTACAACAACCGAGCCGCAGCCAAGAACTGGTCGGATTTCTCGACTAGAGTGGTGATTGTCTCGAGGATCTACTGCTATACCGCTTTTAAGATTGCATTAAAACGGCGTCGGTTGTCTTGTCGAAAGCGTCGGCAGATGGTGACGAGTGCTTGCGGACTTTCATAACCCAGTAGTGATGCCAACGTTGTGAGCGCCAGCGGTTCTTTAGGCAGGTCATGACGGGCTGAGGTATCCATCAATCGCAATCCAGCTTCGATTTCGCGCAGGAAAGTGTACGATTGGCCTAAAGCTTGTGCGTCTTCACTGCTCAGGCACCCTAAGGCGGCAAGTTGTTCCATTGCTGCCAATGTTCCGACCTGTAGAATCTCTTGATGTTGCGGGGCATGTTTGAGTTGCAACATTTGCACAATGGTCTCGACGTCCATTGTCCCGCCAAGATAACGCTTTAAGTTATGTTCAGCGGCGCCCTCTTCAGATTCGATCCTTAGATTATAGATTTCCTGTTGCCAATTCTTTTTTCGTGGCATCGAGATAATGGTTTGATGAATTTGCGAGATGAGCGTCTTGCTGCTGTTCGTTGCATCACTTGAGTGGTAAACGACCCGTGAATTACAGAGCCGTAAAAAATGACTGACTTGGGCTTTGTCACTACCAAGAAATTTAACGAATGCGGAAATTTCGACGGCTAAAGAACCAGTGGGCGTCGTTGCCCGCAGTTTGCTATTCATTTCAAACAGTCGACCGTGGGGCCCAGAGCGGGTTACCGTTTTGAGGATCCGTTTAGCAAGTTCATTAAAGAAATGGTGGTTGGACGTCGGTTTGCTGTGATGGTCGCGGTCTTGTGTGACGGTTGTGCCCTCAGCATCATACAGAAATAGGATTTCTGCATCGCTATGAAAATTTGGTTCGCGGCCGCCAAGTTTACCAATGGCTAGCATGAGAAAGGCCGCGGGCTGACCGGCATGTGCCCCGCTGTCAATCGTCGGGATACCGTACTTGCTCACCAATTGTTCGTAATTGTCGTCAGCGACTTGCTCTAAACATACATCCATGATGTCTGATAGTGATTGATGTGCCGCGGATAAACTGTCTTTGCCAAGGATGTCTCGGACTCCTACTCGCAAATGTTGAGCATGCTTAAAAGTCTGCAACACATCAATGAGCGAGGAACCACCGAGTGAGGCGCTTTTCGTTAACTCGCGGAGAATGTTTTGTAGCGATTCTTTATTTGGCAGTTGATCTAGGATCAATGAATCCATCAGTTCATCGATCATTCCGGGATAGCTCGTCAAAATTCCAGTCAGGTAGGGACTTGTCGAACACAACTGCACATATAGCTGTAGCGTTGGCGGATTTAATTGAAACAATTCCCAGAGTACGCCTTTGCCACCAAGGGATTCACTAACGGCGCACAAATTGGCCAAAGTGGAATCTGGATTTGGTGTTTGAGCGATTGCTTCTAACAATTGGGGCGCGATTAACGCTAGAAAATGACGGCAGCGGCGAGTCGATAAGAAGGAAATACGTTCTGTTGCCAGGTCCGTTAAGTATTGGTGCGCGAGTTGGACATTACGGAAGTTATGTTTACCGAGCACTTCTTTTAAGCGTTGATCGGAGGGGTGAGGATCGAGCACAATATCCATTTCCGATGGCGTGTCGGGTTCTTGGTCCACAAAGGAATCATCCAATAATCGATCGAGAATCTTACGGCTTAGTGTGACAGCATGCCGCACATCATTTACCAACCGGTCATTTTGTTCGTCACCGGTATACCCGAGGCTACTAGCGAGGTGCTGGAGACGTTTGGGATTTTGGGGTAAGGCCGTGACATTGGAATCCGTGATAACCTGAAGTCGGTGTTGGATGTGTTTCAGCGTCAAATATGAATCGCGGAGCGCATTTTGTTCTTCAGCGGTAAGCAATTCGTTGTGGTGTAAGGCTTCGATGGCATTGATTGTTCCGGCCATCCGAATGTTTGCAAAAGCGGTGCCATTGAGCAATTGCACAAACTGTATGACTGCGACAATGTCGGCTGTGGCTCCGGGCGTAGACTGCATATCCAACACCACGCTGGCGGTATGGTCCCCGCGATAGAGCCGACGTTTTTGTGAACGCATTCCAGTCATGTCGGCACGACTTAGATAGCGTCGGTAAATCCATTTGTCGATGCGCCGGAGAAATTCAGCACCTAATTCAGCATTGCCAACACAGGGGCGTGCTCCGATGAGAGCACAGCGTTGCCATGTCCGGCCGGAAAAATCAAGATATTGAACGGCAGCATTGAGATTAGTTGCTGGTGAGGAATTGTTATTGGATAGTGGGAAACTTACATCAATCGTGAAAAGCGGTTCGCCGGTGGATGAAGTTAACAACGCCAGCGTTTTGGCCAACACCTTATTAAGGACATCAGCACCCGCACCGTTGTTCGACCCGTCATACACCATCAGGATGTTTACCGTGTCGCCATAGCACATTTGGTTGGCAGCGAGATCTCCGAGGGCAATCACGGCGAATTGGTCTGTAAGGCTGGAGTCCGTTGCTGCTGCGGTGCGACTCACCGCCACCTGAAACGCCGCTGCAAGTAATCCTTCATGCAAATAACTGGTTTGTTCTAGCACAGTATCCGGAGTTTGTTTTCGGATGAGATCACCGTAGGCGATTCGCAGCCACTCGCGATGAAGAATGCGTTGTAGTTGACGCTTGACAGCCGTATCACCGGAAACACTCATTATTTCGTTAAGGATTTCATCGAGAATGATCCCGCGGTCGACACGCTGGCCGTCCGTTATCCGTAGTAAGTCATAACACTCCGGCTCGTCAATCAAGATTTGGCTGAGATGTTGACTGGCAGAAAAAATAGTAAGCAGCGTTACAAGCGCTTCAGTGTCTCGTTCCCACAAAGCCCCTAGCGATATTGGATTTCGCGACACACTGATAAAGTGTGCTAGTGAGTGAAGTACTTGTTCCGGTTGAACTAAGGTCGGCAGGATCTGTTCGAGTTGAGTCAGCGTGACGCTCACGAGATCAATCGTCATGCCCGCTTCATTTAGCGCTAACAAGGATCGGAATGCGGTGGCGGTTTCCGTTACACCGAGATTGGCCAACCAAGCTTGAGCGGCCTTGGGCGAATCGAGTAATTCAATGACTTGTGCAGCTTGCATGACATTATTCTATTGGATTTAGGTGCACAACGGGCTCAGCCTGATTGGCATTTGTGTTGTTTTCAACGAATTGGTCTATTGGCTTGGACGGCTCAAGCTATCAAACTGGGTACCGAGTTCAAACCAATTGATATCGGGATCTAATGATCCTTGATAGCTTACGCTGGCGAGTACCGGAGGCACACTGCACCTAGTTATCTCGTCAAAATTGGTCGCTTGGCTGATATCCTCTGTAGGTGTCGCCCGCCGGTTATTCAAAACCGCCCCCACCACGGGTAAACCATCTTCGAAGGCAGCGGCGGTAATAAGTGTTTGCAGTGTTTGGTTAATACATCCGAGTTCGTTACTTGCTACTAGGAGTAGTGGGTAGCCAAACTCATAGGCCAGATCAGCGACATAATCTTCATCACTGACCGGCGACATCAAACCGCCAATACCTTCGACAACAACAAAGTCATAATTGTCTTGCCAGTAGGTCAAGCCAGTCCGTAGTAATTTGGCATCGACTTGGCGTCCTTCTGCTTGAGCAGCAAGGTGTGGAGCTAATGGTGCAACAAATCGTTGCGGACAAACTTGCTCCAAGGAACCGGGCTGTCCGGCGGCGTCCCATAATTGTTGGGCGTCTGCGCTACGATGCTCGCCGTTTTCGAGCGGACAATCACTAGCAGCTGGTTTATAAACGCCCACGCGGATGCCGCTATGAACTAATGCTTGAATGATAAGTGAGGCGATATAGGTTTTCCCAACTTCTGTGTTGGTACCTACAATAAATAGACCTGGGGTAGCACGAGTCATAAGTTTGTCAAAGTTCGAGATATTCTTCGAGAGCTTCCCGCATCACATTCGGGTTAGGGTCGACTTTGGTCCATATTTTGAATCCAATGACAGCCTGATTTACGAGCATTGCCAATCCATCGAGCGTTTGACAACCGCATTGTTTTGCATCACGTAACAGTCGTGTTTGGGGTGGGTTAAAGACAACGTCGGCTACAACCATCGATGGCAACAGTGTTTCAACATCCAAGGGAACTTTCGCTTCGGCATCGCCTAACCCAATGCTGGTTGCATTAATTACGACTTGAACATCTTCATCGATTTCAAAATCACCGTCGAGTGTGACTAAATTGGCTTCGCAGTTATCAATTTGCTGCAGCACGGCAAGAAGTTCTTGGCCTCGTGACTCCGTGCGATTTACAATTGTGATACTAGCGGCACCGGCCAGTCCCAATTCGACTGCAATCGCTCGAGCAGCGCCACCAGCGCCCATGATGACAATCTTTGTCTCAGCAGGATCGATGACTTCGCGCAGTGATTGCACAAAACCTTTGCCATCGGTATTTTCACCAACCAGCTGCCCGTCTACTACATTGACGCAATTGACGGCGCCCATTAATCGAGCCGCATCGCTGAGGTCATCAAGATATTCAAGTACGGCCACTTTATGTGGAATCGTAAAATTACCGCCGCGAAATGACATCGCCCGGAATCCTGCCATGGCCTCGCCAAGATTTTCAGCGGGAACTTGAAGCGTTAAATATCGCCAATCGAGATTGCAGTCCACAAAGGCACGCTCCATCATGAATTGACTGGGATTTCCAGCAACTGGGTTTCCCATGCAACTAACAATGTCCTGAATCGGTTTATCCACCACCGCGATACCCTCTCCGTTCTTGCTCATTCAAAGTTATTTGAAAGCTGATTTCTATTGTTAGTATTGTGGCGCAGCATGCGCGTTTCTGCAATTGCAAACTTCTGGTCAAAATAGTCGAGGACGGTGGGGTTTAAATCAATCTGGAATGACGAGCGGAGGTTTGTTACTGCTAGGCGTAACTTCACCGCAGCGTCGAGCCTTGATACGCATGTAGGGAGCGGTAAATTGACATCGGTCACCAAAGCTACTGCGATCAGCGTCAGGATCCGCGTGAAAGGGTTCAATAAAATCTTCAATGACAAAGCCCGCTCGACATATTCCTCCCAAGATGTCTTCCCAGCGGTGGAGATACTCGTGTGTCCCTTCTTCCCGCAGTCGTGAACCTTGACTTTGATTCATGGGTAACATTGGTAGCGGTCCAGACCGATAATAGGGCTGATCTAACGTCCAGCCATTTTCACTGCGCTGCAAGCTCGTTTGTAAGCTTGTCGGTTGTTTATGTTGACTGATATAGATTCCCCCGGAACGTAGTACCCGAGCTACTTCCATAAATATTGGAGCGATGTTTGGTAAATAGCAGGTGCTGACCGGTTGGATGATGATGTCAAATTCAGCGTTTGTAAAAACAGAAAGGTCATCCATGGAAGCTTCGACGACTCGCAAATCAAATCCTCTTTGCTGTGCGACTTGACGGTCGAGTTCGAGCATTGCAGGTGATATATCGACGACGGTTACGTTCGCGCCGGCAGCGGCATAAATGGCACTTTGTCGCCCGCCGCCCGCTGCCAAACAGAGTACTTGTTGATTGGCAATATTACCGTCGAGCCAGCCTTGTGCATGGATTGTGCCGACGGGGTCGTTAAGATCTTCATCATTGGCGGGCTTCGTAAAGCACCGTTTACTGATAACCATTTTGTCCCAAGCCTTACGATTGTGTTCCCGCGCTAGTGCTTGTTCGACTTCTAAGTCTTGCTTTAATTTGCGGCTCATTTTTGTTTGCTTTCATCGTAAATGCTGCCATCGTCAAGTCGGTGAAAACGCTTTAGCCAATCGATCGCTGCTACAGAAATGCCCTCATGACCACCTTCAAATATAGTTACTCGACTTTGACCGGCGTAGCGGCGCAAATATATTTCTCGTCCCAAGGCAGCATCTTGCTCGCGATCCACCGGCAATGGATTCTCTAGCCGTCCTTGCGGGGTACTTAGTTGTTTCATTTCATTAGCGGTAATCAGACGATCCCCCGTTGCTTTGGCGATTTCATTGAAGGCGAGTAGTGAATGAGAAATGGGTACGCTACCGGTATGTCCATCATGAATACCGGCAGCAATATCAAGTGGGACTTGTTTGGAGTTTTTTAAAAAGGGCAGCGGCGATCGTTGACGGTATTGAGCATCAACTATAGCGCTGTCACCGGGTGCACCCCCGCAACTTTTTCGCATCATGTCTCCGTATCGTGATTTTTCATGTGCTGTGTACCATTGGGTGAGGTCGCTAATTCCAACCCAAGCACTTGCGGCTGTCCATATTTTAGGATGACGACTCACCATCAACATCGTCATATGTCCACCACCCGAGGCGCCGGTAAGATAGACGCGTGAATGGTCAACTCGATAGTTCTGTTTGGCCCAGGCGACGGCGTCGAGAATATCTTGTTGCGCTAGTTCACTTCCGCAGGCAGCGGGAGTTTGGTTGGGCCCACGAAAATGGGGAAACACATAGATCCATCCAAGTTTTGCCGCTTGTTTCTCGAGTACGGGTTTGGCTTGCTCTAATCCCGCACTCCAGCTATGTAGCGATATGAGCAACGGTATTTTGTCGACATTGTCGGACTTCTCGTAGCCGCGGGGTAAAATGACATAACAGGGCTGCTGCGTTTGATCGGCCGTGCTGGTAATCATGACTTTTATCTTCTTTTGAGCCAGATTACTCTGAATCGGAAAGTAGCACAGCAGTGCTGTGAAGATGGTTTTTAGTATCAGCTTGTGGAGCGGCATATTAATATTTTCACAGAGGGCCAAAAAAGGAGACAGAAACAGCACACGCTGTTTGACGGCATGCTTTTAGACAAACTACAATGTAGTCCATAACATCAGGGCATCTAATGAACGTCTTGCCTGTTTATCCTACCTGTTTATGCCTTCCAAGGAAAATAGACTCTTGCCAATGAAATGCTGCCGCACCCTATCACAGACATGGAATTTAGTGAAAATAGCATTTTTTGTTATTGTTCTGGCGGCTTGCCCATCCGCGACTTGGGCCGCACCGGTTATTTCCAGTGTTACTCCTCGGTCAGTTCGTCCTGCTCAAACTACAGAAGTCACCCTCGTTGGAACGGAATTAACGTCGCCGTTAAATGCTTGGACGACTTTCGCTGCAGATGTCAAAGTGTTAGCTACTGCGGAGGGAGCGGATGATAGCAAAACGGCGAAATTGGCGATCACATTGACAGAAAAATCGGCGGTCGGTGTGGGCGGGTTAGTGGTCTCCAATGCTCAAGGTGTCTCACAACTGTTTCTGGTAATGGTCGATGATTTGCCGGCAACAACTGACGGCGGCAAAAACAATACTGCCGAGACTGCCCAAGGAGTGGACCAACCGACGAATATTATTGGAACCAGTAGTGGAACGACACACGATTACTATAGCTTTCAAGTTACAGCCGAGGAGGTTATTAGCTTCGATGTATATGCCAGTCGCATCGGGTCTTCGATGGACCCAGTGTTGAGGTTGTTGACAGCTGCTGGCGATGAACTTGCCTACGCGGATGACAGTGATGGCTTGAATGCGGATTGTCGATTTCGTCACCAATTTGCGACGGCGGGTACGTATATCATCGAAGTTGCTGACAGCGGATACAAATCTGGCCAACCCTATGCATTGCGAATCGGAAATTTCCCAAACGTGACAACCGCTTTCCCGCTGGGCATACAACAAGGGGCAGAAGCGGCTGTCGGCTTTACGGGGCCCTCTAAGGGTGAAGCCCAAGTCTCATCAATTTATGAAAACGGAAATGCCAATGGGACGTTATTGGCCGTTTCAGCGCGAGCTGCCGACAGTAATGCCTCAGGCATGGCACTCGCGATTGCTTCAGGCGGTGTACAGGCTGTTGAACAAGAGCCGAATGATGAATTCAAACAGGCATCGCAAATTAACTTGCCGGGTGGAGCGAGTGGCTTGTTGGATCAAGCCGGTGACGTTGACCTCTTTAAGTTTCAAGCGGAGAAGGGCACACGTTTACGGTTTCGCGGCTACTCGCGCAGTTTGGGATCACCAGCCGTCGTAAAATATCGAGTGCTTAAAGTTGATGGCACTCAAGTAGCTGCCGCGGCCGTCACCGATGAAGATGAATTTGTGCTGTCATGGGTTGTTCCGGAAACAGGCGAGTACTTATTAGAAGCAGTTGATTTGTTGCGTCGTGGTGGAAACAACTTCGGATATCTTATTACCGCAGAACAAGGCAACTCGTTTTCTTTGTCACTTAAGAATGACAAAGCAACCAAGAATAAATATTTAGTCGATGCTAAACTCGGCGCGATCAGCTTTCCAGTGACTGTTGCTCGCGACGGCTATGATGGGCCGATAACGATTACAACAACCAATGATATACCAGGTTTGCAGTGGTATCAGAATGTCCTTGCCAAAGGCGTTAATGCTGCAACAGTTGTTGTGCAATTCCCAGCGGATATCGAAGCGGGTGCGCTAGTTAATTTCCAAATTGTGGGCGAAGCGGAAATTGATGGACAGACGGTGCAAATTCCACTGATGTCTCGCGAATGGATACGAACACAGTTCACAATGATGAGTCACCCTCCGTCCTATTTAAATCGATTGTTTCAATATGCGACCGTGGAAACGACTGCTGAGTTCTTTGAGCCGGCGTTTACGCCCGCAGTGGCTTATGTTCCACGGGGTTCCAAAACAGCAACTCTCTCGATGACAACGAAAAGCAAGTTGGAAGCATTCAAAGGTGCCTTGGTGCCTTTTTATGGTGATATATCCGACGGAGTGAGCGTGGCTGGAAAAGACAACAAAGGCACGCATGCCATTACAGTTACCGTTGCTGAAGACCTAACGCCGGAGCAAGCCAAGGAAAAATCCTTCACCGTGCATGCGTTTGCAGAGCACGCTGGGCGTGGGCACATGGTATCTCGTACGGTAACGATCGAAGTGATCGATCCGATCACAGTGTCAGTGGAATTGGCCGCGGCTATTACTGTCGGCGAAAGTCAGAAAATGAAAGTGGTTGTGGTGAGGGGTCCCGGTTCGAAGGCGGAAGCGGTAACAGTTGCCGTACAAGGATTACCCAAAACCGTGACCGTGCCCGCGGAAATTACGATCGCCGCAGACAAATCAGAAATTGAAGTGGAAGTAAAGGCGGCAGCAAACGCTGAAGCCGTAGCAATCCAAGACGTGCTTGTGACTGCTAATACAAAATATGCTGGTAAGGATGTTCAAGGCAGCAGTAACAAAATCGTTGTCCAAGTAAAGGCAGCAGAATGATTATGATAAATCGAATGAATTATATTTTCCAATTGAGATGGCTCTGCATTTTCGCAGTGATGTGTTTAGCATGCTTGCCCGCATCGGCGGCCAAAAAGGCCAAGCTAATACAGGTTGAAGTATTTCCTCCAGCTATCGTTTTAGCAGGCGTTCGCGAAGAAGCGCAATTGGTCGTTACCGGGCACTATAGCGACGGTTCGATTCGTGACTTAACGCGGGAAGCAGAAATAACTTCTTCGAATGAACAGGTGGCTGTAGTTCTAGGGTCGGTCGTTGTCCCAGTTGGAAATGGGTCCGCGGATATCAATATCAAAGTGCCAGGCAATAAAATGTCAACAACGGCTACGGTGTCTAATCAAGATAAACCACAACCGGTTTCGTTTTTATATGATACGCTCGCTGCCTTGAGTAAAAATAATTGTAACGCCGGCGCTTGCCATGGGTCACCAAGTGGTAAAGCGGGCTTCCGTTTGTCGTTGCGAGCATTTGATCCAAAACTTGATGAGCTAACATTGATTCGGGAAGATTTCGGACGGCGTACGAATGCACTAGATGCTGATAATAGCTTGCTCTTGCTGAAACCATTAATGAAAGTAGCTCATGGTGGAGGTCGGCAAATACGTACAGACGATCCAGCGTATGCGGTGGTAAGAGATTGGATTGCCGAAGGTTGTAACATGGACCCCGCAGATACGCCAAAGCCTGTTAGTATTGAAGTCTATCCCAAAGAAGGCCGAATTCTTGAAAAGCCCGCGTTTGGACAGCAAATCAGCGTGTGGGCACACTACAGCGATGGAAGTGTTCGCGATATTACTAAGATGGCCGTATATACGAGTTCCGACGTAGAAGTTGCCGATGTTGATCGTACCGGTTTGGTTAGTGGCGAGCGACGTGGTGAAATCGCGGTGATTGTGCGTTATTTGGAATTTATCGAATCCTGTTTTCTGACCTTCACCGAAGATGTTGAAGGATTTCAATGGAACGATCCACCAGTTCACAACTATGTCGATACGCTTGTTGATGAAAAACTAAAACAACTGCAATACTTGGCTTCAGATTTATGTACCGATGAAGAGTTTATTCGTCGGTTGTATCTCGATGTGATAGGTATCTTACCTTCTCTAGATGAAGTCCAGAAGTTTGCGGAAGACGGCAGCGACAACAAACGCGATTTACTCGTAGATGCGTTGTTACAGCGACCCGAGTACGCCAAATTTTGGGCATTGAAGTGGGGCGACTTATTGCGTTTGACGACTGGCCAAGTGACAACCGAAGGAGTCCACAAGTATTATCGCTGGGTGGAGCGATCACTGAGTGAAAATAAACCCTATGACCAATTTGCGATGGAATTGTTGACTGCGAGTGGTAGCACTTTAAGTAACCCTGCGGGGAATTTCTATCGCACCGCAAAAGATATGAGTGATTGTGTCGAGACGATCTCGCAAGTCTTTATGGGTGCTCGACTACAGTGTGCAAAATGCCATAACCATCCATTTGAGCGTTGGACACAGGACAACTACTATGGCATGGGCGCGTTTTTCAATCGGATTCAACGGAAGAACACTAAACGCGCCAATGAAATGTTTATTTGGGTTACCGACAGTGGCGATGTTATTCAGCCGCGAACGGGGCAAAAGATGAATCCTTGGGTACCAGGTCAAGGCGAGATTACAGATTCCGATAAACATGATCCGCGGAAGGACTTTGCACAGTGGCTAACACAAGCGGACAATCCGTTTTTCGCCAAAATAGAGGTCAACCGTATTTGGAGTCACGTATTTGGACGAGGAATCGTTGACCCCCCCGATGATTTCCGCGACACCAACCCACCAAGTAATGCAGCACTGTTGGATCGACTCGCGAGCGAGTTTGTTGAAAGTGGCTACGACCGCAAAGCAATTTTAGCGGCGATGCTCAAAAGTCGAACGTATCAAACAAGCTACCAACCCAACGATTTTAATACAGATGATGTGAAGTACTTTTCACACTACCAACCACGGTTGTTGAGTGCCGAGCAATTGCTGGATGCAATTTGTCATGTTACGGATATTCCGGAAATTTTTAGTGGGTTACCGGTAGGGACCAAAGCGACTCAATTGCCCGCACCAGACCTAGTCAAAAATGACTTTCTTAAAATATTCGGTCAACCAGATCGTCAAACGGTGTGTGCTTGTGAACGGACCAGTGAGTCCAATTTAAGTATGGCGATACAGTTCTTTAACGGGCCGCTAGTGTATGGCAAGTTACGAGACGAAAAGAATAGTTTCCGAAAAATGATTGATGCGGGGAAAAATGATACGGAGATAATTTCTCAGTTGTATCAGCGTGCCGTTTGTCGATTACCAAGCGAAACCGAATTACGGGCAAGTTTGGACCATTTAACTTCCAAGGAAGATCGCGTGGAGGCGTTGGAAGATATTTGTTGGGCGATTCTAAACACGAATGAATTTTTGTTCCAACATTAATTTGAGTTAAATAATTAGTGCTAGCGATTTGGGTAGCTACCTTTATCGGTTAATGCAGAATGAATTGAACAATATGAATAAATCTGGAATACAGTTAGTCGCATTCATTCTTCTAGGCAGCATGTGTTTAAATTTGCAGGCCGAGGAAGTCAGTTTTAAAAGTGCGATAGCACCTATTTTGATCGACAATTGTCTTGCGTGTCATGGATCTAAGAAAGCTGAAGGCGGCTATCGTGTTGATTCTTATGAGCGTTTCGTGTCAGCGGGTGACTCGGAAGCGGATGCTATTACCGCGGGCAGTCCGGATGAGAGTGAAACGTTACAGCGAATTATTGCGGAGGATGAATGTTTCCGGATGCCGTTAGAAGGCGACCCGTTATCCGCGGAACAAATCGCATTAATTACCCAGTGGATCAAAGAAGGCGCAAAATATGACGCTGAGGATCCACAGGCCCTACTCGCCAGTATCGTGCCCACACCGACATATCCGGATCCACCAGAGATATATCCACGTAGCGTACCTGTAACAGCGGTTGCATTTAATCCGGCGGGCGATCAACTAGTAGCCGGTGGTTATTACGAGCTTACAATTTGGAATGTTGCCGATGGTTCGCTTATCCGACGAATCAAGAATATGGCACAACGTACGTTCGCGATTCGGTTTAGCAACGACGGCAAGACGATCATCGCGGGCGGTGGGTCGCCAGGACAAATTGGTGAAGCTCGGTTATTTGACGCCGAAACAGGTGAACTACAACAGGTGTTGGGAACAACCTCGGATGTTGTTTTAGACTTACAGCTGAATCCCAAGGGAGATAAAGTAGCAATTGCTGGTGCGGATGGCGCGATACAGATCCTTAATCTGGCCGACGGTCAATCCGTGCGTACGATTACCAGCCATTCAGATTGGGTTATGGCTATCGCTTGGAATGCGGACGGAACTCAAATTGCGTCGGCTAGTCGAGATAAAACTGCCAAGGTGTTTGACGTGGAAACGGGTGAATTATTGGTGACTTATGGTGGACACTCAGAACCGGTCCAAGGCGTTGCCTTTCATCCCAACAACGAACTTGTATATAGCAGCGGTAAAGACAACAAAATTCACTGGTGGAACAAGTCGGATGGCAAAAAAAGTGGCGAGTTAGCGCTCGGGGGTGAGGTCTTCAAATTACATCATTCGAGCACATTTATTTTTGCCCCTTCGGCTGATAAATCAGTGAGACAACTTGACGCGGCCGGCCAAAAAGAAGTGCGTAAATACGCAGGACATGGCGATTGGGCGTTATCATCCGCTTTTCATGCGGACAGCAAACGAGTTGCTAGTGGTGGCTTTAATGGCGACATTCAAATCTGGAATGCCGAGGACGGTAAAAGTGTGGTTAGTTTCGTGGCTGCGCCTGGCATCAGTAAAAAAGAGTAATCACTGATTAGTAGTATGGATCTGATTTGGGATGGCTCACCGCAGGCGAAGTGGACTTTGATACTGGCCCATGGTGCCGGCGCATCGATGCACTCCGAGTACATGCAGTACTTTGCCGAGCAATTATCGCATCAGGGCATTCAAGTTGGACGATTTAATTTTCCATATATGGTGACGGCAATTGAGACGCAGCGGCGACGACCGCCCGATCGAGCTGCGAAGCTATTGGCTGCTTGGCAAGAAATAATCGGACGAGTGCGCGAGCGGCTCGCGGCAGAAGACGACGACCAACGGTTAGCAATCGGTGGTAAATCAATGGGTGGCCGCATTGCCTCAATGTCCACCAATCACGAAGGGGTCGACGCTCTGGTTTGTTTGGGCTATCCGTTTCATCCGCCGGCAAAGAAGGACAAATTACGGATTGAACACTTGCCGAATATCAAAGTACCCACAATGATCTTGCAAGGCGAACGGGATACCTTTGGAACTCGAACCGAAGTCCGTAGTTATCGTTTGCCACGCAAGATTAAAATGCGTTGGCTAACCGACGGTGATCATAGCTTCAAACCACGCAAACGATCAGGGGTTACGCAAACAGAGAACTGGGATACGGCTATCGAATCGATTATTGGATTTTTGGGTGGCCTGTGAGGTATTTATTGGCACGACATTCCCTGCAAATAGCCCTCCGCGGTCCAGCCGCGTTTTAAGTTGTATGCGACGATCATTGTTTGCAGTGTTTGCGTGTCGAGCCGTGCCTCTGGGTCATCTTGTAGCGCGGAAGTTAGCATTCGGCGAGGCAATGTGTCTTCCTCGGGTATCCACCCACAGCGAATGTTGAATTCCTTTTTGGCGTCAATGATCCCTCGCGCCATGTTTTGCATTGCGGATTCGTCGAGCTCCCAGCCTGTGATAAGGTTCAGGAGTTCTGCTGTTTCAGCGAAGTAATTAACGAACACTCCGCGGAGGAATTTACAGAGGATTAGCGAATCCATGATAGCGGCTTTGTCTTCGGTGTCGACCGCAAGCCGCGCGGCGTCAGCGGTACCGTTGCGGCGATCCGCGGCATCAGAGAAGTCGATTTCATAGGCGCCACTACGATTGTGATCGGCGCCGCGGGTACCCACGGCGAATCCCAACGACATTGTTTGTAGCGCTCGAGGTTCATAGCCAGGTATCTCCAAGCCTTTAACCTGCGGTGCGAAATCTATGCTGTCGTGTCCGACAATTGCCGCCATCGCGCGGCTGCCTTGGCGTAGTAGTTTACCTAGCCCTGTGCCGGAACCGATCAAATCGATAGCCTGCAATAGTGCCTCGGCGTCGCCAAAGCGGAGCCATGGCTCATCAAGAAAGCCGCGTTCCACACATTCCATAGCAAAGGCGATGGTCCCGCCCGTACTTATCGTGTCGATTCCCAATTCGTCACAGCGGTGAGATGCTTGCAGTACCGCCTCCGGATCCTGTACGTCACATAACGGGCCGAGAGCGAAGATATTCTCATATTCAATGCGGACGTTGCGATCGGAGTTGCCGGAGTTGAGAGAGTAGAGGTGAGTGCACCCGATCGTACAGGCCGCACAACTGGAACGTGTTTTATCGCGAGCCCCGCCCAACGCTGCTGGTGAGAACTGCTCGCTATTTGCGAAAGAACCTCGTTGAAAGTTGCGGGTTGGTAAGCAATTAAGGCGGTTAAAGACGAGAAGATTGGCGGCTGTACCAAGTTCGCGGTATTTTTCGGTCGCTGGGCCAAACGACAGTTTTGATAGTTGCTTTGCCCGTTCCACTAATCCCTCGGGATCTGCCCAAGGAGTACGTTGGTTGCCGGCGACGACGATTGCCTTCACATTTTTTGCTCCTAGTACGGCGCCACTACCTCCTCGACCAGCGTGTCGTCCACTGTGTGAAATCGTTGCATAGGATACTTGCTGTTCGCCCGCTGGACCAATTACCGCAAAATGGTGTTCCCCGCTGAATTGTTCTTTTAAGTGGGCCTCGGCATCTTCGGCAGATAGTCCCCAAAGATGGTCGGCGGGCAGTTTGCGTGTTTGTTGATCATCGATTACTAAGATGCAAGGTGTTTCCGCCTTGCCGGTGATCAGGATAGCATCGTTACCGCTTCTTTTTCCAGCCAGTGCAAAAGAGCTACTGGCCAGTGAATCGTTGAGGCGACCTGTTAAAGGACTGCGACTGACGACGGCAAATTTAGCGCTGGTTGTTAACGGACTTCCTATTAAGGGGCTAAATGCAAATACCAACGAAGATTCAGCACTCAACGGATCGTGTTGCCACGCTTCATGCTCGAGCAGTAAATGGGTGCCGAGTGCGGAACCGCCAGGGAATCGACGAAACGTTGACTCAGGTATAGCAGATTGGCTACTGGTGCCCGTCGTTGCATCGACGGTGGTGTAGACGCCATGATATCCAAAGAAACTCATGTCATCCTCCCGCGTCGGTAGAAAGAATCAAAATGTGATCGCCGTTAACAACTTGGGTATCCAAGGACCTTACAAATTGGTCTCCGTTGAGATTTATAATTGTTTCGCGAGACAATTCGTCTCCGGTTAAACACTGTTCGCCAAACGCAGTGTGCCGTCCAGCGATTTCTATTAGCACATCCGAGAGTGAGGTCGGAGAGTTGGCAAATGACAATGAATCCGAACTGACACCTGTCTTTTGTCGGGGCACACCGAAATACTCGATCGTAACAAACATTTGCCGCGGATCCGCTGAAAATTAATTTACGGTCGCTTGCACTTGCAGGTGCGACACATGAGAATAAGAGTCATACGCTATCGTATGCGGAAAGTAGAATATTCACAATCAACGATGGACTGTAAGTTCACTCAAGCTATAAATAAACGTTTTTTAAAGTAGGATTCCCATGGTTAAAATGTCTCATAAAATCGTCTTTGCATTGGCGTGCTCCTTGATTACTGTTTCCGCGATATCAATCTCGTTTGCCGAGGGCCCGAAAATTTCGGATCCTACCAAAGTCGATGCAGATTACGCGTTGCAAGGCGAGTATTCAGGAAGCTATGAGGACGATGATGGCAATATAGTCAAAGCGGGCGCTCAAGTGATTGCTAGTGGTAACGGTAAATTCCGTATTGCTTATTATCCTGGAGGTTTGCCGGGCGATGGATTTAAAAACGATAAGTCGACGATTGTACGATCTGAAGGCGAACTAAAAGATGGTAAAGTGCGCTTTGAGTCCAAAGAGCGCGGTGCGGCCGTTCTTAATGACGGACGGTTAGAGTTGTTTGATTTGGACGGGGAAGGTGGCCCGGTGCTCGCGAAAGTAAACCGCAAGAGTACGACGTTAGGAAAGAAGCCCCCAGCTGGCGCCGTGGTTTTGTTTAATGGCAAAGATGTCGATGCTTGGGAAAACGGAAGAAAAACGCCGGATGGTTTATTAATGACGAATCAGACGAGCAAGGCGCGTTTCCAGGACCATTATGTACATGTCGAATTTCGTTTACCGTATCAACCATTTGATCGAGGCCAAGCGCGAGGCAATGCGGGCATTTATGTTCAAGGCCGATATGAAGTGCAGATGCTCGATTCGTTCGGACTTGTTGGGAAAATGAACGAATGTGGTGGAGTCTATTCTGTTTCCGATACTCCGATCAACATGTGCTTCCCGCCTCTGGTTTGGCAAACGTACGATATTTATTACACCGCCGCTCGATACGATAATGCGGGTAAATTAATGACCAATCCATGGATGACGGTTTATCACAATGGAGTAAAAATTCATGACAAACTTGAATTGCCAGGTAATCGGAACACAACAGCAGCACCGCTGGCGGCTGGTCCGGAAGCCGGCCCTGTATATTTACAAGACCATGGTTGTCCCGTGCGATTTAGGAACGTGTGGGTTGTGGAAAGTGCAAAGCAATAACCGCGGCAGAGACGTTCACTCTTGCTGATAGCTATCTTGATCGATGACTTCAAATACATACCCGTTGGGATCTTGAAAGAAAAATCGTTCAAACGGAGTGTCACGTAGTGGATCGATGAGTGTAGCGCCGTGGTCGACAAGCCTTTGCTTTAGTTCTGGGAACTCGCAGCCTGGTTGGAAGATGGCGAAGTGTCTGCCAAACTCCGCTTCAAATGGAGATGGTTCAAATTCTTCTACCAACAATAAATGTAATTGTTGATTTTCGGTAATATTGAGCCAGTCCGCATTGCGATTGATGTTGTCAGGCTGTGAAACAGGTGTCCAACCTAACGTGTTTTGGAAAAACAAACTGCTCGTCTCGACATCAACAGTAGCAAGTGTTAAATGGGCAAATGTCATTTGGTGGATCCTTTGTGGTTGACGTCTCTTCTATCATAGGCGGGTTTGCCTATACAATACAGTTGGAACAAAAAAATCAGGTTTTGGATTGTTGAATTAGCAATGGTAACGAGAATGAGATCACTTGGATTAATAGCCGCGATAATTTTAGCGGGTTTGGCGATGGGATGTGGAGAGAATCCAGAACCCGAGCCGTCTGCTCCGGTGAATACGACAAAAGTGATACCCGGCGTGAATGCTCCTTTAACGGGTACAGCTAAACCACGACCGAAACGGGAAAAACCGAAGCCAAGTTTGAATCTTGAGATTGAGCCGCCGACACAACAAACGGTTCGGCGGACTACGGCGATTCACCCAGAAGTCAATCAGCTATTGGAAATGTTCAAACAGTCCAAGGAGGACGCCCCGACGTTGGTTGTCTGGATCGTCGATCGTACCAAAAGTGCAGCAAATATGGTGGACGCGGTAAAAATGCAAGCGCAGTATTTTTACGATGGCTTGGTTATCGAGGCAGAACAACAAGCTACTGAGAATTCAGAAGAAGTGGATGAGCAAACACAGTTATTAACATCGGTTTATTCTTTTGGCGAATCCACACAGAGGCATATAGAGGCGTCCGGTGATTTCAAGGCAGTGACCGAAGCGTTTACACAAATTGCTGTCGATTCTTCCGGAGTGGAAAATGCGTTTGCCGCTGTACGGCAAGCCACAGACGACGTATTGGAATTGCGCCGCAAGCAAGGATATGAAGTCTTTTTAGTTGTTGTGACCGATGAAGCGGGTGATGATCAGGATCAGGCGGAATTGTTGCGAAGTGATTTAGCCAAGTACGCGATACCAGTGTATGTGGTGGGTGTCCACGCCCCATTTGGCAAACGTGCGATTTTGCCGGAGCACGTTGAGGCCGGTATAGACGGGGACGCTGGGCGCGTGTTTATCAATCAAGGTCCAGAAACACGCGATACAGAGCAATTGTTAATGGAATATCCAGCCGCTTCGATGGTGACCGAGACGGTTGATAGTGGGTTCGGTCCTTTTGCGTGGGAATATATTTGTCGTGTCAGCGGTGGCTCGTTCTTAGCGCTGCGAGCGCCAGGGTACACGTCGTCGATGTTGAACCGACCGGGTAGCCGTCCGGTCGCGTTGATAGGTTCATATGATCGCTCGTCGCTGCAAAAGTATGCTCCAGATTATATTAGCCAAGCTGAATATGCGGTCAAGATTCAAGAGAACAAAGCGTTAGCTGCTTTGATCCGAGTGTCCAAGCTGGAAACGATTCAAGTATTGAATAATCCCACGCGAGATTTTATGAAACGTGACGAGGCATCGTTTAGTCGCGAATTGAGTCAAGCACAGTTGGCGGCCGCGCAACTAGAGCCGGCACTGATGCAAGCTTATGAAATATTGCGACTCGGTGAATCTGACCGCAACAAATTGACGAACTTGCGTTGGCGAGCTGGGTACGACTTAGCGATGGGACGCTTGCTAGCGGCGCGTTCTCGTGTTGAAGGGTACAACGCGATGTTGGCATTAATGAAACGCGGTAAGACCTTTGAAAAAGAGACGAGCACGGCTTGGGAGTTAGTGCCGTCGACGGAAACAGAAGTCGGAAGTGTAATCAAAAAAATTGGAGAACGCGCGGTTCAGTATTTAGAGGGCGTGAAGGCCGAGCATCCAGGGACTCCGTGGGCTCGGATGGCAGAAATGGAATTACAGGTTCCCGTGGGTTGGCAATGGCAAGAACGGTAACTGAGCGACACCATTGAGGATAATGTGAAATTCCCTCAGAGCTGTGTTCCTTTACGGTTGATTTTATCAACTATGGTCATGACGATAGCGTTTAGTTTGGGTTCGGCGAGTTGTGCGATATCGATCACCCCTGCGGCAGTCGTTTCAACCAATGCATCAGGTTTGGCAACATTAGTAACCGCGGACAACGCCAACACGCGCATACCCAAGGCATGAGCTACTAATACTTCGGGAACAGTCGACATCCCGACCACATCCCCGCCAATTTTACGAACCATTCGGTATTCGCTACGAGTTTCATAATTGGGGCCCGTAAGTGCGACGTAACATCCCTGCTGTAAATAGAAGCCGTCGCGACGCCCAGTTTCCATAGCGTCTGTAATTAGCTGTGGGTCATAGATCGGCGATTTAGTATTGTTGTGAGTGTGAATTAACGCAGCCAATTGCGGGTTCACTCGGAAAGTAAGATTGATGTGACTATTGATGACGAGAATATCACCACCGGATAGATTTGTATTCACGCCTCCACTGGCATTAGAGACGATTAGGATGTCGGCTCCCAATTTCCGCATGACATGCACAGGCAAAACAGCATCATGGATAGGGTGTCCTTCATATAAATGAAACCGTCCTTGCATGGCGATCAGCGGAACGCCTTTGATCGAGCCGGATACGAGTTGTCCTTTATGGTCGGGCGCTGAGGAGTGAGGAAAATGCGGTATGTCAGCATAGGAGATGGTGACTGGATTTTCGATACGATCGGCGAATTGCCCTAAGCCGGTACCTAGAATGAGTGCAACACGAGGTGTTTGTTTGACGCGTTGCTGCACGTGAGCATACGCTTCTTGAATTCGCTGAGAATCTAACATGTGCTGCTACTGTTCATGGTGTTCATGGCTGGTTTGAACTTGGCCTAAGCTTGCTCTAAGGCTAGCACGCCCTTAACTAAAGTAGTCAACCTTGGTTCTGCTTCGTTGGCGACGGCGATAATTTCCTCGACGTTCGCGGGCTTCAATGCGTCAGCTAGGCACATATCGGTAATCACCGAGAAGCCGACACAACGCATACCACAGTGCACAGCGACGAGGACTTCGGGAACGGTTGACATGCCGACGACGTCAGCGCCGATAGTTCGCAAAAATCGATATTCAGCGCGAGTTTCTAAGTTTGGTCCGGCGACCGCCACAAACACTCCGCGGTGTGCAACGATATCGGCATCGCGGGCAACAGATAGGGCGCGGTCGACGAGGGCTAGCTCGTAGGGTTCGCACATGTCTGGGAAGCGTGGTCCGAGTCGGTCATCGTTGACGCCAATCAATGGATTGTCACCCATTAAATTGATTTGATCTTCGATGACCATGATATCACCACAGCGATATGTTGGATTCATACCGCCACAGGCATTGGACACAACAAGTAATTCAGCGCCCATTGCTTGCATCACTCGTACAGGCAAAGTGATCGACTTAAGAGGATAGCCTTCATACATGTGCATACGACCCTCCATCGCCATGATGGGCAGGCCACCGAGGGTGCCACAGATTAGTCTACCGGCATGGCTGACAGCGGTGGATTGGGGAAAGTGTGGGATGTCAGCGTAATCTAAGGTCGCTTCGACATCGATTTCTTCTACTAAACTGCCAAGCCCCGTGCCGAGAATGATTCCCGCATGGGGAGTCTTATTCCATTGGCTACGGATAGACGCGGACGCTTCTGCTATTTTGTCAAATAAATCCAACATGGGTCATTCACTATGATAATGTGATCGGGGTTGCCTAATTATTAAGTAACTTAGTCTACATCAAACCATGTATGAATACGAATGGCCTTAGAGTGCAGGGGCAATACAGCTGTTAGCCGGATTTCACCCCTATCGGAAAACGGCAGTTCAACCCAAAATATATGAACAATTCCACGTTAAAGGTCGATTTGATAAGAGTAAGGACTACAGTGGAATAAAACAAACCGTCTTCTTATTTGATCAGTTTTCAAAATGACAGAGACATATATTTTGATTCCGGGTCGCACCAGTAAACAGGGTGTGGGGATCAGTGAAGGCAAGTTTGGCGAAACATATCAAAGCGAAATTACCTGCTTGCAGGTGGCAAGCGAAGATATGATTTCCTGTGGGTTAACCGATGGCGATTGGGTGCGGCTGGAAAGTGAATTTGGCCAAATCGACGTTGCCGTTAAAACAGCGCGTAAAGATGAACTTCCATCTGGATTGCTGTTTATTCCCTATGGCGATTTATCAAGTCGACTGATGGGCGGGGAAACTCACGGCACTGGGATGCCAACAAGTAAAGGATTTGATGTAACCATGCAGCCGATAGCTACACCAAGCTAGCTGCAAGTCATTTTTTGTAGGTCAAAGTTCTACAGCAAAAATACTGGAGGCTTTAAGCTCTCCCGTCGTTTAAGTTACTAACGTGCGCACCAAAATGTGAGACTATTTGAGGTCTTGGCAGGATTTTGGAAGTACTTAAAACGAGCATTGAATCGCACGCAGCAGTGGAGGGTGCCATCGATGGCTACTGTTACTCCTGATGCGTCGTCAGAAAATGAACTGAAGGTTATCACTGATGCAACCTGTACGTTTTGCGGGTGTGTTTGTGATGATATCGATCTTACCGTCGACGGAGATCAAATCGTAAAAGCGAAACGAGCCTGTATCCTGGGTAAAGCGTGGTTTTTGAATCACACAGCGGATGATCGTCCGTCCTGTTTAATCCACGGAAAACCAGCTTCCGTGGAAGCGGGTATTGAGCGGTCAGCAGAGATGTTGGTTGCGGCACGCTATCCGTTGATTTATGGCCTGAGCGATACGACTTCGGAATCGCAACGAACGGCGGTGGGAATTGCCGATTGGGTTGGTGCGAATATTGACACAACAAGTTCTGTATGTCATGGCCCGACAGGGATGGCCCTGCAAGGTGTTGGCGAAGTTACCGCTTCGTTGGGAGAAGTACGCAATCGAGGGGATATGATTATTTTTTGGGGCGCAAATCCCGCTGAAAGTCATCCGCGACACTTTACGCGATATAGCCTGACGCCCAAAGGAATGTTTATACCCAATGGCCGTAAAGATCGTACGTGCGTTGTGGTTGATGTTCGTAAAACCAAATCCGCCAATGCCGCTGATATTTTTATTCCCGTAAAACCTCGCAGCGATTTTGAAGCACTGTGGGCCTTGCGTGCCTTGGCCAATGATGTGGAGTTAGATCCAAATCAAGTACTGCACGACACCGGTATTGAGCTATCGGTGTGGCAGGACCTAATGACACGAATGAAAGCGGCTAAGTTTGGGGCGATTTTCTTCGGTATGGGTTTGACGATGACTCGCGGCAAACATGCTAACGCTGAAGCACTGTTGGCGCTGGCTCGTGATATGAACAAGCACACGCGATTTATCTGTAAGCCAAACCGCGGACATGGTAATGTCACCGGTGCTGACAATGTAATGGCTTGGCGAACCGGCTATCCGTTTGGAGTCAATTTTATGCGTGGCTATCCGCGGTTTAATCCAGGAGAATACACCGCTTCGGATATTCTAGCTCGAAAGGAAGCCGACGCCGCGATGATCATCGCCGCAGATCCGCTGGCTAATTTTAGCCAGCCAGCACGAGACCATCTTGAATCGATTCCGTATATCGCGTTTGACCCCAAAGAAACACCGACAACACGCGCGGCTGAAGTTGCGTTTACGGTGGCCACCTATGGCATCAACGTACCAGGGACCGTCTACCGTATGGACGATGTTCCGATCTCGTTACGACCGGCACTGGAATGTCATCATCCAAGCGATCTGGAAATACTCAAAGGGATCGAGAAACGAGTGCAAGAACTAAATATGCAGAATGCACAGGCACAGTCTGAGGACACAAGTCTGCGGCCAGCTCGAGATAAATTCGGCTCTAACGAATAGGGTCTTTTGAAAGCAAGCGGCGGAGCAGACCGATTTGGCCCGCATGGAGCATTTCATGGTGAACACTAAACAACAGACAACCCAGCTTCGTTGGATAAGCAGCGTAAGGATCGTCTACAGGATCGTTGAGTTGGTCCAGTGGATAATTAGCCAGTTCCGACATGGATTGGTCATAGATAGCATGAAACACATTCAAAATATCATCAACCGACGGATAAAACCCCGCATCGCTCGAAACGGCGGTTCCCCGCGAAAATTTCTTGCGGAACGACGACGACATCAGCTTGCTGTCGTCCAAACTGCGGCCTCGTTGACGGAACAACAACAAACCGTACTGGGCCATAGCCAAATGACCAACTTGCCAAGCAATGTGGCTTGGCGTTGGATTTGCCTGATGAAACCATTGATCATGGTCGATATCTTCAAGCAAAGTCATAGTGTACGCTCGAGCGGCTGCGATTTGATCAATGGCCATTTGAAGTTTGATTGCATCTGACATTATTTAAGATCCTCAACTGGTTGCTTGTAGTATCCAACTGTAACACACCGTAACAAATATTAAGTAGTAACGAAAAACAAGATTAGCGAAAACGGCATGTCCCAACCTTATTTTAAAATCGCCGGCGGCTATGTTTACGATCCATTAAATGGAGTCGATGGTCAAGTACAAGATATCTGGGTTCAAGATGGGCGAGTTGTACCTGCTCCCCCTGCTGGCATTTCCGCGGATCGCACGTTAGATGCGGCCGGTTATGTGGTGATGCCCGGTGGTGTTGATATGCATTGTCATATTGCCGGCCCCAAAGTCAATATGGGCCGCAAGATGCGTCCGGAAGAGAAACGTCAAGGTGAAGTTATACCGCGTACTTTGACTACGCATAGTGGGACACTGGGTAGCGTACCGAGTACCTTTGCCACTGGATTTAAATACATTGGATTGGGATATACCTCAGCGTTCGATGCTGCGGTTCCGCCATTGGCAGCACGTCATGCCCACGAAGAGTTTGCGGATACGCCCGCCATCGATAAAGGGTTTTACGTCCTCATGGGTAATAATCACTTCATGATGAAGTCGATTGCAGAAGAAAACCCGCAGCAACTAAAAGCATTTATTGCGTGGTTACTTGGCGCGACAAAAGCATACGCACCAAAATTGGTGAATCCTGGAGGTGTAGAAGTATGGAAGCATCATCCTGCTGGAAACGTCGACACCATTGATCAAATAGTCGACCACTATGAAGTCACCCCTCGTCAAATCATCAGTGAAGTTGCTCGCGCGTCAAATGAACTTGGCTTACCCCATCCGGTGCACATTCATTGTAATAACCTCGGTATGCCTGGGAACTGGAACACCACGCTCAATACAATGGATGCGCTAAATGGCTTCAAAGGACATTTGACCCATATTCAATTTCATAGCTATGGTGGCGGTGAGGGTGAGGAAGAGTCTTTTTGTTCCAAGACAACCGAACTGGTAGACTATATAAATACCCATGACAATCTGACCGTGGATGTTGGGCAAGTCATGTTTGGTGAAACGACTAGCATGACGGGTGATGGACCGCTGGGTTACTTTTTGCATAATGTGTACGGCGGAAAATGGCTGAGCGTTGATACGGAAATGGAATCGGGGTGTGGTATTGCACCGATTAAATATCGAAATAAAAGCCTTGTGCATGCGTTGCAATGGGCGATTGGCTTGGAATGGTATTTGTTAGTCGAAGATCCATGGCGTGTGGTGATGAGTACGGACCACCCTAATGGTGGATCGTTCATGGCCTATCCACAGATCATCCGCTTGTTGATGGACAGCACGTATCGCAATGATGTTTTAAGAAGCGTACATCCGGAAGTAATGAATCGTTGTGTGTTGGGGGATATTGACCGAGAGTATACGTTAAATGAAATCTGTATTATCACGCGGGCTGGCCCAGCGAAGATCTTGGGTTTGAAGAACAAAGGCCATTTAGGCGTTGGAGCAGACGCGGATATTACGATTTATTCGCCTCACGAGAATAAAGAAGTGATGTTTGAAATGCCCCGTTACGTTATCAAATCAGGAGAAATACTGATTGATGAATGCGAATTGAAAAAACAAACATTCGGCAAAACATTTAACGTTGCACCCGCGTACGATGTTGAAGTGGAATCTGATATCGCCGAGTGGTTCGAACAATATTACACCGTCCAGTTTCGTAACTACCCGATATCGGACGATTATTTGCACGATTCAGAATTAGTTGACTGTAACGAGAAGGAGACTTAAGTACAGCAACCGTCTTCGAGATGGCTGTAATGTTGCTCAGGGCAAGCAGTGTTAATCCGAATTCTGTAACATCTCAATGATGTGTGATTCGGCAATGAAACCAGCTTGTTCTAAAGCCGCGAAATAATCGTCCGCTTTATTGAGGTTCGCCAAACTTGCGAGTTGCGGGTCGGATTTTTTGAGGAGTTCCGTGGACACCGGGTTTGTCGCAACTTGGTCATATAAGAACAATGGCCGCCGACGTTGTGCCCCTAACAGTTCGTCGATCACAGGAATCAAATGAGTTCGATACACGGCAGCTAAAGGATGTAAAAAACCATCTTCGCTGGCGACGGCAACGTCATGCTCGCCGTCATCACCAAGTTGGTCAATTAATGTTTGAATAAAACCAGGAACTAACAAAGGAACATCACAACCCGTTACGAAAGCCGCAGTTACTGTGTGTTCGATTGCGGCTAAGCCCATTCGAATGCCTTCAAGTGGGCCTTGGTTGGGTTGGCGGTCATGAGTAACGATGATGGAATCTGCTAACGGTGGCAGTTTTGTATCGTGACCCGCTACGACGACAATCGGAGAAACAACACTATTGAGGATGCGAATGACCCGTTCGATCATGGTCTCGTCGCCAAAGGGCAGCAAGGCTTTGTCGGATCCCATGCGTTGGCTTTGGCCGCCGCAGAGGACTATACCGGCAACGGTCGGTGCGGGAGTGTCTGTCATAGTGTTTTCCGGAAAAATGGGTAAGCAAATAATAACGGAAGGTAAACAGCAAAGATAGGTAAATGACTCATGACGTTGGAACTTGAATACATTGGCGATACGACAATTCCATTAGAGCTGCAGGGCGTGACACCCTGTGGACTGCGTGAGATGTCGTTGCCTGAAATTGAGCAGTTTAAGGTTCATCATGGGAAAGACGTTGTTCCCTTGGCGGAATTCTTCAAGATATCCGGTGATCTGGCAGATGAGCAGATGAGCTTTTCGGGTGATCTATCAGGAGTCCATTGGATTGGCTGGAAAATGGAGTCGGGCTCGATTGCGATCATGGAAAACTGTGGCCGGCATCTCGGCAGTGAAATGACAGCAGGAACAATCACGGTGCAGGGCAGCGCCAGTGATTGGGTCGGTGCCGAAATGCGTGGTGGACTGATTCACATTAAGGGTAACGCTGGACACCAAGTCGGTGCAAGCTATCGAGGAAGTCTTATCGGTATGAATCGGGGCACGATCTTAGTTCACGGTGACGTTGGCAATGAACTTGGTTTGACGATGCGGCGAGGCTTAATTGCGGTTGCCGGTAAGGCGGGCGACTTAATTGGATTTAACATGCGTGCTGGAACGATCATGTTGTTTGGTGAGGCAGGGATTCGTCACGGAGCTGCAATGCGCCGCGGGAGCATTATATTTATGGGAGCGAATCACCCACCGTTGTTGCCAAGTTTTAAATATTCTTGTCGTTATCAACCCGAATTCATGCGGCTGTTGTTGCGTAATCTAAAAGCCCTCGGGTTTCCCGTTCCAGATGACGCCGTTGATTGCACATATGATTTGCACCATGGAGACATGATCGATGGCGGCCGTGGCGAGGTGTTACTAAGAATGTCCTAATGGGCATCACCAACCACAAATTAATTCAATTGATTATTAATTATGCAAGATGATTCCGGATCAACCCGGCGGCAGCTATTTGGCTTCTAAAGGTTTCGCTGCCCAAAATGGCCATGAACTTCTCAACTGCCGGTTTGTGGCGGCGGCTGACTGGAATAAAGAAATCGTATTCTTCATCGCTGAGGGCCAAAAACCCAAGCTCATCGTCTACGACACTTTCAATAGCGATGCCCCAATCTGCGGTGGCATGCTTAATCGTTGTTGCTACAGCATGATGACTACGCGATAGAAATGAGTAACCCGCCGGACGAAGTTCTTGTAATAAGTCATCGATTAAAATTCTTGTTCCCGAACCCGCATTGCGATTTACCATGCGGAGGGAACTATTTGAGGCAATTACCTCTAAGACATTTTCAAGTGATTGGTTTTCAAACCGAGTGTCACCTTTGCGAAAGACAATGCCCTGCGTGCGGCGATAACCCTTTACAAGTTGAAGCGACTCATCTACGAGTGATTCATTATAGATACCGGTAGCAGGGTCAAGTAAATGGCACGGTGCAATATCACACTCTCCCCGTCTTGCTGCCGCTACACCTGCCGTGGAACCCACGCTGATCAGCTTACTGCTAATACCTTGGCGTTGTAGTTCCCCAAGCAACAGATCGAGGCCTGTGCAATGACTGCCGATGATGACCAGATCGGCGATCTGCAAATTTCGGCCGAGCAGGGTGACATCAATATCTTCATTTGCTTCAACAATTTCATGGTGTCGGTCAATCGTTACGAAGCCATCCGCATGGCTAAACGTAGTGACACTTCCAGAACCTTTCCCCATGGGATAGGCAACAAGAGCCTCGTCCGCTTCTACGAGTCCAACTAACAGAAATTCCGTTCGTCCAATCTCCGAATTCACTTTGACCGCCATTTTTGCCGCAACAGTTGTTGGGCTTTTAATTGTACCTCCAGCTAACAGGCGAATGACTGGCGCGACAAATTCGTGAAATGTAAAAATGGCTGACGTCGGAAATCCCGGCAATATGACTATAGGTTTGCCACCAGACCCGGCTAAACAAATAGGTTTACCTGGTTTTAGGGCAACACCATGAGCAACGATTCCTGGGTCGTTAAGTTTTTCAATAACGTTGCAACATAGATCACCTTCGCCTTTACTAGTACCTCCAGAGAGCAACACAACATCACACTCTGCTAGAGACTTATCAACGATCGCTTGTAGTGCATCTTCGTCGTCACGGACGATTCCTTGGTACACGGGTTCGCCACCACATTCACGAACTGCGTCGGCAAGAATACGAGCGTTAGAGTCGTATACCATTGCGGCTTCCATAGGTTCACCCGGCGCAATGATTTCGTCACCGGTCGAGACAATAGCGACTTTGGGTTTTCGAACGACTGGGATAGTCGCCTCGCCAATCGCCGCTAAGACTCCGGTTTCGCGACTTGTCAGCATACGACCCTGCCGCAAAACCATCTCACCCGCTGTGATATCGGTGCCTGCACATGCCACTCCGAAACCGCTATGGATGCTACGGTAGACGTGCACTTGTCCGCTTTTGACCACGCTATGTTCCACCATCAGCACGGCATCGGCACCGCGAGGTAACATACCACCGGTTGCAATTGGAATGGTCGTTGCCTCTGTCACTTCGAGTTGAGGAACAACCGCCGTGGCAATGGACTCAGATAATTGCTGCAAGTGGATCGGGTTGGTTTCACTTGCGCCATGTGTGTCCTCGGCACGCACCGCAAACCCATCATAATTGGACCGATCAAAGGAGGGCACGTTTTGTTGTGAGAGGATGTCAGTTGCGAGCACTCTACCAAGCGCCTCAGCAAGGGGAACGTACTCGCATTCCAAGGGTTGCAACTCAATTGCTTGGTGAAAGAGCTCTTGAGCAGTATCACGATCAATCACGTCGAGAAATTGTGTTTGTTCCGTCATGGCTTAGTTGTACCGAAAAACGGTAACCTCGCAATCCTCAGCATAGCCTTCGAGGTTTTCATCAATGACGACAAATCCATCCGCTGCGGTGGTGCTACTCAAAACGCTAGCACCACTAATAGCTAAGGGATGTACTTGGCCGTCAATGATTTTAACTCGCGCGTAATCAGTACGCCCGATCGCGGAGGTTAGTTTTCGAGAAAGTGGTAATTGTTCATGATGATATGGCCATTGTGCTGGCAAGCCGGACATTTGCCGGATCGCCCGCCCGGCGAAAAAATCATAGGCGCACAAACAAGAGACTGGATTGCCCGGTAGTAAGAACACGAGGCGTCCGTCGAGTATGCCGATTCCGGAGGGACTGCTCGGTCTCATAGCAATGCCGTGGATATCAAGCGAACCTAGCTCTGCTAGCAAACCGGGTGCATAATCTTCTTGGCCGACGCTGGAACCGCCTGACACAATAATAACATTGGCGTTTTGATCGAGTAGTGCATCTCGAATACTGTTCGGGTCGTCAGGCAGGATACCTGGGTTAATAACGTGGCCGCCATCGCGTGATATGAGGGCCGCTAACATGGGGCTATTGGCATCGGCAATACAGAACTCAGTGGTGGCGGTCCCAGGTGGTAACAATTCGTTCCCGGTGACAATAACACGGACGCGGGGTTGCTGAAAAACTGGAACTTGCGAAAATCCAATAGAAGATAATACGCCGAGGTCTTGGGGCCGCAATATTCGCGGGGTTGTGAGCACGGTCGTTCCTTGCTGAATATCTTCACCGGGAAAGCCGACATGTTTTTGCGGTGCGACTTGGCCTTGCGCTAAAATAAAATCGGCTTCGATCTGCACTTGCTCGGCAGGCAGAACGCTATCCGCGCCGTCCGGTAATGGCGCGCCGGTCATTATCCGTACAGCAGTTCCCTGAGTAACACTCCCGGCAAATGGTTTGCCAGGAACGGATTCTCCTAGAACGGTGAGTTGTTGAGGTTGGTAATTACTCGCCCCAGCAGTGTCCGCGGCTTGGACGGCGAACCCATCCATCATTGAGCGGGTAAATTGTGGCACGTCCTGTGAGCTAATGATATCCGTAGCCAGCACGCGTTGGTGCGCAGCTTCGAGTGAAACTTGTTCAATCGGCAGCAGAGATACATGCTCGTCGATCCAATTTACGCAGGCCCCGACCGAGCTTCGTTTTGCGAAACCTTTCATCCGGACATCGGTGGGTTTAGGAATATTTAATTCGTTCATCGAGGGACTGTTGAACCGTGTGTTAATGGTCAGGATCTGAGTCTTTTTCACCGCAGATAAAACCGCGCCAAGCGTCAAGTTGTTCTTGTGTTAGTGAATTTTCACGTTTGAATTCATGGTCAAGCTTGATATCCGTTCCCTCAATCAAAACTCGCATCGACAAGCGGCCATCGCTGCGATAGCGAAAGCGGACTTCTAACTTGGATTCCTCGGGCAGGTCACTAGGAATCCCATTGATGTCACATTGTCCAATCATGATACATGCATCTGGCGATTTACTTTCGCCTTCAACGACTTGCAGCATAATCGATGTTTGCCCCTGCCTCAGCCGAAACCGCCTCCGGGCGGTAACGGGTAAAGGGCTATTGCGAGGAATGATGTGTCCGGTCCGTGGTCGACCCGTGGCTGGCTCGACACCAACCACACCTAGGCTATGTGAGTTGACATTCTGGACGGTAAATCGAGCAGGCTCTCCGGCGAGTTCACTTAAGCAAATGCTTGCGTGCAAGGCAGCGCCGTGAGCAACGGCTTCGTCCGGAGATACCGATTGATCGAGTGGTCGATTGCTTAATTGCGTTAACATTTCGTTTATCGCTGGCATCCGAGTGGACCCGCCCACGAGTAGAATGCGATCGATAGCGTTCCAGTCTAATTGTGCTGCCGCTAGGGTTTGTATCGTTGTAAACTTTGTCCGCTCGACTAAGTCGCGGGTCAACGCTGCGAATTCGTCACGCGTTAAAGTAAAGCTGATTGCGTTACCTTGATAGTCACATGTCACAGTACATTCGTTGCGGGCGGTCAGCGTATGTTTGGCATCCTGGGCTTCACGCCATATTCTTCCGAGAGTATTTGGGTCGTCCCGTGGATCACTGCCGTGTTCAGTAATGAAATGTTCAGCAATCATGTTCACAATTCGGTGATCCCAATCAATTCCACCTAACTGCACATCTCCGTCGGTCGCGAGTGTCACGAATTCATTGCCGTCGATTTTCACGATACTAACGTCAAACGTACCACCCCCAAGGTCATAGACTAAAATAGTTTGCGGGGCGGTCTGGGAGTCGGGGTCGGAAGATTGCTGAGCCCCATAAGCAATCGCCGCTGCCGTTGGTTCGTTGATAATATCAAGAACATCTATGCCCGCCATATAACCAGCGTCTTGTGTCGCTTTACGACGAGCTTCGTCAAAATAAGCAGGTACGGTGATAACAGCGTATTTGAAATCCCCAATGCGTTGTTGAACATCGCTGCGAATTTTTTTCAATATACATGCTTGTAGTGCTTCTGGAGGATATTGCACATCGGCAAATCGTTGTTCAAAACTACGGTGGCCAAGGAAGCGTTTACTGTGTTCGGCGACAGCATCATTGTGAGTGGTTTTCGCTTTGGCGGCTTCTTTACCGACAATAATGTTGTCACCTTCAAATAACAAAACGCTTGGTGTAATTTTGTCACCCTCGCTGTTTTCGAGCGTTCGGGGTTGCCCGTGTTCATCTAACATCGCTACCGCTGAGTAGGTTGTACCGAGGTCGATTCCGATGGCTGGGTGATTTTGTGGATCCATGATGTTAACTGCTGTGGAACTGCTTGATTAGTAAATGTAGTGTAATTAATTATGTTAATTACTGTTGAGTGATTTCACCAAATTGCTTGAGTGACTTTAAGGCGGCCTCGGAATCAATTGCTTCAGCTGCTTGAGCGGCACATTCCAAAAGTGACAAATGGGGTCGAGCGAGTGAGATGGCGGCGGCGGCATTGATAACGACGATATCTCGAGAGGCTCCTTGTTCACCGTGGAGTATATTCATAATGCAAGCCGCACTCTCTGTGGGATTTTCGACATTCATGGAAGCGAGAGATTGTGCGGTCAGCCCAAAATCTGCAGGACACCATTCTAATTCTTGAGTGGTTGAGCCAATGACTTCAGTTACTAGAGTTGTCCCTGTAAGTGTGATTTCATCGAGTCCATCTTCGCCACACACGACGAATGCTCGCTTTGTTCCTAGCAATGCTAGGGCAGCGGAAAGACGAGTACGTAGGGCAGGCTTGCCGACGCCCAGTAGTTGATAGGGTGCGCGAGCAGGATTACAGAGGGGGCCGAGTAAATTAAAGATTGTGGGAACTTCGATACTCCGCCGCACGGGGCCCACATGTCGCATGGCTGGATGAAACAAAGGTGCAAAGCAAAAACAAATTCCAGCCTCTTCAAGTGACTGTTGCATGACGTTGACAGACGCCTCGATATTGACGCCGAGCTCGCTCAACACATCCGCTGAACCTGTTTTACTGGTTATGCTGCGGTTTCCGTGTTTTGCTACGGCAATCCCAGATCCCGCTGCGACGAGGGCCGCCGCCGTTGAGATATTGAAAGTCCCTGAACCATCTCCGCCTGTACCACAGGTATCCACAAGGTCATCACGGGAAGACTCCAAGATCGTCATATGCTTGCGCATTGCCGCTGCCGCTCCAGCAATTTCCGCGACGGTTTCGCCTTTGCCCACGAGGGCTAACAAAAATGCTCGAATATCATCTTCAGCACATACTCCCTGCATGATTAGATCGATCGTGCCCGCCATTTCATCTTGGGTTAGACTGGTGCCGGATTCGATTTGTTCAATGGTTTCAGTTAGCATGTGGTAAATTCTTGTAGGAAGAGATTTGTTAACTGGGAAACGACTAATTCATTATAACGTGCGATTGGAAATATTGAATATTTGACTTATTGGTTCTCACAACCGATAACCAAAGATAGTACTTTATTGTTTTTAGGTATTAATTATGCCACGACGTTTAATTATTGACTGCGATCCAGGAATTGACGATGCGGTCGCACTGTGTGTAGGACTATTTGCACCAGCTTTGGATATTGTCGCCGTTACTGCTGTTGAAGGCAACGTCCCTGCGGAAATGGCTAGCACGAACGTACAGACTATTATTGAACGTCTTGATCCACCTAAAATCCCGCGGATTGGCTGCGCTTCGTCCGGTAACAACTTGGACTATCGTGACGCTCGCTTTGTGCATGGTAAAGATGGTCTTGGCGAAGTTGGATTTGAAACGTCTTCGCACCACCAGCGTAAGCCGTCCGAGAAGATTATCTGTGACGAGGTTAAAGCCGATCCGGGTAATATTAGCATTCTTTGCCTAGGGCCGTTAACGAATATTGCTCGAGCAATGCAACGTGATGCGGCGTTTGTTGAAAATGTTGACCAACTTATCATGATGGGTGGCAGTGTTGCCGGCATTGGAAATATTACGACTGCGGCAGAGTTTAACGTCTATTGCGATCCAGAAAGCGCGCAGCAAGTATTTGACGCTCCGGTACACAAAATATTGATACCGTTGGATATTACGATGCAAGTGCATTTCACACTTGATTTCTTACGAGAACTGCCGGATGAAACATCTAGAATCGGACTCTTGCTGAGAAAAATTTTGCCACATTTGTATCGTAACTATCGCCAGCGATTGGGGCAGGAAAGCGTTCATATTCACGATGTTGTAGCATTGATGCAGGTGCTGGAACCTGAACTGTTCAAGCTGGTTTCCATGGCTGGACAGGTCGAAGTCGGCGGGGAACTATCTCGTGGCGCGACGTTGTTTGACCAGCGAAGCAACCGTCAGTGGCCCAATAATATGGAAGTTGCTCGAGTGGTTGATGTAACCGCAGTGAAACAAGCTGTTTTACGATATCTGGATCCGCAACTGGGCTTCTGACCCAAAATTGCCCGAATTGGAACAAATGGGTTCTTCCGCAGGCTGTAGCTAACGTTAATTGGGTCAAATCCGCTTAAAAACTGCTAAAAAAACCTATTTTGAACGGGTCTTAAATGTCGATTATTCCACTACAACCGGAATAATCGGAACTTCACCCATCTTGGCGTTTTTGCGCGCGTGTTTAGTATGCACTGCGATTGTAAACGCTGATATGACACAGTTTCCGGCTATCTTTGTTTAAGCACCTGTTTGAAAAGAGGAAAATCAAATGGCCCGTAAAGATGCCATAAAAAACCTTAAAAAGGTTCTCGTAAAACGTCGGGATGCAATGCGCAAAGCGCTTGCTGGCGACTTTAGCGATCTCAACGATCTTCGTGAAACATCAGGCGATGCGGTCGATGTGGCTTTAGACTCCGCTCAGAACGAACTTAATTCACAACTTGCCGAGGTTGAGAATAGAGAGTTGGGGCAAATTGAGATTGCCTTAGAGAAGATGCAAGCCGGAAGTTTTGGGCTCTGCGAAATTTGCGAAAAAATTATTCCGCTAGCTCGTTTACAAGCACTGCCCTATGCGACGAATTGCATCGATTGCCAGACGAACAAGGAAATATATGGCGAAGATTGGGGCATTGACGAGAATTCGGAAGTTTATCAATAGCCTGCACTACCGAAGAAGATTGAATACATGAAAAAATGGGGGGGTGGGAACCTGGCGAGCAGCCTAGGATTACCTGTATTGAAAAGCTGCTGCTGGTGCCGCGCCGCAACTCTGTGTGTAGTGCTTAGCCTAACCAACTTCGGCTTCGTATCAGCCCAAGAGCAACCGGTCTCGGCGACGCTCAATGCTCGAGCACGGTTGTTCGAGCAACTTGCAAAAGATGCGGCGGCCTTTGATCAGCGCAATATTCTCAAACAAGTTGTCAAGCTCGCGAAGCCGAGCGTCGTTCATATACAAACGCGCAAATTAGTGGACAAAAATTCTCGCCGCACTGTTGAAGAAGCGGGTTCCGGATTTGCGATTGAGATAGGTGCGAAAAAGTATATATTGACGAACCGCCATGTAGTATTTCCGGCTGTGCTTGATGGAGTCAAAATATCACTAGAAGATGGCCGCATGTTGACGCCCCTCAAAATCGCTTCCGATCCCTCGAGCGATATAGCGTTGGTCACTGTTAAGGAATCGCACCTATTGATTGCCGCTCGAGTCGGCAATAGTAGCAAGATGGAGATCGGTGATTTTGTGGTGGCGATTGGAAGTCCGTTTGGTCTGAGTTATTCCATCACCTATGGAATCGTGTCGGCAAAAGGGCGGCGGGACCTCAAACTTGGAACTGCCGGTGTGATGATTCAGGATTTCATGCAAACGGACGCTTCGATTAATCCAGGTAACAGTGGAGGGCCGTTAGTGAGCCTGCGTGGTGAAGTGATTGGTATCAATACGGCGATTGCTAGTAGCTCAGGGGGTAGCGAAGGAATCGGCTTTACTATCCCAATCAACATGGCAATGGTGATTGCTCGTCGTTTGGAATCGGGCGGTGCGATCGCCAACGCATACCTAGGAATACGTATGGATCATGATTTTACGAATACGACGGCCAGAAAATTGGGATTGAGCCACGCCCGCGGCGTACGGGTGACGGGAATCACTAACGGATCACCAGCAAACCGTGCGGGATTGCAAACGGATGATGTGCTGTTGAGTTACAGTGGAACGATGATCGAAGATGATGACCATCTAGCAAATTTAGTCAGCCTAACGCCCATTGGTCGTGAGGTTTCACTTCTGTTGCTACGCAATAGCAAACCATACAAGGTCAACGTCAAGGTAGCCACTCGCATCAGCGGTGAGTGAAAATTCTAGCTTTTGGTTGCCGGCCGACTATTGGGCCAAGCTCTGGCAGATGTCATACATCACATCGAGATATTGTTGGCATTCCTCGACATTCATAGTAAGTGGCGGGCTGATGCGAATCACGTTACCAGCTAGGGCTCCAAGCAAATGAATAGCTTGCCCGTCCGCATCGCCTTGATAGCATGCGCGGATAATATCATTGGCAACATCATCACTTGGTTTGCCGCCGAAGTCAGCACATTCGATGCCCCAAACACAACCCTCGCCGCGGACGTTTGCAATTAGCCGTGTCTCTTTTAGCCGCACTAATCCTGCTTCGATAACTTGAGATAATTTGAGGCCTTTGGCGATCACATCGTTTTGCTCAAATTCGTCTAGTGTCGCGATGACCGCGGCGGATGAAAGCGGATTCGCACTCCATGTATCCGAAGCTTCGCCATAATCCAGACATTCAAAAACGTCGCGCCGCCCGACAGCCGCACTTGCTGGCACACCATTAGCGAGTCCTTTACCGAGCAATACGATATCTGGTTCTACTTCGTAATGTGTGAACGCATACATTGGTCCAGTGCGACCAAAGTTTGCTTGAATTTCGTCCAGAATAAATAGTAAATCATGGTCGCGACAGAATTGTTGTAGCAATTGCAGATATTCTTTTTGCGGATGCAGCGAACCGCCGCCGCCGAGGTAGGGCTCGGTAATGATGCAACATAGTCGGTCGCCACATTCCTCCCAGAGTGTATCGAGTTCACCTTGATATGACGTGAGGTCGAGTGGCTGTTTACGAGCTTCGATATCAATGCACTCCGCCTTGGGAAAACTCACAAATCGTACTCTTTCGTCGCGTTCTTTATCTTGTTCACTACCGGTGACGGCTCCGGCTAAACCTTTTTTACCGTGGAAGCCGCCGCGAGTGGCAATGATCATGTCTTTTCCTGGAGTTCGTTTCATGGCAGCCCACAGTGCCTTTTGTACCGCTTCGCTACCACTTGCGGACCACATAATTTGATTGATACGTGAACCGCCTGGAGCTGATTGCAGACTTGCAATGAGCCGTTGGTTCGCTGTCGCTTCGATTTCTGTGATGGCATTGTAAGCGGTGAGGGGTACACACTTTGCATATTCGCCACCATCGTTTAACGCATTTAATCCTAGATAATTTTGGACGCGGTTCCACCAAGAAACTGGATTGTGCCCCAGATTCGCAACTAAGACACCAGATGTGAAGTCGGCAAGTTTGCGGCCTTCTGGAGTGTAATGATAACTCCCTGAGCTGTAGCTAATAACACACTGGCTTGGCGTAAATGTACGCAGCGCGTACGGTTCTAGGGCCAAAATTTGAGCGCGGACTTCGTTGCTTTGTGGTTCGTTGTCAAATTGAATGGATTCAGTAGGTTTCATGATTTACTTTTAGGGTGTTGTGGTAAGTGGATGTTTTGAATGATGCTTTAACGAGCGTACAGTGCAGTTAAACTTGGCCGGCGTAAAGCACTTTCCCGGCGCTGCTGCCTGGCGAGTACATTACGAGCCCGCCTTGTGGATCGTTTACGTTAACAATACAGTTCGGGTTACCCCCAGCGTGTTCTTCCAAGATAGCTTCCATCGCTTGGACTGTCGCTACGGTTTGTCGGTCGGCTGATATGTCATTGTAGTTCAGTGCTTGAATTTCTTTTAACCGCTGAGCTTCGTCAGCGGAATCTGCGGCATTCTTAACAAACGCAACTTCTCTCGCAAATTGTTCTAGGACTTCAATACCATAACCACGTTGACTACGACGGCCATTGGGTTCGATAAATGTGCCGTTGTAATGATTGTTCATCGAGTTTTTCATGGTGTGTGGGGTTTTTTCTTCAACGGTACATTCCACGCCACGTTTGCGACTGTGTCCATTCCATACTCCGTTGTCAAAGCGAAATTGTACCTCTTGCTCGACGTAGCCCGGGAAGTTATCAGGTGTTACCCAACTGGTATGAATATCAAAGGCAGCCTCGCGGCCACTTTCATATTCGTAAATCATTTGCAACTGGACACTGTCCCATGTATTGCCATTTGCTTCGCCGACGAGACCACGTTGGCCTGTGCAGCTGACACTTTTCAATTTCCCTCCGAATGTGAAATCGATAAGCTTGATGTAATGTACAGCTACGTAGGTACCGGGGTTGCGGCCTTGAATCCACTCGGCGAATTGCGCACCAGATATTTCTTTGGGTTCCAAAAGTGTGCAATAGCCATTGTTGACGTGTTGCAGGACGTTGTCATGAACTAGGGTGCGTAGCTTTTTATGATCGGGGTCAAATAACTTGTGATATACGACTTTACATATAACGCCCGCGGATTGCGCGGCAGCGATTATCTGATCAAGTTGTTGCAGAGAGAGGACGGATGGTTTTTCGATGAGGACATGTTTGCCAGCAGCGATGGCAGCCATTGCCGCATCGAAGTGTCGATCATCGGGTGTGGCTACACAAACGAAATCTATGTCATGAGCTAACAATTGCTGCATACTGTCGGGTTCGACGTAGCTAGTGAAGTCGTTGATGCGATCACCAGCGGATTCTTTATACTGAGCAGCACGTTTCCCTGTCCGGCTAGCGACGGCGGCAATGTCGAGTGTAATGATGCCGCTGCGAGAATCATGAATTCCGTGCTGGTATGCGTTTTCGAAGAATGGTCGGTATGTCTCTTCGAAGATCATCCCCATACCAACCATGCCGCCGTGAAGTTTTTGAATTTCTACCATTGCTTGACTCATCCCCATCGTTTCTGTCTATAGATGTCCAAAGTTCTAAATATCACCACGAATAATGGCGTCTTTTATTCTAAGCCGATTTGTACCCTCTTGCACGGTGGGGCACTGTTTTCCAAAATGAACCTTTACATTACCTAAGTTATTTTATTCAACAGGTTCTAAGAGTATATATGAGCGCCAACCCAAGTGTAATATTATCGGGCTTTGCAGATGAAGCAGCCAATCAAAAAACCGTCGACCAACAGTTCTCTGCATTTGCCGCTTTAGGTTTACAGTACTACACCATCCGGTTTATCGACGCCGGCAATGGAGTAAAGAATGTGATGTTGCTGAACAAACGTGAAGTGAAACACGTCAAGAAAAAACAGGACGAATATGGTCTCGGTGTGTCGTCGTTGGGAAGTCCCATTGGTAAAGTGAAATTGCTTGACGTAGATGATGGGACCCATAACCAATACATTCCATTCAAAAAATATCTTAAGAACGATGTTCAGCGAGCCTGTGATTTAGCAAATGATTTTGGCGCTAAACTCATGCGGGGCTTTGCTTTTTATCACCCTCGTGGAGAAAGTCCCTATGACTACGTCGATCAGGTCGTTGATCAGTTAGGCGATATCGCTGAATTGTGCGACCGCAATGGCCTGACGTTTGGTCTCGAAGTGGAAGCGAACCTCGTTGGACAGTGTGGCCCGACCTTGGAACTGCTACATAAAAAAGTGAACCACCCAGCGATGCTCACGATCTTTGATGCGGCAAATATTGTCACGCAAGGGTATTCTTCTGATGAACTATTCCTGCACTATTACCAGATGAAAAAAGGGATGGGCTGGATGCACATCAAAGATTATCGCCATCCAGAGCCGGTCAACCGAGTCGGACATGTGGACGAAGATGCATTGAAATATTTTGTGCCCGCAGACATTGGCGATAGCGGCCATGAAGCGATCTTGCGTGACTTCCGTGAATATATTCCTACGATGAATCGTCGTTTGAACAAACGCGGAATCCCAGGAGTCTTTTTGGATCTTGAGCCCCATGTGAAAGGTGGCGGTCAGTTTGGCGGATTCAGCGGTCCGGACGGACTAGGCGTCGCTTTACGAGGCCTTTGTAATGTATTGGATTACGTAAAAATTGACTATCACTTGCGTGACTTCAATGACATCATTGCTGCCCGCGGATTTTAGGCTATTGAGCTTTATGTATTAGCGAGTAAAGAGATGGCAGATATTCAAACCATTGGCGGCTGCCAGAAGTGTGGCAGTGCAAGTTTGACATGCAAATATAATTTCTTTGGTGAGGGTGAACTGCAAATTCACTCGTGGGAACATAAGTGCCTCGATTGTGGTAATCGATTAACAACTGCTTATCGCACTGATGATGAAGACATTGTATTTGCCGAGGAAGATGTAGATCACTGTCCGTATTGTGGGCGTTCGCCGGCTTGAAGAGGAGCAAGATGCTCTCTCCGTTGTTGATGCTAAAATGGTATACTAGGTTTTAACAGAATTTATTTGATTCCCATTCTCACCTGCTAACAAAGAACAGAGACCTTTTCCATGCGTGGAATACTGACATCAATCCCTTTTGCTTTAATTACCGTTGTCTGCTGGGGTTCTTACGGCCCCGTACTGCACCATGGAGAAGAGGGGATGGGTGGCAATGCCTGGGCGCAGCTTTTGTGCGTCGGCTTGGCGTATTTTGTCATTACGGTGATCGTCCCTATTTATATTCTCAACACTACAGGCGAACAGGGTGCATTTTCAATAAAGGGTGTGCGGTGGGGATTAGGTGCCGGTGCCTGCGGCGCCTTAGGAGCGTTGGGCATTATCACTGCCTTAACCAACGGCGGTTCTCCGATATATGTCATGCCGATCGTGTTTGGGTGTGCACCTGTGGTAAATACGTTTGTTTCCATTTGGATGGGAAAACTGTTTGATAGGATGACGCCGGGGTTTTTTCTGGGTATTCTCTTGGTGGCTCTCGGAGCGGTTGGTGTTTTTGCCTTTAAGCCCCAAGCGGATCCTGCTCCTTCTGCAGATATCGTTGCGCCTCACAGTGCAATAACACAAGTAAGTTTTTCTGACGCTGACGCTGATGGTGATGGACCCAACTCAACACAAACTCCATCCAAAGCAACGCGAAATATTTTTCTTATTGTGGGGGGCATTTGCTTAACCGTCTTGTGCTGGGGGGCTTACGGTTCGCTACTTCACAAGAGCCAGCACCACATGGAAAACAGTCGATTACGGCCGTTGTTGTGTGTGGGCATCGCTTATTTCGCCATAGCTGTGATTATTCCGATTCTGATCATGAGTGTCAGTGAAAATGGCTTTCCCAAGGGGACGACGCTGGGTGGTTGGTCTTTTTCTATGTTGGCTGGAGTATTTGGTGCGGTAGGAGCGTTTGGGATTATTCTGTCGTTCACTTTTGGAGGCAAACCAGTGTTTGTGATGCCATTAGTATTTGGTGGTGCTCCGATTATCAATACGATCATATCGGTTTTGGAAATGGAAGCCGTCGGCGAAGTGTCGAGTTTGTTCTATGGTAGTTTGACCACGGTGATCATTGGCGCGATTGTGACACTCGTGACTGCTCCCAAACCGGGTTCGCCACCAGTCGATGCACTTGATCCGCCTGGCTTCGGTGATCCGGTTAACTTCGATGATCCGGTTGGCTTCGGTAATCCTGTTAACTTCGATGATCCGGCTGATGATCCGACTGGCTTCGATGATTTGGCTGAGGTTAGTTTTTCGGCTGAGGTTGATGATTCGGCTGAGGTTGATGTCGCCGAATAGGGAATGCTATGACCAACGCACACGATCTAATGCTTCAAATTGACACAATGCTTAGCCATCTGTGGATGGTTCGTACATTCCTAAAGCACAGCGACGAAGCTGAGGATGATGAAGAATTACGAGCGGTCCACCGTGGACTCTACGATTATTCTCTTGCCCTTGGCAGTCACTATGCCAATGACGATGCCGAGAGGTATCTAAAGCAAGCCAAAAAGAAGTTCCGCAGGTTACGCGAAGCGAATGATTTATTTCAGGAGCTCCAGCCGGAGATCTCTAATCATACGAATTTTAAGATGGCAGCTAGGTCACTCGCCGCAACGGTTAATAATGTTGCAGAGTTATTGGACATCTGACCACTGATTAAACGGCGAACGTTATCGAGGTTTTTGCTGGGCTACAGTTCTTCGTCCTGCGACCATTCGACAATTACATTTGTTGAGATGCCACCTCGGGCACTAAATTGTGCTGTAAGTTGTATCCATTTCGGCTCGAGTACGACTACGAGGTCGTCGAGGATCGAGTTGGTGACGTTTTCATAAAAAATGCCATCGTTGCGGAAGCTTTGTAGATACATCTTTAGACTTTTCAATTCGACGCACTTCTCAGCGGCGATATAGTTGAACGTCAGTTCGCCAAAATCCGGCTGTCCTGTTTTTGGGCATACCGAAGTGAATTCTGGGCAAATAATTTCGATTTCGTAATCACGGTGCGGAAACTCATTTGTAAAAGTCTCTAGAAATTCACGTCGTGATTCTGGTGTGTGCGATATAGTCATCAAATTCTACTCCTTCTCGATTTCCTCTTATTGTGTCATGATGTTTAAATAAGGGCAAAGGGGGGGTACGCGGAGATATGTGGCAGTGAAAATAGCAGAGATTTATCGATCGATTCAGGGTGAAGGTTCATTAACGGGTACCGAAAGCGTATTTGTGCGCTCGAGCGGGTGCAATTTACGCTGTTGGTTCTGTGACACACCTTATACGTCCTGGGATCCTATCGGTGAAGATATCTCCGTGAACGCAATCATGTCACGATTGTCTCAATGGGACTGCCAGCACGTTGTCTTGACTGGCGGGGAACCCATGTTGTTCTCTGAGATGTTGCCGTTGTGTGATCGCTTGCGAGCCGAGAATTATCACATCACGATTGAAACCGCCGGCACTCTATATCTACCTCTACAATGCGATTTGATGTCCATCAGTCCCAAGACCTCCAACAGCGCACCCGATATCTACGAACATCCACACTGGCATCAGCGTCATCATCGCACTCGGTTTGCCCCTAATGTGATCCGCCAGTTGTTGGAGCATCATCAATGCCAAGTCAAATTCGTGATCGATAATGAAGATGATTTGGATGAAGTTACGGCTTATATCAAACAATTTCCTGAGCTCTCGTTGCGGCAAATATATTTAATGCCTCAAGGAACGTCGCCCGAGGAATTAGCCGCACGGGAAGAATGGCTAAAACCGTATTGCGAGCAGCAGGGTTATCATTATTGCCCCCGCCGCCAAATTGAATGGTTTGGGTGCACCCAAGGTACCTAGGATTGTTGGTTGAGTTTGAGGGCCAATCGACTACGATTTAATCTCCAATGCCTCAGATAACGGGTCAGCTTTAGGTTCACAGAATCCAAGGTGGTTATGTTTCCGCCAGCCTTCAGCGTATTCGAACATGCCGGAAATAGTTCCGAGTTGTCGATCTAGATCTTGCATTGTATTCAGATAGGAATTGAGCCCTTGGCTTTCGTCGAGCCATTGTTTTTGGCTCTGATGAAGTGCTAGCATTTCACGCTTGCGAGATTGCAACGCACTTACATCGATAAAACAACTGGGAGTGATCAACTCACCCAGCGGACCATAATGTGAATAGGGTTGCGCGTGATAAACGGTGACAGGTTTTTCGATAGCTGCAGTAACCGGCGTGGTGGGATAATTAGGCATACCGCGGCAAAACGCAGAGGTTACAGCAAGTCGACATGTCGTCGCGTGATCTTCCATGTAATCCGTTGGTGAATGCGTCAGTAGAATATCGGGCGCCACATTGCGGACAATCGCGGTTAACTTAGCCAAAGTTGGTTGGTCGTAAAACACCTCGAGATCGTTGCACAATGGCTCATGAAATGTTGCACCGATAAAATCAGCAGCGGCTTGTGATTCTGTTAATCGGATTGCCGCTGTTTCCACTGCATTATGTGTTGTGCTACCACAACACCCATTGGCGATGTTCATATAGTGCAGTTCGTAACCAGCTTGGCCTAATCGCATCAATGTTCCGGACATGAGAAATTCTATGTCGTCTGGATGGGCACAAATAGCAAAGGCAATTTTTGAGTTTATATTGTTCATGATTCTAATGCCGACTTAGTCGCCTCGTAATGACGATATCAAGGGTGCTTGCAATGTTGCTCGCACAGCAACCAGTCCGGCGGCCATTCCAACGAAGATAATAATTCCGATCATGATCACGAGATCGCTGCCTGGCGGTGCTGCTTGCGTAAAGAACATGTGTGGCACAACAGCAAAGGCAGCCGCTAAAACCCCTGTAGCAAGGCCACCGAGGAGCAACACAAGGTTTTCCCACAGGACCATCTTGGCGAGCCGCCCTGCGCCGAAACCGGCTGCCCGCATCAACGCCAATTCTTTCCGCCGTTCTAATATACTACGCAACTGTACGGTCGCTAAACCAAACGTACCCAACAACAAACCTAGTGCTCCTAAACTCTGAAAAGCACTGATGTAGGTATTCTGTACGGCGAGCAGGCTTTCGAGTAGCGACTGAGTGGACCGCATATCGAGTCCTTGGTCGTTAAAATGAGTTTCCAAAACTGTGTCTGAGTGGCTGTTACCGTGGTTGGTCGCAAGAAAAAATCGATAACCACTGACCTTCGGAAAAACCGTAGTAAAATCTGTTTCGTTTATCAACAAACTGCCCTGCAAAATACTATTGGACAACAAGCCGACGACTTGAAATGTCACGGTACGGTTCTCATACGTCACGTCAAATTGTTCCTCCGTGCCTAGATAAAGCTTCAGGCTATACATGGCCGTATTCTTATCAATGACGACTGGAATGGGATCGTCCGGCGTACCAGCATGCGGTGGCATATCGGAATCCAACAGATGCCAAGGATTTTGTTGCATTGCGTCTCCGCCGGCCTGAGTAGCCCAAGTAAACGGTGTTATGGTAGTTGTGCTATTGGCGTCGGTGTCATAATGATCGACAAAAGTTTGTGGCACTCCTAAGACTCGTGGTTGTCTGGCTTGATACACATTTGAGCAACTCGCATCGTCGCCATCTCGGTAACGCAGACATTGAATGGCTTCGTTTTCTAATTGTGCCGCCCGCTGTTTCCCTAAAACTGAAATCCGTAGATCGTCTTGACCTAGATTTTCATAAACTGGCATTGAGCTTAATCCCCAATAATCAAACCCGCCTTTTCCTGCTGCTGAAGGGCTAAGTTTAAAAGATCCCATCGAGATTAGCAGAAAGGTAGCCATTGCCATTAAGCCGATTGTTAACGCGCTACGACTGGGATTTCGCCCAGCGTTACGTGCAGCGAGCCAAGCAAGAGGTTGTGAAATGTTCCGTATGGACTTAGCTTTCCAGCCGCCGCGTAAATACTGTCGAATTAATAGTAGCAGTGCGGATAACACGCTGAAGCCACCCCCCACAAACGCGCCAGCCTGCCCTTCGCCGCCGAGGCGGTCACCCAAACCTGGCATGGCGGCCACAACAGCAAGTAAAATGCCTGCCACCAGCAAAGTGATTGCAATCCACTTGGATCGTGTTTGATTTATGGGGCCTGCCGAAAGCGGGGGTTCCGTATTTCCTCCAAGTAATCGGCAAGCAGTTACTGCCTTAGTCGCGCGGATAGCCCAAGCGATGGTGGCGACGGACATGATGACCCCCAGCAAATACCCAATCACTAAACTACGTGCGGAAATATGAAATTCTAGAAATGAGGTGGCAATGGCATCGACCCACCAAGTGCTGAGACCAGTCAGCATGATTTTCCCATAGCCAATGCCTAATCCACATCCAATTAGTGCTCCGATACTCGCCACGATTGCCCCCTCGCCGACCCACATCCGAATGGTTTGTTTGCGACTGAGTCCCACAGCTAGCAATAATCCGATTTGGCTGGCGCGCTGCTGAATCCCTAATCGAAACAGCACAACAATAAGCATCAGCGCCGCGGCAATGACAAACAAACTGAGTCCGAGGAACAACCCATCAAAGGGCGTTGAACCGCTGGACGCGGCCAAACCATTGCGTTTGACGGCCTCGAATTGCATGTCTAAATTATTTCCTTTATCCGCGTTGTGAGCTGCTTGTTGCAATAACGCCGCCAGGAAATCGGTTCGACTGTCGTCTGCAAAGCGGACGCTGGTCACTTTTCCAAAACGGCTGCCCCACAGCCGTTGACCGACTGTTAGATTTACGAAAGCTTTGGGGGTTGTGCGGTGGTTGTTCCAATAGTTGTCATCTTGCCCGCGAATTCGATGAACAAGGGGGAATGGTAAATCCCAGTCATCGATGGACGCTTGGTCGGTAACCCCGGGAACTTCGGGTGTTAACGCCGGATCTGTTATCAGCGTTGGTGCGTTTTCAAACAAAGCGACGTTGCGGCGGGTGTAGGGTCGTCGGGGTGCGGTTAACGATAAGATATCGAGGACTTCGAGGTCTATAAAATATTCTTCTCGCTCACCGTGTGTCGTTTCGGGGTCAAAATAATCAACCCGCAACCAATCCCCTTTTGTGATTTGTAAATCGTCGGCGAGCCAATCGGAAATGACAACTTGGTTGTCGCCTATGACGATCGGTTTTCCGTTTGCATCGAGCAACGGTCCAAGTGCCTCTGTAGAATCTACAGCGGTAATAAGTGAATAGGGTGTGATGTTACCGTACTGCTGTGCCGTACGTTTGTCAGTGACTGCTCCACCTGCAGGCTGGGGCGTCGCGTCAGAGGGGACTTTCATCATGGCGTTGGCGAGATACGTCAGAACGGATTGTGATGGATTTTCACCCGCTTGTTCAACCATGGCGACGGTCGGGTCATCGAGCATCATTCGTTGACTGGAAAGACTATGGTATTGCAAAACAGTCGTCATTTCTGATTGGGGATCACTGTGGTTTGGATTAAACTCCAACGCTACCTCATTCAGCAGTAACCCGTAATCCTCGAGCGTTGGCTTCAGCGCGGATTGCAGCGCTGCACTAGCAGCGTCATTGGGAGGGTGATCAATTTGTCCGGAGGCAACCAGGATGGTGTTTACCTTGTCTTGTTGTTTCAGTTCTTTTTGTAATCCTGAGAGATTAACGTAGGCGTTTAAGGAAGACTGCTGAGAGGGTGAAAGTGAAAATCTACCAAAACCAGTTGCGGGAATAATCGCCGAGACGACGAGTCGCGGAATACTGCGAATGCGATCTTCGTTGTTGCCTAGCGAACTGTCAGCACTGACTTGTTTATTGGCGGGCAGTCGCAGAGTGACAAGATCACCGACGTTCACCTGTAATTCGTCCGCGAGTGTTTGATTGAGGACAATTTGATCATCCAGCGGATGGATGGAAACTTCTCGTTCGGTTAAATCAAGCCGCCAAAATTCCTTTCGCACTCCCAGCACCAAAACATTACCGGCTACGGGTGAGACAGCATCCACTTGGTTTTCGGACTCAGCGGCTTGCAAGGTCCCTTGCGGAAACAAGATAGCTCCAGTCGCTGTTTGGTAGTGTTGTTTAAAATTAGGTTCAGTTTGTAGTTCCGCGACGAGCTGTTCTCGAAAAAAGTGCTGGGTAATAAGCAGCTCGTCGATTTGCCCGAGTCGACCAAGTGTAAGGTCTTTGAGGCTGCCCCGCATGCTATCGCCAATGAGCAAGGCGCCTGTGAGGACGGCAGTGGCTGCAGCAACTCCTAGTGCCACGGCGCAATTTATGCGCCAGTGGTGAATTAGGCTGCGACGAATGAATTGCCATTGAACCATAGTATTAAGTTATCTCTTAAATGTGCAGGGCGTTACTCCGCTAGCGGAGTTAATTGGCCGGCGGCTAATTCCAGTTGCTGGTCGAGTTTTTGCGATAGCTCCTGACTATGTGTAACGACGACTAAAATCATTTGTTCTTGGCGTTGGATATCTAACAGCAGCTCGCCGATTTGCCGAGCATTTTCATGATCGAGGTTACCGGTTGGTTCATCAGCAAGCAGCAGCATCGGTTTGTTTATCAGTGCGCGAGCGACTGCGACTCGCTCTCGTTCACCACCAGATAATTCCGCCGGTCGATGATGGCTGCGATCGGTGAGACCGACGCGTTCGATAAGTTCTTCTGCTCGTTCGATATCCGCAGCTGTTGGTTTACCACTCGCTAGCGTTGGAACCAAGATATTTTCAAAGACGCTTAACTGGGGTAGCAAATGATGTTCTTGGAATATGAAGCCAATGTTTTTGTTACGGAAGTCTGCGAGAGTCTGTTCGTCCATGGCGAAGGGGTCATCTCCGTCGAAAAGGACGGTTCCACTGCTCGGTGTGTCTAGCGTACCAAGTATATGTAGTAGCGTGCTTTTGCCGGATCCGCTGGGCCCAACAATGGCAACGTTTTCGCCGGCAGAGAGCTCGAGATTAAGATCGTGTAAGATCCTCAGAGGTTCACTGCGAGTGGGATAATGTTTGGATAGATTTTTAGCAACGAGGGTAGTCATATTAAAATGTTACTTAGGGTGATAATGTTGCAGGTAATTTGAAGTTGTAAAATGAAAAAATTGTTAATTTATGGGTTTGTTAACAGCGCGATGGTACCGAGCCCATAAAACGTATATTCGACGTCACAGACTTCGTCCCAAACGGCGCCCAAAAAACCACCACCTATTTGTTCTAAGCTACTAGCATACCGCATTAGTCGTTGTTTATCGATTTCCGAATCGCCATTGAGATCTTGAAGTGTCAAAAAACCGGTAAAGCTACTCAAAATATCGGCAATCGGAATCCGTGAGTTGGCTCGCAAACCGCCTTCATCATTCTGCATTTTTGCGAGGAATTCAACGGTTTGCGTGACAACTTTATCCGGCAATGCAGCTAGAATTTTGAGGACACCGATCGCCGCCGCTGTGGGATTTGTACCACCACGCTTTTGCACTTGAATTTCTCGGAAGCCGCCCTCATCACTTTGTTGCGACATGATGAATTCAACCAGGTGCTCGGGGTTGCTCAGCGGTCGTTCAATCAATTCACGACAGAGTAAAACTAAGAACGAGTTGTATGTGCTACTGCTACCCCCGTCGACTGTGCGAGCGTACCCGCCGTCTGGGCGACGTAATGTTTCGAAGTAATCAGAGCATTGATCGCGCCAATTTGGTTGAGCTTTTTCGTAGATGTCGATACCGGCAGCGTTGTCTAACAACGTGGCCGCGTAGATGAGCGAAGCGAGGTCGATGATCGATTGGTCGGTGGTGAGCTGCGAGATTAAATATTGAGCAACTCGTTGGGCGGGATCACCGACCAGTTCGCCAGTCATCGCAAGTGTTCGAAGTGCAAATGCGGTGTAATATAAATCGCTGCCACCTTC
>LWDU01031915.1_pt1 | contig 76163 bp, 58 predicted proteins | sample 727161 | NCBI WGS metagenome assembly LWDU01 (sample SAMN04566230, study PRJNA314399) | hydrothermal vent metagenome | isolation source: deep sea hydrothermal plume seawater | place: Mexico: Gulf of California, Guaymas Basin | collected 2004-07-11
GTGAGGGTGTGTGAGTGAGTGTCACTAAACCCATATTATGGATTGCAGAAATGAACATTCCAGCCGCTATACCGCATGATTCTTGAGAGTAATAAGTGGGGGACCACTCTCCATTCTTCCTTTTTCTTTGAGTGTGGCGGAAAAGAACTACTAGCCAAGGTACATCGGTGATGTGCTCCTTCACATAGTCAGTACCTAAGGGCGCCAAGACCTCCTCCCATTCGTCAGGTATTCTCTCTTCGTAGAATCGCTTCTCTTCAACTTCAGCAGCCTCGCGGATTTTTCTTTTTAAGCCAGGGTTTGATATTGCCACAAAGGTCCACGGTTGCAGGTGTGCACCAGATGGTGCTGTGCTTCCAGTCATGATTGCATTCTCAATCAATGAGCGTGAAACCGCACGCGATGAAAAGTGCCGTGTCGTGCGCCGACTGCCCATCATCTCAAGAAATTCAGTTGATCGTAATTCCATGTCACTCACTGAAACTTCGTGAAAAACAAGCGGCACAAAACCCTCTTTGTGTTTGCCCATGAATTGGCCGAAGGCCTCATCAGCCATCAACGGTTCTCATCGTCGCTACCACAGTTAGAACAAGCAAGCGAGCCCATAGGGTCCCAAGCAGGAAGCACAACTGGTGTAGTATCAAGAGCCTTCAGCATCGCATCAGTGAGATACGATTTAGGCGCTGCAATCTCAAACATATATTGGTCAAACCACGAGTCATTCATCGTGAAATACCCATCATCGCCAGAATCTTTTGCTCCCCATGAATTCTCAACCCGCCATTTGCGAACACCATTTTCATCAACATCAACACCAGTGAACAGCATTGCGTGAGTCATCAGCGAGTGATGGTAGTCCAATCTATCCTTCTTGTCTAGTCCGAATTCAACTCCATACATTTCTTCGAACTCAAACAGCTTAGCATCCCAAATTCCGAGTTTGCGGTGCATGTGTTTGCCGACATCACAACCCATCCAAACGGTGGTGCCATCTTCCAATAATTTTCTAGTTACAGTTTTCATTTCTTCAATTGAAATATTCAGGTACTCAACAGGCGGTCCACCTACCACATTTTGCAGGAAATCAACGGTGTAAGTCTGCATCAAATCATTCCTTGGGTCATTCACAAGACAGACATAGTCATTGTAATCAATAGTCACAAATTCCTCTAAGAATTGCTGCGGTGTCATTGTACCTCGTGTCTGGAACTCGTTATCCTTATCTCTCCACGACCATTCAAATTCTGTTGGAGGAGTTCCTAGGTGGATGCAAAGCAGTCTCCAAACATCTTCCATTCGCTTATCTTTGTGCTCTCTTGCATTATCCTCTGAGCCACCGTCATCAATGATGCCACGTATCTCACTTGCAATTGAGCGCACAAGCAGGCGCAGGTTAGCGTTCATCCAGCGCGTAGAGGAAGAAGACTGAGATTCAGGGTAAGCCGATTTTGGTACCATTCCATGCTTGTTGATGACATTGATTGCCATGTTCCATTGGCCACCATCCTCACTTGGATTATCAAGAATGAATCCAATTGTTCGGTCATCCAAATCTCGGTCCGAGGTAGCAATCATCGCTTCCAAGTTGTGATTTGCTCGCTCAAATTTGTCCCAAAAATGCACATATGCTTGTGAAAACTCAAACTCTTTGATATTCATTTTCTCCATTGCACCAGGTCGCATTAGATTCAATACAGCAAATAGCCAACAGCGTCCACTAGCTTTCTGATTGGTTACTTTCCATTCATCAATCTTGGTAGAGAAGGTGAAATCGGTTGATGCAACAACCTCACGAGAAAGCGCAATTTCCTGAACCGTGGTTCGGGTCACAGCATTCTGAACTATTCTTGCATCCTTGTCAGCAGAGAACTCTTTTCGTAACCTATTGATTTCCTTAATCGTCATTTCACCGGGCATTCAAACAACCTCGCTCAACCTCACGGTAACTCGGTCGGGTCTAAGTGATTGCTACTATCAAAAACCAATATTCAATTGGGTTGGATAGTTCAATTATCCATTCTACGTACTGCAATAGCCATCATTCCAAGCACGCTGACAGTTGCAATCATTGTGAACCCTGGTAATCCACCACCATCACAAGCATCTCCTCCGGATGTTTCTCCAGCAACCCAGCAGTCTGACCAAACCTTTCCACCCCAACCTACTTCGGGGTAAACTGATGAATTACCATCTGCATATTCAAGTGTGATGCGATAATTGACGTACGAGTGATCTTCAACTGGTGTCATGGTTGTAACCCAAGTAGTACCTTCATCAGAGGAAGTCATATCTTCAGGAACGGGTGCAAGACATACTCCGCTGTTGAGACAAACCTGCCATGTCCATGAAACACCGGTCACATTATTTTCTTGATTAAGTGTCACAGTAATGTCAAATTCTTCTCCATCACTTGACTCACTTGGGGTATTGATAGCCGAAATGGATGTTCCTTCAATATCCAAATCCTTGTTCACTCCGCCTTCACTTGCCATGACCACAGGGACCAACAGCAGTGCGCAAAGAGCGAGTGCCAAACCTCTCTTCATGGTTATACGGGGGGCGACTTCCTTCATCAAACCTCATGTTATCGGTTCAACCAATTTACAGTTCTAGTTCCCACAACTCGTCCCCAACATAATGAATTGATTTTACTGCTTTACCAGAGGTTGCAGCAATCATATCAGCAGCACTAAGTGTCGCCCATCCAATCGCTAGCGGTTTGCCATGTTGCTGGTCACGAATCCAAATCAAGTCGCCTTCTTCTATTGAATCACAGGCAGAATGAATCCCTGCAGCCATGCAGTCAGCACCATTCAGTAAGAATGGGATTGCACCATGGTCAACCTCGCACCATTTTCTTTCTGGAGACCAAGCCAAACATCCGCGCAGTGTTGGAAATGCGATTCTTTCACCCTCATCATCAGGTAAAACTTCCATTGCCAAAGGAGATTTATCGACAATCAATAGTGACCATGGCCCATACTCCGCTTGCTCAAGAAAAGTAGAGGAGAAGTCAACCTCAAGAGCCAGAGGCTCGGTCAAGCGCCCAATCAAACCACGGATTTTTTTGTGCCGTACTGGCTTTCGTTGCTTCAACTTCCAATCCTTTGCCACAATTATTGGGGCTAGCACCTCGCCCTTCAACCCTCGGCTTATTCAATGGGCTAACCTTGAGAACCACCACCTCCTGCCAAATCTATGAACGGCGCTTGGGGGGTTAGGAGAAACTACCATGCACATGCAGAGGAGATGGGTGGGGTAGCACCTTCCACTCCCAAGTTTTTCTTCATGCCACCAATAGCAATAGTTGAGGCAGATGAGGATGGCAGTGTTGTCATTGCTTTAGGAAACTCAGAAAATCAAATCGAACATGAGGTTGAGTTGGTCGTGCAACTTGGCAAGGAACTTAATCCCGTATTGATGGCTGTAGGGTGTGATACCACAGACCGCACCATTCAGGCTGTTGCGAAATCAAAGGGGACTTCATGGCTTGAGGCGAAAGGATTCCCTGGTGCGGCAGTTGTAGGTAGTTGGATTCCTTACATAGCGGGAGGTTACATCCTCGGACTTTCAGTAAATGGGAAACTCAGACAGAGTTCAAACACCTCATTGATGGTTCACTCTGTTGATACTTTGATAACAGCGCTCAGCGAAAAAGAGGATCTTTCAGAAGGTGACTTGATTTTTACCGGCACTCCAGCAGGAGTAGGTCCTCTAACACCTAGAGACAAAGTATCGGCATGGATGAAAAACGAATCCGGCGAAATCATCAGTCAATTTGACGGAATGTGTGAATAAATCACGGCGGAACAGCTTCGTGAATGTTGAGCGTTTCGCGTGCTTTTACCGGGTCATCTACGCTGAATACCAGTTCGGTCTCTCCCCTGAACTTTGAAAGAATGTAAATTGAGTTGATATTTACTCCACCGTCAGCCAGACGGCGTGAAAATTGGGCGAGAACTCCTGGTTCGTCTGGCATTACCATTTTGAGTAGTTCTGAAACCTCGTAGTTGATTCCTAGTTTGTCAAGTACAATTTTGGTTTGAGGCACATGTTTGGTTACCAGTGCAACGTTTGGCGCGACTCTACCGATTGCACAAATTGTTTCAATATTGATATTTCCTTCTGCTAATGCTTCGGTCACCATCGCTAGTGATCCTGGTGTATCGGGTAATTCCATGCTAATTTCCATCATCCCTTTCGTCCTCAATTGTGGGGGCTAATATGGGTTATATAATCTCCAACGGCTGAACTACATGTTAATCGTGGCTTTCAAATAAGGGAAGTAGGTCGCCCGCACCCCGAGGGATGATAATGGCACACTGGCATGGTATCTCAAGACGCAAGCCAACAGGCGGTCGTTTGAAGCGGCCAAACCGCTACCGCGGTAAGCGTCGAACCGAAATTGCATCTGAAAAACAGTTCGCTACAATCGGCACTCCACTTCGTAAAGTCTACCGTAAGCGCTCAGGCCTTAAGACAGTCAGAATCCTATCTGATAACATTGTCAATGTTAACGACCCAAAGAAAGGCGTTACCAAGAAAGCCAACATGGTTACTGTGGTTGAAAGCCCCGCTGATGTCAACTATGTTCGTAGAAATATTATCACCAAGGGTGCAGTTGTTGATACTGATGCTGGTAAAGTCCGCCTCACTTCTCGCCCTGGTAAGGATGGCGTTCTAAACGGCGTCCTAATTGATGAGTGATTTCCCGTAGCCCTGATAGGGTACGAGTTCCCCGACAAAAGTTGAGGGAGAGCCATGACTGACCATAACCCGGACCGAATTGTGCTTTGGCCGGGATATTTCAACGTCAAACTTTCACGCACGCAGGGACGCCGAGTTTCAAAGGAATCAGCAGTATCTGACCCAACTCTTGACACGCTTGCTTTAGCGGCACGAAATGTTGGATTGAGCAAGATGAAGCGAGAGGCTGATACTCAGCATCCAAAACGTGCATCACAGAAGGAAGGTCGCCTTTGGCTTTCAAAGAAAGATTTGCAGACAACTCTTGGTACTACTTCCAAAGAAGCAGTAATGCAAACCATTGGCACCAAGTGGCGAGGCCAGCAACGTGAATTAAAGGAGCAAGAGATTGCTTCAAAACAAGCAGGTCCAAAGGCTGGAGACAAGCAAGCCCGCTCACAGCGTAAGCAGATTAAGTCAAAAGGTCCCAAGCGTCAAAAGAAGCAGAAATGGAAACTTTGACTGAGTTTTCTCTATTTTATTCAATAGTGATTTCAGCTGTTGGCACGGCTCGAATCCAGCCAAATTCATCAACCCCTGCTTGAATTTGAATAGAGGTAAGCAAATCATACAGTTCTTGAGTTACTGGCCCAACTTGATTGTTACAATACGATGTACAGACTTCACCCTGACAAATTGCACCTATTGGTGAAATCACTGCTGCCGTCCCTGCACAGAAGCATTCGTCGGCCTCTAACACAAACTGGATATCCACTTTTTCTTCTATCACTTCGTATCCTTTGTGACGCGCTAAGTCAATGATGCTCGCCCGTGTTATCCCTGGGAGGATAGTGCCACTAAGTTCAGGTGTGTAGATAACCCCCTCCTTGACGCAGAAGAAATTGGCCGCTCCGACCTCTTCGATGTATTGGTGGTGAACAGCATCAAGATAGATAATTTCAGCAAACCCATCACTTTTTGCATTCTGACTAGGCATCATACCCGGTGCATAATTGCCGATTGCTTTGACCGCACCCGAGCCTCCAGGAGCAGCGCGGTGGAACTCGTCTGAAACTTTCAGTGCAATAGGGTGCATACCTCCTTTGAAGTAAGGCCCAACTGGACAGACATAGATCATGAAAGTATACTCTGGTGCAGGCGCAACTCCAAGAATCGCTCCTGTGCCCCATAGGACTGGGCGAATATATAGCGCCCCTTTTCCGGTAGGTGGTACCCAACGCGCATTTGCCGCAACAACTTGTTCAACAGCACTGAGAAATATTTCTTCAGGAACTGGCGGCATACCTAATCTTCTCGCCCCGTCAGCTAGCCGCTGAGCATTTCGCTCGGGACGGAATAGAACAATTCCGCCGTTGACACCTCGCTGTGCTTTCATGCCCTCAAACAGGCCCTGGCCGTAATTTAGAACTCCAGCGGCTGGTGAAATTGTGATATCCCCATAAGGCTCTAATTCGCCTTCCTGCCATTGTTCTCCTTGTTTGCAAGTGGAGCAATACATCATGTCAGTTGGTGTGAAACTGAAGGTCATGGAGTCCCAATCAATTGACACATCATCACTCATTTTCAATCACCTTTGCCAGCCCGCGACGGCTCATTCAAACCGCAAGACGTGGACGCGGTTATCAACCGTTACCCTTTTTCGGGTTGCGAGGGTTCTTTGGGCTCTTACCATGTCGGGAGAGTTGGATGGTGCTTACAACCGTGGAAAGTTGCGTTGTGCAAGGCTCCTACATGGGTAGGGATACAGATTCAGGCCCTGAAACAGTGATTGAGTTATGGTGCCGTGCGCGTGAAGGCCACTCAATTCTCTTATTGATCACAGGAGTCCGACCATGGCTAGAAATTTCAGTTCCAGGAAGGCTGAAAACTCCACCCAATCTTGATGATTTATTAGACCAAGCTAGGGCAATAAAAGGTGTCACGAAAATACACGAGCCGATTGACAAATGGTCTGAGATGGGTGTGAAGCCACATTGGCGAGTTGAAGTCTCCCAGCCATGGGCTGTTTCAACTGGTCCTAAAGTAAGGGAAAAATTAGAGCGAGAATGGTCCGTAACGAGCGCCGATATCCCTTTCATTAACCGGTTATTTATGGACAATGATATCGGCCCACATATTTCTACTGAAGCCGAAGTCTTGTGGGCCAACCAAAGTGTTCCGGATTCTTTGTTTGCAAAATTACCTGGATCAAATAAAGGAGATGCTGCAAGACTTCAGGCTGCAGATAAGATTCGCGATATTGGTGGTTCAGGACTCTATCCGGTTGACTTGATAGCGACTTGTGATTTTACAAAAATTGTACGCTGTGAACCATTTGCTACACCTTTCGTCTTGATGTCTTTTGACCTTGAGACATCAATTGCTGAAGAGACAGTGTTGTGTGCAGCAGCAGTTATCCAGCAAGGAGATGGAGAGCGCGTAATCCGTGAATTTCAAGGAAACGAAAAAGAAATTCTCACCGGCCTCAGTAAGTTGATCAGAGAATATGACCCTGACATCATTACCGGCTACAACATAGACAACTTTGACCTACCACGGTTGAACACTCGCATGAAGTCTCTTGCTAATAAGAAAGATTTCTCCAGTGGTGCAGATTTGTTCGGATGGGGGCGCGTGCCAATCATTGAGAGTGAGGCAAAGCGGTTGGTTCCTAGCCGAGATTCTAATCGCAGAACTTGGCGAATTCATGGCCGCTGTGTTCTCGATGCGTGGTGGCAGGCAAGGACAGTATTACGGCCAAAGCGTGAAACTCTCAAATATGTCTGTAGGTTGCTTTGGCCTGAAAACGAAGACCTGCAAAAGATGGATGTCGATGCATCGCAGATGGATAGAGAATGGGCTGAAAGGCCAGACGTTGTCATGGAATATTGCGTCCAAGATACTATTCTGCCATTGGAGATTTTACGGGAAATTTCTGCTGTCAAGAGAAAAGAAGCATTAGCATCTGTAGCAGCAGTTCCGTTAGAAGTAGCGATTTCAGGAACCACCTCACAATGGATTGACAGCCTTGTCATCAGATTAGCAGACAGCGAAAACATTGCGGTACCCCGAACAAATAGGGGTGGTCGTGGTGAGCAAATTGTCGGTGGTTATGTGCATGAAGTGGAAGCAGGGGTATCTCGCTGGATTGCTGTGCTCGATTTCAAATCGATGTACCCATCTATCATGATTTCAAACAATATTTGTTATACAACTAGAATTGACAAGAATAACCGTCCCGATGAAGTTCCAGAATCAGGATTTCACGAATCACCTCTTGGGGCGAAATTTCTACCTGTAGAAACTCGCCGTGGAATAATTCCCCGCCTCCTTGGAGATTTGATGAACTTGAGGTCCGAGCACAAATCAGCCCTCAAAACAGCCCAAGAGTCAGGTGACAAAGTAGCCGAGCAATTTCATGATGAAATGCAATACGCGGTAAAAATTCTAATGAACTCATTTTACGGGGTATTCGCCTCCAAATTCTATCGTTTCACCCACGAAGATTTGGGCTCATCTATCACCGCTTGGGCAAGATCCAACATTAAGAGCATCATCAATCAACTCGATGAAGAAGGTCACCATGTGGTTTACAGTGATACTGACAGCGTGTTCGTTGAAGCACCAGTCAAGGAAGATGCCCCTCTAAAAGAACCAGCAGAAGGAGAAGACCGTACTTCTTGGGATGAGGCATCAGAAGAACTTATCAAATTTGGTGATGAATTAGCAGACCGCTTCACCAAAGAAGGAGCCGAATTAGAGTTTGAGACGGCTCTCTCATCATTTTTTAGTCACGGTGCTAAAAAGCGCTATGTTGGTCAAGTAATATGGCCAGAACCAAAACTCCTCATACGTGGTTATGAAGTGAGAAGAACCGACTCATTCACCCTACTTACAGATGCGATGACTGAACTTTTTGAGATGATTCTTGATGGTGAATCAGATACTGCAGTCAATATGTGTATATCCTTGATTAAAAAAGTGAAAGAGGGTAATGTCGCTCCACGAGATTTGGTGATCAGTAAATCTTGCAAAGGGAAAGTTAGTGCAGGGGGGCAAATAGACTTCACCAGCGCATACGTTAATCCAGATAGGATGGTACAGGTTAGAGCCGCTAAGCAGCGGATTGAGGCAGGACTCAATTTCACACCAGGGATGAAAGTTGGTTGGTTGGTAACTGATTTTAGTAAAAGTCCAATGAAAGTTGCAGCTTGGTTAGAAGATGAGACAGGGGTTGAACAGACTGAATATGACCCTGATTTCTATGTTAAACGCTTGGCTACTGCCCTTGGCCGCATTACAGAAGCATTTGGTTGGAGTGGTGATGATTTAATCAAAGGCAATCGCCAAGCAAATCTTTTCAGTTTCTGAGACCCATAATCTTTATTTTGGTTGTAGAAATATGCTAATAGAAAGCGAATGTGACCTATACGCATTACCGAATGGTTGATGGCAGACCGCCACTCGGTATAGTATGATGAAGAGACACAACGTTAGTTCAATGGTTCTCGTTTTGACATTGCTTGCAGCAGCAATAATCCCTGGTTGTTTAGAGTCATTCAGTTCTAATTCTGCTCCATCCGCCTCTTTTTCTTTACAAGAAAGTGGCACCTTGAAAGCAGGGATGTTGCTACATTTTGATGCAACGGCATCTTCAGATCCAGATAGTGACGATTTGACATATTCGTGGAATTTTGGTGATGCGAATACGGCTACAGGTGACACAACATCTCACACATATAGTTCAGAAGGTGATTATACTGTCAGATTATCAGTCTCAGATGGCGATTTCGCAACAGAGGAAACTATGACTCTGAATGTTCTTTCAGAGGATGCTGCAGTTCCAATCGCAGAAATCATTACTGGGAAGGACGATGATTGTGATGGTGAGCCCGCCTCCTCCTCCCAAGTCTATATCCTCTTATGGATTTGTGATGACACTATGGACGAGGGTACCAGGGATTGGGACCCATCAACTACTGTAACACTTGATGCAAGTGAAAGCGAAGCAGGTGGCACAGAATCTTGGTTAGTTTCTTGGAAGTGGGATCTCAATATCTACATTGATAGTGATGGGGATGGTGACAAGACCAACGATGATGATGCTGATGGAGAAACCTATTCTTGGACCACGCCCCCAGGTGAATGGAAAGTACGTCTAACAGTCACAGATGACCAAGGTATGGTATCAACTGAGGAGACGTGGGTTTACGTTAATGCACGCGCAATTTGGAGTAATTTAGAGATTGGACGTAACAATTCTGCTGACAATCCACGCCAAGAGTTCACTGCTCCACTAACTTATGATTTTGAGAATTCCCACAAATTAAATCAATTCAAGGCGAGACTCGTTTACCCAAAGAAAGATCCAGGTTATCCACCCCCTACCCCAGATAAAGACAACAGAATGGACCTCTATTTCTTCAACGATACTGATGAAGAGGTGCGCAACAGTAGCGCTAATTCTGATGAACAACAAACCGACTCAAATTGTGTTGAAGATAACTACTGTTTGACTATGACTTCTAGTACAGGAGATTTCCGAAATCATTTGGATGGAACTTGGACAGTTCAAGTATTCAACACTAAGCAGCATAATGCGGAAATCATTGAAATCCAGATAATCCTCAAATATAAATGAGGTCATTTGCGCCCCAGTGCCACGTTTAGGGCCCCGATGAAGGAACCGTTAATCTGCGAGTGGTTCAAATAGGGGTGGTCAGTCGGCGGGTCACTCAAAGGAGTGTATATACCATGGGTTCACAATGGGAAGATAAGAGCAAGGATCACCTGAACATCGTTTTCGTAGGTCACGTTGACCACGGAAAATCGACCACAGTAGGTCGTTTGATGCTAGACAGCGGACATATCGAGGCTCACGTTATTGAGAAGTTCGAGAAGGAAGCAGCAGAGCGTGGAAAGGCGGGATTCGGTTTCGCTTACGTTATGGATGGATTGAAGGAAGAGCGCGAACGTGGTATTACCATTGACGTTGCACACAAAGAATTCTACACACCTAACTATTACTTCACAGTCATTGATGCACCTGGTCACCGTGATTTCGTTAAGAACATGATTACTGGTACCAGCCAAGCAGATGCAGCAGTTCTGAATGTTGCTGCTAACGATGGTGTAAACGCACAAACCAAGGAACACGCTTTCTTAGCTAAGGTTCTTGGTGTCAAGGAACTTATCGTCAACGTCAACAAGATGGATATATCTGGTGTTGATTGGTCAGAAGACAGATACAACAGCGTTGTTGAAGAAGTCAAAGGCCTACTAAGAATGGCAGGTTTCAGGTCTGATGACATTCCTTTCATACCATGCAGTGCTATTGAAGGTGATAACGTATTCAACAGGAGTGACAAGACTCCATGGTACAAGGGACCTACACTGTTCGAAGCAATTGATTCAGTTAAGTTGCCACCAAAGCCAATTGATAAGCCACTACGCTTGCCAATTCAAGATGTTTACAAGATCGGCGGTATCGGAACAGTCCCAGTTGGAAAGATTGAGACTGGTACTCTAAACGCTGGAAAGACAGTTCAGTTCAACCCTTCAGAGAAGAGTGCTGAAGTAAAGTCAATTGAGATGCACCACACAGTTGTTGAAAAGGCACAACCTGGTGATAACGTTGGATTCAACGTTCGTGGACTTTCAGCAACTGACATCCGCCGTGGTGACGTTGCTGGATACACAGACAACCCTCCTTCATACGTGCGCCACGATGAAACATTCATTGGCCAAATTCAGTTGATGGACATCCCTAAGGCAATTGGTGCAGGATACACACCCGTGTTCCATGCTCACACTGCACAAGTGGCTGTTCGCTTCGTTGAACTTCTTGAGAAGACCAGCAAGGGCAAGAAGACTGCTAACCCAGACTTCCTAGTAACCGGTGATGCTTGTCTAGTACGTTTCGCACCAACCAAGCCAATGGCAATCGAGGAAGCATCAATATTCCCTGAATTATCTCGCTTCGCTATTCGTGACATGGGTAAGACCGTGGCTGCTGGCGTGTGCATGAAGATTGAGAAGAAGTGATTGCCTAACTATTCGGAGAGCACTGAGAATTAATTTCACAGGTTGGTATCTCCATGGCAAGCATCACAGCAATCAAAATCACTGGTATGAACCATGTTGATGTTGATAGTTTGTGTAATGGTATCAAACAGATTTCAGAGCAGACTGGTGTCTCAATGAGAGGCCCAATACCACTGCCAACCCGTCGCTTGGTAGTTCCATGCCGCAAAGCACCTGATGGTGAAGGCTGTGAAACCTGGGACCACTGGGAGATGCGAGTTCACAAGCGTTTAATCGAGTTGGAGATTAACTCAACCAAGGATGAAGCAGTTCTTGCACGAGTTGTCCACGGTTTGGAAATTCCAGATACTGTGACCATTGAGATAACTCTGCGCAATGTCAACTAGATTCATCTTAAGCGATAGATGCATCTTCTGCGAATCCTGCCGCAATCAATCCAGTTGCGAAGTCAGATTCGCAAAACTCAACATCACCTTCCATCAGTTCTAACTCGTTTCCATCTGTATCCATAATTGGCGCTGGTAAGTCGGTTAACATTTTGATACGGATCATTCTGTCATCAGTCTCATCTGCTGAATTCTTACTTTCTTCAAGCGATGCACTTTCTGTAGAGTGTGAATCTTCCGTACTTGTGACGTCTGGCTTTACCATTCCAGAGGTAGGGTAGGCACTCATTTTGGCAATTCTATTTTCTTCATCTTCATCAGGGTCTTCATATGGTTGGGATTCAACCTTTTTGACAACTACTTTTGGTGGCCCTTGTCCTGTGATTCCCCCATCATCCTTGACAAACGAGTCTAACTGAACTGTACCTCGCTCAACGACAGGGTTTTGCTCGGTTTCCCCAATCAATCCTTTTTGCAAGACATTCCATGAAACGTGGCGCTTGTACTTCTCAATTAGTTCATTCAAACCCTCGTAAAACGCTCTCTCTGCAGCGTCATGCCTCTGCCAGTCAAGTGGGGTGAGTGGACTCTTTGCATCTCCTAGGACATCACCATAAGGCGCTGATGCTAGATTATTGGTGGATGCGTGTCTAACGAAAGAAGTCAATCGGTGTTGAGTTAGATCAGCAACAGCTCTTCTGACATTCCCTTGGCGCCGGCTGAGATTTTGTGCTTTCACACTCCAGCCCTCAGATTTTCCTACTTCGGCTAGTTCAATATCGATGTTTGCAAGAAGAGTTGAAACCTGAGCCCAAAAATCAGGGCGAGGTAATTCAATTGGGTGATTCTGTTTAGCTTGTTGCCGCACTAAACTGAACAATTGGTTCTCTATTGCTTGCAATTGTGCGGCGCTAACGCGCGTAACTTCACCTCCCTCGCCGCTCATTTCAACTCGCCCGATTTCCCACTGCTAGAAGGCATCCTAAGAATGCTTCACTCAAAACCATCCATAATTTCGATAACTCAGTCATGGTTGGAGAGAGTTCAAACGAAGTGAGCACACCCAGTTATGTGCAGAGGCGAAGCCATGGTGGAGAATTCAGATACAAGGAGAGCCTATCTTCTTGCTCTGTTACTCATCATCATGCCAATGACGATGCTCGTCTCCGCTAACCAAACCATGTGGGTGGGTCCAAGTGTTGTTTCATCCCCTCTTGGTGGTGGTAATGTCACTGTTACTGGTTTCCAAGTCCCTCAAGGTGAAGAAGTGCTTGATGCTTGGTTAGAGGTCAGTGAGGACGGTATGACCGACCTTGGCACCGGTGTTGAGTGGGTTGAGGATGCTAATGGTAAACTCAACTTTAGTTGGGGTCTTTGGGATTCAACTACAGCAAACTTCTTTGATGGTGCACTGAGTCTTGATGCAAACCATTCGGTTGGTAGAGTTAATGACTTTGAAACCTTGAAGAGGATAGTTCAAGATTGGCAATATGGTGGCACCCCAGGTGTCTGGGAAATAAGCGATATGTTGGGGATTGCTGGCCCAATCAATGGTTCAGGGCGTGAATCTAGTGGTGGCTTGATCCCAATTGGGGGAGTGACCGGGCGTTACATCATCGCTACTTCCGACGACCAAGCACTTTCAAACGGAGTTCACAGTTGGATGGAATCTCCAGACTTTTACGTTCCAAATGTGATCGGCAATTTCAATCTCACATTCTCATATTGGCAGCATATGTATACGCCAAGCGAAGTTAACGGAAATGCTGATGGCGCTTGGGTTGAGATGAGTATTGATGGTGGGGCAAATTGGAATTACGTCACTCCAGAGGGGGGCTACAATAACCGTATTAATTCTGCAGCTCCAGCACCAAACGGTAGTGGTGGTTCAAATTTTGAAGTGTGGGCTTCACCTAATGCAACAGGATGGCAACAAGCGACATTCAATCTTGATAACTATCCCGGAATTGCTAATGCTAGCAATGTCCGTTTCCGCTTCGTTGTTTGGACAGATGTCAACTCAACTGTCCAAAGACCAGGAATGTTCCTTGACAATGTAAACCTCACCAATACTGGGGCAGAGTTCGGTTCTTGGTTCCATGGTAATCTATCAACTTACTATGCGGATGGTGCTAATTCCTTCCTTTCATTTGAAGCCAATCTATCAAATGCAAGCGGCCCAATCATGCTAGACTATGCGGTTGATTTTGACATGGAAGGAGATATCTATGACAATTTCAATTGGGAGTGGTCACTCAACAACTTCACATGGACTTCATTTTCCCCTCAGATGCCATCTTTTGGAGTTCTAATTGGGGGGCAAATGTATGTTGATGATTCAAGAGGTTGGAAGCCTCTTTCACATCCGTTACCACAATCACTCGCTGGCAATTCTTCTGTTTACATCCGCGTCTACCTTGAGACAGACTCATTCCCAGGTTCAGGTTTTGGTGGTACAACCCTAGACCCACCAGAAGGATTGTTTATCGACGATGTAAGGATATCATCGGGGACAACGGGTAATCAAACAACACACCTCTACCTAAATTTCACAGGTGTCAATAACGGTAATGCTACACACGGAAACATCGGTTCAGGGCTAGACGAGTGGCAACATCTAACCACTCACGGTGTGAATGGTCCTTCATATCAAGCTGATTCTTTTGAGAATTCACCTCTCCTTCCTGAAGGGTGGGTGATTGATACGGACCGCGGCTCTGGATGGGAATTCCGTGCACATAACACAACGTGGGTGTATGGTCCTGATACTCCAGATTCAGGTTCTTATTACGCAGGTATTGTCTTTTCAGATAATTATCAACCGAATACTTGGACACATTTGATATCCCCTGCTTTGGCGATTCCTGTTGGTAGCCATGCACGTATTTCATTCAAGCAATTTGCATGTGCTGAACCGGGTTGGGACGGTGGTGTTGTTTACATCTCAACCGACGATGGTCGTACTTGGATTCCTTATGGACAGAATGAACCTGATTTCTATGATACCCAACAGAATCAGAATCCAACTTCAGATATCTACAATTTGTGGGCAATGGATGGCAGTAATGCAAAGCCCACTTGTTATGGACAGCGTGGTCCTAGTAATAACAAATCATGGGTTACTAAGGAGGCAGATGTCAGTCAGTATGGTGGCCAAGCAATAAAATTAAGATTTTCGTTTTATTCTGATCCACTATTGGAAGCGGATGGTTGGTATCTTGATGATGTCGGGCTCTATGTTGACTGGTTTGAAGAGCAGGGAACTTGGACAAGCGGTTTAATTGATACAAGCAGGAATGGTTTGGGAACGATAGACATTGATGCCTCTGTTCCTAATGGGACCTGGGTCCGCTGCTCACTAATGGATGAAAATGGGGCAATTATGTTAGGGATGACAAATCTTAGTTTCCCTGCCATTCCATTACCTGGTTCACTCGGTGAAAAGGTGAGAATCAAATTAGATATGGGGACTTCTGAACCGGAATTAACACCAAAGATTCACGCATTGTATGTTGGGGGGACAAACATCTTCTCAGCTCGAGATGCATCTAATGGCTGGGCTATATCGCCATACCTTGATTTGAATCAAACATCAGGAAATCTGACAAATCTAGGATTATCCACCTATTCAGTCACAGGCCCCCTAATTTATGCGAATAGCCCAATGGAGGTATTTGAGTTATCAGGAGTAGGTGCCGGTGTTCTTGTGACATTGCTAGACGAGAGGGGAGTATCGTTCAATTATGGGTCATTAGGAAACAAAACAGTTCAAAGAACAATACCTCTAACTGCTTATCGTGTTCAAATTGACTTACAACCAGGAGGCTGGATTAATTCATTAAAAGTTGCAGGGAGAATTCTTCAACCCGGATTAAATGTCTCAATAGATGTTGGTGACGATGGGTCCATTGATTGGTCATTCAGTGAAGGAAATGATGGACGTGGTCAACTTGGATGGCAGGATTCTCTAATGCTATCTAATTCAAGAAATGCAACCACTGATTCCCAATGGAATGGCATGAATTTTATCTCTCTACTAATTCCCAATGGCGCAATTGTTACTGGGGGTGTAGTCGGTGTGCAAACCTATCAGCAGTCCGTTGAAGTTAATCTTTCAATAGGTGGGGTTTCACTGCTTAATCAGCAAACGGTTGAAAATGGCTTAGGAGTGATGGTATCATTAAACACAGCAGTCATTCAATCCATCAACGCTCAAGTTGGCATGCCTTTGCCAAATGCAACAAGGGATTGGAAGCAAATCCCAATTTCACTCGATACAACTGATTTAACTCAAATCCGTATTTATGGGGTGAACTACATCTTGAGGGACAATGTATCAGGTCTTGGGCCAGTAGTTTCTGAGGCAGTTAATGCAAGCAGTCCAACTAATGGGACTTACAACATCCCAGTTCGAGTAGATTCAGAGGCTGGCGGTATCGGATTGTGGGGCGGGGTTGACCATGCACCACTTTTGGTTAACGAAGTGGTTTCAGTACCAGGAACTTGGCTTCCAGACCGACCCACAATCATTACTACTGAACTAACGCATTTGTATGCAAGGGAACTGTTGGCTAGTGCCAATCTAACGTTGACTGCGCCTAGTGGGGATTTGATATCATTCTCGATTTCAGATTTTTCAAGCACCCCTACATTCACTCAAAATAGTGGGGGTGGCCAAGTATCATTTGATACAACAACTACCACAATTTCACCAATTGAAAGAGGGTGGCAGATTGAATGGCATCTACAGACAGAATGGGGTTGGGACGATGTCGATTGGCTAGATGTTGCTGCCGGTTCTTGGGCCGTTAATGGCGTAAACCTTGCTGATGATGTTGTCAGAATAGGCATAGGTTCGAAAGCAGTTGAAAATGATATGGAAATAGATACTTGGGAAGTTAGGAACCAAGATGGTAATCTGCTTTCGACCCGTGGCTCGCCAGCGTATCCATTTGAAATCGCCGCTGGCTCAATTGTTGAGGTCTCTGGCAAAGTCCGTTTTGAAGATTCAACAATGCGTCCTTCAAATGAAAATTTTCAGGTCACAATCCAATCTGAACATATCAATCAGACATTGCAAGTTGTTGCCTCAAGTGGCCAAAATGGCCAGTGGAACGCTAGTGTTGTTCTCGGGCAAGCAAGCGGAAAAGTCAATCTCACTGCATGGATCCTTCGTCCTGGACCTACTGGTGTGTCTTTGAGTGGTGCAACAGATGTTACTAGTGATAGAACCCCTGTTACCCTAATTATCGATTCCAACCCACCTACTCTCGGCCCATTGATGGCCTACACACCGAGTGGCCCAAGGCCAGCCGATGGCAATGTATGGCCAGAGGACAGGCTCTTACCTCTGTCAGTAGAAATATCAGAAATTGAATCCCTTGGCGGGCCCTTATTTCTACATTCGTGGATGGAAGGACTTGATGACATAGATAGCGACGGTGAAGCTGATGAATGGGAATATTCAATCATGCGTGAAATAACTCCAATGAAAGTAAACGGGACAGTGAAAATTGATTTCCCATCTCTAGATTTGGTGGCAAATGGAGAACATGGAAAGATTTCACTTTACATTACTGGATCTGACCTAGCAGGTCATCCCGTGCTAAATGGTGGGGCACCTGGTGTCGACAATGATATGGCAACCCTAGTGACTCAGGCTGACTTACCAACTACAATTTCGCAACCATCCATATCTCTTGATAGGTGGGGTGATAATCTACTGGTTGGTCAAATCCATGAATTCTCATTTTCACTTACTGATGACAATGGTATCGGTTCTATTGACAACATTTCAATTGCGTTAGCGCCGGGAGATTATCGAGGTGATATCTGGCTTGATCCACTTTCTAGAGAATTATCGGTAAATGATAATTCTCCAATCACCCCAGTTGGTTTGGTTATTGATGAACTAGCCGCAGGCTCTTTCAAGGTAAAAATCCAATTCCGCCTTGGGGTTGATTCACCTCAATCGTGGAATACTTCAATCCAAAACCCCAGTGTAATAGTGACAGAGCACGGTCAAGTGCTAGAACTCGGAAGCAATTCACTTTCTCATCTTTCATGGTCTGTTGATGGGAGAGTCAATCTGATGTTGTTAAGCGCCAACGACCTTTCCCCCCCTAATAGTGAATTAATAGGGGATACTCTGTATCTTCAACCCGATGATAGGTTCAATTTTTCGGGTCAATTACATCATCCAGCAAATGGATTAAATGTGGTATTGGATGGTAATTGGCAAGTCAATTTTAGCATGACCGACGGTCAAAATGATGTTGAAAATTGGCATATCGCTCTTTCTGATGCGTCCTCGTTCATAGCCACTTCTGAAATACCACAAACGAGATGGAATCGTAGGTCAGCAATGGTGCAAGCAATAATAGTTGGAGGTGTTCAAACAATACCCATTACCGAGATGAAATTACATATCGTAATTGATTCAATCCCCCCCCAACTTGATTTCCCTGTGACTACACTTAGCACCATCAACTCGAATCAGATGATGCAACAATTAGTGACCGTGCGGGTAAACGAAGCAGGAGGGATGGGGCAAAACCCTCTAGAGTTGCACTGGTCATTTAGAAGGCACGGCGTAGAAATTTCGAGTATGCACGGGGTTTCACAATTACCCCTCGCAACTGAGGCAGAAGGATTGTGGACGTATTCCACGAGAATAGATTTTGATGTTAATCCCGACCTTCTAATTCCAGATGATGATTTGGTGATATGGATAGTTGGGGGCGACTTAGCGGGGCATTCTTTAGAAGGAATCGGTACTGAAGGGAATAGCAGAATGACTCAATTACGTGTCATATTTTTCCAGCCAGTACTTTCAGAATTAACTGTAAACCCATATCAGCCAACTATTGAATCGATGTTTACGATTGATGGCCGTATATTGAATGAAGGAAACGATATGGGTGTTGTAAAAGTTGGATTATGGGCATGGCAATCTAGTGGTGGCGGGGGTCGTTACCACGTTCTTAACGAGACTAATGTGACACTTTTACCTCAGCAGCATGCCATTTTCACATTTTCACAAGAGGCTTGGGCATCTGGCGATTTACAACTATATATTGCCATTAATGATGATGAAACAAATCTCACAAGCGTTCCCGTTGGACTTGTTCGTGAGCAATCTACAGGTGAAATTTTATGGCAGAATTTAGATTCACCTGCTGCGATTGGTCTAATGATATTACTAATATCTGTAGTGTTAATGATTGTAGTTGCAGCGGTTAGACACAGTGATGAAGAATGGGATGAGGTGGAGGAAGAAGAAGCCCCACCACCGCCACCATGGGCTCCTGATGAATGGCCAGAAGGTGCAGGCCCTCCTCCCGAAATACTAACTCAGAGTTCATCACTTCTTGAGGAAGAGTGACAAAGGGAAGCATATACCGAGTTGCAACGCAGGGGTACCCGAGCGGTCAAAGGGGGTGGGCTCAAGATCCACTGCTTAGTGCTTCGCAGGTTCGAATCCTGCTCCCTGCACCAAAATACAATATTATTGTTTCAGAAATAATCTAACGAGTAGCCGATGATATATGTCCCAATGAAAACTACCGGTCCATATAACAGGACCAATTTGAGCATTTTCCACCACCTCTTATCTCCTATTCTCTCTTCAATCGCATCAGCGGCGCCGGCTCCAATCTCTTCAATCAGTTCTAGGGGCATGTCCCGGCCATTAGGTTCAGAACATCATTCTTTGCCCATTATCCTTTTTCGGGTAATATCTTAGAATTTCTCAATAGGGAAATCATTTTTTCAATTAGATATTCATTACTAAAAATCTCCTCATTAGTTAGGCACACATTCAAACAGGGGAGGCAATAGGTCAGGTTATGCGCAAGCGAGAGGATGAATCAGAGGGATTCATCTTTTTCGAAGATGATGATGAAGATGAGTTGATAGCATCTGAAGAGAAACTTATCAAAGATGAATCTATTGAAAGTAAGGACGGCCAAGTAGAATCTAATGAATTGGCATCATTTCAGAAAGAACAATTTATACCTCTTCAAAATATCCTACCCAAAAAAGATGATGATTATTTTTCTGCTGAATTAGTAACTGATGGCATCCATAATTTTGAATGGCCAATCAAAGGAATGGATTGCCCTGATTGTGCAATGAAAGCGAGTTCTGCCACAACAAAAAATCCAGCAGTTGCCTCTTGTAAGATAAGCCATGCCGATGGAATGGTTCGCCTTGGAATTGATCTTGGAAAGGGTGACCTTGCCAAAGCCAACCGCATCTTGTCAAGTCTGGGGCATGAGCCTGATGTTGATTGGTTTCGTCTATCAGGAGTAACTGTTGAATCGGTAATGGGACGGCAGCGCTGTGACCGAACTTCACTAAAGCGCCTCCTTCTATCTGCTCCTGGATTACTTGATGTGCGCTTGGAAGAAAAGGACATTCTGATACGCCGACCACCAACGATGCAGCCACTAACTCGCCAAGAACATGAAATTGCACTTGAGAGAATGACAGGCAAGAGTGTTGAGTTGGTAAAAGGTGACGTGGTTGGCCTTTCAACAGAACATTGGCGGTTGATTGGTGCATCTATTGCCTTAGTTTTATTACCAATAATTCTTTTATTAGAAGCATTTTCTATGCCGACAATAATCATTGTTGGAGTTGGAATTTTAGGAACGGTTGTAGGCGGATTCCGTATGTTTATGGAAGCCATTGCGAGTATTCGTAATCGTGTTCTTGGTTTTCAAATACTTACAACCATGGCAGTTATTGGTGCGGCGATTTTACAGCAATGGCCTGAAGCATTAATGGTAGTATTATTAGAATCAGTTAGCGGTCATCTAGAGTCCTCAGCCCTCATTAGAGCAAGAGATGCGATGCAGGGTGGATTAGACCGACTACCTCGTATGGCTAGAGTTGTTTCAGGAGAAAAACCACGTTTGGCAGGTGTTTCATCAACAACATTTAGCACGGGGATATCCCCATTATCATCTCTTGAACCCTCACGTCCAGAACCAGAGGAAATCCCCATTGAACTTGTTTTTCCAGGGACAATGGTCGAGGTCAGAAGTGGTGAGTTGATTCCGGTTGATGGGATTATCACAGAAGGGGTTGGGCAAATTGACCGCGCCCCATTGACTGGAGAAAGTGTACCGATAAGGGTAGAAGAAGGTGAATTTGTTGAAGCAGGATTAGTACTTCTAAGGGGACCTATATTGATTGAAGTTTCAGCAGTTGGAGAGGATACTGCACTATCAAACCTAATTGACCGCGTACACACTTATCGAGATAAACCACCGCGCTTACAATCTTCTATTGAATTATTCACAAAATTCTGGGTACCTTCGGTATTACTTGGAGGGGTTGGTGTTGCTCTCATATATGGTGAATGGATGATGATGTTGTTACTATGGGTTGTTGCTTGCCCATGCGCTTTGCTTCTAGCCGCCCCAATTCCACATGCTACAGCTCTATCCACAGCCGCTCACCAAGGTGTCATCGCGCGTGGGGGCGATGTTCTTGAGAGAACAGCCCGAGTAGATCTTGCATTATTGGATAAGACTGGTACATTGACAAGTGGAAAACCTCGCCTTAATTCTTTAGTTCTAGCCGATGGTGTTTCGATGCTAGAAGCACTTTCGCTCGCTGCTGGGTTGGAAGTTCGAAGTAATCATCCATATGCATCAACCATTATGCTGGCTGCTGAGAGTGAAGATGCAGAGCCAATTGAAGTAAAATCATTGGCTGACGGAGTCGCAGGCGTTAGTGGCAAAAGCGGGCGCTCAATAGTTCGTCTTGGTAGCCAAGAGTGGCTAAACAGTGAAGGGATAAACATTGCACAACCTTTGGAGGATGCTGCAAGTGACGCGCGTGCCAATGGTTTCGGGGTGTCAATTCTCTCTAAGAGTAATAATGCAATTGCAGTTTTCACTTTCGTCAACGATGATTTGCGAGATGGCGTAAAATCCTTAATCAATGATTTTTCTGAACTTGGAATCGCTGTGGAATTACTTTCCGGCGATTCTCAACCCGCAGTTGAAGCACTCGGAAAGCAACTTGGAATTGATGCAAGATATTGTCGTGGTGACATAGATCCAGATGGCAAAGCCATTTGGGTAGAACGTCGTAGTCAAGCACTTTGCACTTTGATGGCAGGGGATGGATTCAACGATGCTGCTGCGTTAGCGGCTGCGGATGTTGGCGTTGCAGTAGGTAGCGGAGAGAGTGTAAATCTTGATGCAGCAGATGTTCTTATCCCGTCTAATGACCCTCGGATATTGGCTCGTTTAATCCGCCTTTCTAAAAAGACGAGAATGATTGTAAACATCAATCTAGCAATCTCTTTAATCGTCACATTAGTGTTGGTAATATCAGTTATTGACCGTTGGCATGCTAGCCTTGCATTAGGGGTATTTATCCATGAAGGAACTGCCATTATTATTTTACTAAATGGGATGTGGTTAGCCGATGAAGGCATGAGTAGATTGGGCACTCTTGGCACTCTTTTCAAACAACTTGGAAGCGATTGCATGGAGGCTTGGGGTTCACTAAAAGTGATGGTTACTGGTAGCGACTGAAGGTGGCAACTTGTTATAGCATAGTGCTAAGTGTTAGACAACAACGGGGAGCACAGAAATGACAAAGATTCGGGGGGATACTCGGGAAGTAGCCTTAGCTCACAAAACGAGAAGAGGCATTGTTGAAACATTACAAAATGTTGAGGAGAGGTCAACAGTTCAGATTCAAGAAACAATTGGAGTCACTAGGTACCACCTATATCACCATCTCAAACAACTTGTGAGTGCTGGGATTATAGAGAACCATCGTGACAAGGGCAGAGCACGTTGGTGGCGGCTTACTGGACCGATTGATTTAGATGTGGCAAGTGATGCAAGTCAACCCGATTTATCCGGACTTCCTGATGAAGTTTCAGCCCTAATAAGAAGGGGCTCTGATGTCCATTGGATTGAAATTCCGGGTTCTGCAAGAGAATCCATTGCGGCCAAAAAAATGCTTGAAAGTGTAGCTGATGAATGGGGAGTTGAACTTGATTTACCATTCACTTTTACACCAGGTGGAATCCTCATCATTGGTAAACCACGAAACTGAGGTGAATGCATGACTGAGGGAGAAGTAGAGGTTGATATTGCTTTATTAGAAGTTGAGTCAGAAATTTCTCCACCATTAATCAATTGTCCAAATTGTAATGGTTTACTTCCCCTAGGTTTGGGAACTAAGACTTGCACTCTATGTGATGCGGTTGTAAACGTTGAACATGAGGCCACACGAAAAGAGTGGGTAGAGGAAAGATTTGCTTGCCCAAACTGCTCCAAAGTTTTGGTTTGTGGGGTGGAAGAGAGACCTGCAAAAGTAGCTTGTTCATCCTGTTCAAATCAAATTGTTGTGAAACCAAAGGTTGTCAAGGTAGAGATTACTTGCCCTTCCTGTGAGAGACGCCTTCGCCTCAAGCCTCGACCAGGCTCGCGTCAGATCAACTGTCCTGCTTGTGATGATGCTTTCAAGGTCACATTCTGATGCATGTGTAGGTACTTGGGAACTATTGTTTAGCATTACACCTTTGGGGTATATGAATAGCCATTTGACGGATAATCTCACCCTGCCCACTCAAATAGGAAGAGACTTGCAGGTTTGTACTAGGAGCATTGTGCTCCAGGGGATGGGATCCTGACTGAAACAGAAGAGAAGTTAGCAGAATTGAAGAAGCAAGTCGTTGGTGGTAGTGACCATTCACTTGCTGAATTACGTCATGAAATTACTGGTTCTGACTCGCCATCTTTGAAGAGAGCAGGCCAGGTTTCTCAAAATCTTACTAATGAAGAAGGGCTTCGTCGTAGCCTTGGTAGAGAACGCCGTTTACGGTTGAAGGATCAAGCAGAACGACTTTCGGCTGCTAAGGGCTCAATGAGTCGCGCTCTACAAATGGAGCACCAATCTATTCTAAATAATCTTGAATCTGAAATGCGTGTTGAGATGGAATCAGAACTTTCACGTTTAGAAAAAGAAACTCTCAGTAGAGAAGAAGAGATATTGCGCGAAGAATTGGATATGAGACTTGAGCGCGAGGAGATGTCACTTCGCGAACAACTTGAAGTTGAACAAGAACGCCGGCTAAGTGCTAGTCGTGAACAACTTCACACCCAACTTTCTAGTGATATGAATAATGAGTTTGATCGTCGCCGGGCTTTCTTGCAAGAGAAAATGGAGATTGAGGCGACCCAAGCACTCCAGGAGCAATTGTCTAATTTAGAATCTGAATTAAAAGAAGAGATGGAGACTCAACTAAAGTCTGAGGAAGAACGTCAGGCAGAAATAATAGAAGCAGAACAGCATTCTCGTCTTTCAGAAAGGGAGATACAACTTAGAGATGGTATTCGTCGCCGCCTTGAGGGACAATTACGTAGCCGCCTGCGCGCTCGCGAGGCACGACTTAGAAGCGAGTATGAACATCGGGCTCATCGAATGGAGGAAGAGATTGCAAAAGACCTTCAAGTTGAATTAGAACAGCGTCTTACTTCGGAAACCGAACAACTTGAAGAGCGAATGCAACAGGATTTGGAGTTAGCAGTTGCACGCAAACGAGATGAAGTCCGCTCATCAATTCTTAATGAACTAAAAACACAGTATGGTGAGCGAATTGCAGAGCGTAAACAGCGCCTACGCGAACGTTATGATTTAACTTTCAGTCAGTCTATTGATGAGATAGAACAGGCTCTCAATATTGAACTAGAAGATGTGCTTCAAGGTCGAATGGAGGGTGAGTTTGAAACTTACCGCCGATCGCGAGAATCAGAAATATCTAGCCGGTTATCTCGATTCCGTCATGAAAGAGAAATTGAACTTCGTCAACAACTTTCATCCACCTTTGAGGGTAGAAAGCAAGAATGGATAGATCAATTAGAACAGGAATATCGTTCCAAAGAGTCAGCAGTTCAGCGTCAAATCATGGCTGAGATTGATGCTCGGGTTCGTAATGAGAAGATATCTCAAGAAACTTCTCTTGACTTGTTAAAGCAAGAGACATCGATGGAACTAGAGGTTGAGATGGAATCAAGACTACGAGATTTCAGGTCTCGAAAGGAAACTGAAGTAACCGACCAATTAGAGCGTCAACTTTCCAAGCGTGAGGAGATTATGCGCAACAAAGCACTCATTGAAGTTCGCCGCCGTGAATCGGAAATCCGTGCAGAAATCGAAGCACAGCTTGCTGTTAAGAGAGCAGAAATCCGTGAACGTCTCGCAACTCTTGAGCAGCGCTCAGAAGAATTCAAGCAAGTGGCAGAAGAAAAGATCCGCACCCAACTTGAGCGCAATCTCGTTTCAGATGATGATTTGGAGGATCAAGTTCGTGTCAAGCAATTAGAGGATGAAGCCGAGAATCTTGAGAGCCAAGATACTGTTCTAAATCGCCGCCAGCGCTGGATGGGTGCTTTGGAAGGTGCTCAAGGCCAGATGCCAGAGACAGCGGTTCGCCCTGGGGGTCTCATTGCAGGTGGTCGATTAGGACAACCTAAGTCATCAGCTCTAGTTTCAGATGGAACACCCCCAACACCTGCTGCAGGACTACTGGGCTCCGGAGGACGATTAGCACCTTCACGGGCACCAATTGGACAGGCTTCAACAGCAACAACTCCTACGCCAGCCACAACAATTCCTCGGCCAACTACTGGTTCGACATTGGCTGAACGCCTAGCACCGGTAAGAGCACCTATTAGAGTTGAAGGTGAGCAACCTAAGCCCGTGCGCTCTCTAAGTGATATTGCAGCGGATGTAGGTCCTGATTCTGAAATCAAAAAGCCAATAGATGATGATTGGGATGATGAAGAAGAATTAGAAATGACTTCTGCTATTTCAGGATTAGTCACACTTAAAGAAACTGAAACGGAAACGGAAACTGAAACCGAATCAGTCACTGAAGAACCAACCCCTGTGAGCCGAGGTCCGCCAGGTGGGGGCAAATTGATTCGGGAAGATGCTGACGAAGGGCAAAGTGCGGGAGAAACATCAGTACGTGGTCCTCCTGGTGGTGGGAAACTAGTACGGGAAAGAATTGCTCCTTCTCAAAGAAGTCGAATTAGTGATAGTACAGATTTACCTGTTGAGATTTTAAAGCCTGTTCGTAGGCCAGTACTTCAACCAAAGAGCAGTGAAACTGCTAACATAAAACCAACAACAAGTACAGTCAAAATGATGATTCCTGCCGAGTCTCCAGAAGTTGCAAAACTAACTCCTGTGAAAACAACTCTCACAGCCTTAGAAAGTTCTGAAGAAGAATGATGAACATATTTTTGTGTCGACTATGGTTATTTACACAAAATCACGATACCACCGCATTCAAAGGTAGAACGCTCCTCATAGCGCTATGCGCGCCTCGGTGAGTCTCTCATCACTTCTGTTGATTGGTGTACTTATTCCTTTACTTGCCTCAACAACTGCAAGCGCTACTTCATTAGCAAATGCTGGTGTAGTATCAGAGATTGACAGCCACACAGTTGGGATGTGGCAAACTTACGATGGTTATTCAATAGTAGTTAATGAAACAGGTTTCTTAACGGCATTAGAAATTAAAAATGATGGCTCAGTTACAGAATCATGGAATTTTACCTTGAATATGTCAATCACAAGTGGAGCGATTGATAATTTCCAACATAGGCTTGCACTTGGTACTGATTCTGGAGTAAAGGTAATTTCAACTGAATTTCATGATTTACTTTATTCAATCAATATCATTGGGGGTGTTGATTCTGTTGGATGGGATGGTAATGGTGACTTATGGGTCGGTGATAGAGCCTACCGATATGTTGCGGAATATGATGATACAGCTGCAACTGGAGTCACGACTCAAACACACCTCATTAAAGTGACAGCGGTTCTTGGCATGGCAAATGGTAGTGTGATATCTGGAGGAAGAGATTCAATAGTTAGGGTATCAGCACCAAATGGCTCAATGATTCATGAGATGATGGACATTCAAAGTGATGTAGAAGGGCTGTATCTAATTGATAATGGGGGTACTCTAGTTACTACCTCTACTACTGGGCAGTTGATAACATATTCAACCTCTGATTGGCAAAAGACCGGTGACATCTATCTTTCAACCGGTGGAATCATCAGAACAGTGGAACAAAACACCGATGGGACATTAATTGTAGGGACTCACAACGGACATCTAACAATATTGAATAGTAGTGATTTATCTGAATTGAGTTCATTCTCATCTTTAGGCGAGATCATCAGTGTTAAACTGAGCCAAGATAATTCTTTCTTCCTTTTGTCAACTTTTTCTGATAAATCAGATATTATCATGTTTGATTTAGATAGTGATGGGGATGATGTAGTTGATGCTGTAGATGACTTCCCCGATGATTCAACTCAACAAATAGATACAGATGGAGACGGTTATGGGGATAACCAACTCGGAAACTATCCCGATAAATACCCACAAGATGCAACCCAATGGTTGGATTCAGATGGTGATGGCCATGGTGACAATGCTAGCGGAAATAATGGTGATTTATTCCCATTCAACCCAACTCAATTTCAAGATAGTGACGGTGATGGATTTGGGGATAATCCACTAGGCCAAGATGCAGACGCATTCCCGAATGATATCTCACAATGGCAAGATACAGATGGTGATCAGTTAGGTGACAACCCAAACGGCACTAATCCAGATGCTTGTCCAACATCAGCAGGAAATTCATACAAGGACAGAAATGGCTGTTCTGATTCAGATAATGATGGCTATAGTGATCCACGTGGTGATGATCCAAAGTGCTCATCAACTTATCCAAATGGGGCCGATGCTTATCCTCAAGATGCAACACAGTGGTGTGATACTGATGACGATAATTTCGGAGATAACTTGAGTGGTAACAACCCAGATTGGTGTCCTGCAGAGTGGGGTAATAGCACCCGCGGAATCATTTTCAATGCTACAACCAATCTTTATGTCACAATACAGAGATTTGGTTGTATTGACTTTGATGGAGATGGTTACGAAGATAGTGGTGAGCAAGATGGGCTAACTGACTGGTCAACCAACAAGAGTGAGTGGGTAGACAGTGATCGTGACGGTGTTGGAGATAATGCAGATTGGGATGATTTAGATCCGACAGTTTGGACTCTTGAACAGTATTGTGTAAAGAATCCTACTGATTACTCTAATTGTGAATTTGTATATGTTCCTGTAGATACTTCAAATAATGAACAAGAGTTGTCAGCGAGCGAAAAACGCTCTAAATTAATCAAGGAATTTTTGGTATATGGGGGCGGTATTGGGATCTTGCTGATTGCAGGAATCTTGGCTATTTGGGGATTAGTTGGTATTGTTAGAACATCAATTGCAAAGCGAGCACCTGATGCACAATACAGCCACCAGGATGCGACAAAAGAGTTGCAAGCATTTGAAGAGGGAGAGGAGTTCAAGACTCGTGGCGGAATTACAGACCAGAAAGGCTGGGAAGATGAAAAACTCGGTGATGGTGTAACTGAGGACGAACTATGGGATCTTGCTGATGATATTGAGAAGCCTTCAGCTGTCCCTGATTCAAGCAAGTTTGCTGATGAAGACTCATCATCGGAGGAACCTGCTGAAGAGTCAGATGATACTTCAGAGCCAGAGCCAGAGCCAGTAGAAGTTGAGAAACAGCCAACACCTACTCCTGAAGCAGCAACTTCAGAAATGCCTGAGGGCGCACCTCCACTACCGGAAGGTGGATTGCCTGCAGGTTGGACAACAGAGCAGTGGGTCTACTATGGGCATCAGTGGTGGGACGCGAAGAACAAAAGTTGATTCCAAAACTTATTCTCAGTGAAAATCAACTGGGATTCGGGTCTTTAATTCACCTAATTCTTTCCCAGATAGAGTTGATTCCCCGTCTTGTTTGAGGTTATTTACTAGTAACCATAGAATTGTGTTCCAGGTTTTCTTTGTGGCATGAAGTTCAATGGTGTTGCAAGCGGCTAGTTTGAGTAATTTATTCTCATCACTACCTTTGGCAAAGAGTCCTTTCACCAAAGTGTTCGAACTAATCCAGTATGCGGGGGCTTGTCCTTTCATTTATTTCACTCCTGAAAAGGTGAAAGTTCAAGTTTGGCAATCAATCCATTTACATCAATGTCATTTATTGACTCAAGTGCTTGTTGAAGCGCATCACTATCCCTGCTTATTTGATTGAGTCTGTACTCCTTTAGCAATTGTTGTAATAAGTCATCCACACTCTTGTAATTTCCCAATGCTCGCATTGAATTTAATTGCCTTCGTACCTCAAAACTTACGCTTATCGATGTCATATCTGGTGAGCCCATTTTATCACTTATTCACCGTGAATCAAGGCATCTATAGAAGGATGACGGTTGAAAAAAGGAATAAAGATGCAATTTGACCTATAAGTGCCCCAAAGCAAATCCACATGCCAAGCATCATTCAATTTGTTGTAAGCGGTGTAATTTGAGCCGACTAGTCTCATTTACTCCGTATTTATAACGTAACTTTTTCACACGGTCAGAGACTTCTTTGGCCAGCGACCAATATGCTTGTGAGCCTTTGTTTCTTTTAGTTGGCTTCTTCAAAATAACAACAGGAGCGCCTTCTAACGGTGCTTCTGCAATTGAGATAATTCTAGGAATCATTGTTCCAAAAACTTGCTTGTCAAAGTGCCGTCTAACTTCGGATGAAACTGTATTGCAAAGCCTTGTTTTTTGGTACATTGTTAATGCAATTCCAAATAACTTCAGATGGGGGTTAATTCTACGCTGAATCAATTTGATTGAATTCATCAATTGGCTCATACCTTCAAGAGCGTAATATTCGGTTTGCACAGGGATCAACACCCAATTAGCTGCAGCAAGGGCATTGATAGTTAGTAAGCCAAGACTCGGTGGTGTGTCGATAATGATGTAATCAAACTCATGAATTGCAGTGGCAAGCCCCTCTTTCAACCGTGTTTCTCTGCCGATGCGAGTTGCTAACTCAATTTCAGCACCTGAGAGTTGGATATTAGATGGAAGTAACCACAGATTTTCAACTTTAATGTAATTAGGAACTTTCTTCTCTTTCTTCGCTCCATCTTTATCATAACGGTGCTGGTTTTTCCACGCTTCGCGCATTGAATCAGTAAGTATTTCTGGAGAAATTAGATATTCATCCAAAATAGGTAGTTCTTCTCCCAAATCATTCATTAAAAGGTCGTATACAGTTCTACCAAGTTTACTCTTATCAACACCAAAGGAGGTAGAGGCATTACCTTGCGGATCAAGGTCAACAAGTAGCACTTTAGCAGGTTCTATGCCCCTAGAAAGGTTACCTTCAGCCAAGGATGTGGCGAGGTTTACCGCAGTGGTGGTTTTGGCACAACCACCTTTTTGGTTGGTGCAGGCAATGATCATTTTGTACGGGTCCATCTCTCTCTCCCCTCCTCGTGTGGTACGGGCTCTGCTTTGAACCTTAATCATAATCGCGATTGATTGTGCATATAACTTGCAAATAAACTGCAAACTGAATCAAGCAGTTTGGATGACTGGAACAGGCACTTCAGAGAGAATTTTCCGTGTGATGTGCATGCCAGTAATTCCCCGAATCTTTGCTTCTGGCTTGAGCATAATTCTGTGGCTGATGATTTGTAGTGCGACACCCTTAATGTCATCTGGAATCACATAATCACGACCATCAACTGCTGCTGATGCGCGGCCGGTCTTGAAGAGCGACTGGCTAGCACGAGGGGATGCGCCGGTGATTACTCTGTGGTCTTCACGAGTTCTCTGGACAACTTCAACGATGTAGGATAGAATTGCAGGGTCGATGTGAACAGTCTCCAAAGCCTTCTGCATTGCTACTACTTTCTTTGGGGAGGTGATTTGCTGGACATCGTGGTCATCCTTTCCTCGCAACTTTCTGCGGGCTAAAATCGCCTTTTCCTCAGAGCGGTCAGGGTAACCCATTGACATCTTCATCAAGAATCGGTCCATTTGTGCTTCTGGAAGTGGGTAGGTACCTTCTTAACGGTGCTGGTAATTTGTGGGTAATTCCTTCAATTGTAACCTGCTTTTCTTCCATAGCCTCAAGCAAAGCAGCTTGAGTCTTTGGTGGCGCACGGTTAATCTCGTCAGCTAGTAGAATGTTTGAGAACAGGGGTCCTGGTCGGAGTTTGAATTCCCCAGCCTTTTGGTCGTACATGTATGTCCCCATAATATCTGAAGGTAGCAAGTCAGGGGTGAACTGAACACGCTTGAATTTACATCCAAGTGCTCTTGCAAATGTATTTGCAAGTAGTGTCTTTGCTAGTCCAGGGAAATCCTCAAGCAACATGTTTCCGTTCGATAGAATACCGATAGTAACCTTTCGCAGATTCTCCTGCTTTCCTATGATGACTTTTGATACTTCATTCATCAATCCATTTGAAATTGCGCTTACAGTCGCAATCAAATCTCGTGTCCGACCATCTCCCCCCATAGTTGTCTGCATCGTCAACCTACCTCTCTACAATAACTGACCCGCCCAATTCGTACTAAAGGGTTGGGGGTTGAAACATCAACCACAATTCACTGCTTACCGACCCCAAAAGTGGTCATCTTTGCGATGGATGGCTATTATTTCGGCAAGTATTTCCTCTTCAATACTTGATATGTTCAATTTCCGTAATTTCCGAATATGTGATTCCGGTACGTCAACTAGTAGCACATCTTCTTCATCAACACCACGACCAATTGTAATTCCCTGAATAGCGACTGCCAATTCATCTCCCTGCTTCGCTTCACTCAATACATGGTCGCCATCGCGGATAGATTTTACCCTACCTGCTTTTTCTCCATCAACTGTCAAAAGGCGTTGTCCAACATGGATTCTACCCGCCAATACTCTCACTCCTACGACAGCGGGTCCAGAACGTCGGAAGACATGATCTTCCATGATTAATATTCGGCCAGGGTGAATGACGTTCTCACGTCCTTCTTCTTCCAATCTTTTCTTGGTCAATTCAATCCATTCATCATACTCTTCAAGAATGTGATATATGATGTCTGAGCCAATATGTAACACATCACAATCATCACTGCTGAGTTCAGACTGTGCTTCTGCTAATATGCCCGAGCTAAAGGTAAGAAGAACTCTCTCGTATGGGTCGGCAGAAATAGCAGCACTTCTGATATCTTTACGATTGATTGGTCCAATAGTAGCAGAGCGGATATTTATGTTTCGAGGATTACCACTGACATCTTTCATACCTCTTATTTCGAATGCTAAGGCTTCCAGTCCCCCTAGGGTGTCAGCCTTGATAGCGATTCCTTCTTCATCTAATTCGATTGAAATTTCGCACTCCTCTGTAATCTGGTCAATAATTTGCTGACGTGATTTATCATCCGGAATAACTCGGAGTGTTGTTCCTGCGAGAATAGATTCAATATCAGGCGCACTCAATTTTAGGCCAGCAGCGGCTGATACTGTATCTACTGAATCCCACCGGTCTCCTGCATCTCTCATTTCAGACATTCCACGAGGTGAAAACATCCCTTTGATTTTAGTCACCAACGGACCCGTTGGTGTAGCTACAGCAATTTCATCTCCTTTATTCATCGTCCCCCTGTGAAGAATGATATCTAGGGTTTTACCGAGTCCTCTCTCCTCTTTCATTTCAAGAACAGTTGCTTCTGCGCTTCCTTCAACATCTTCTAATTGTTCAGCCAAGAATTTTTCAGCCAACCCAATAGTTACTGCTAGTAGGTCTTGAATCCCCTCTCCTTCTTAAATCTGTAATATGGTCATAACGCTCAAGGTTGAATTCATGCTCACCAAATTGGCCAACTAACTGCCAGTATTTCTGGTCAAAAAGCGCTAGTACATCTTTACTCTGTTCTCGCAAAGAAACTGCCATTGCTCTACCATACTCGGATTGCCAACCATGGACTCGATCAACTTTATTGCAAGCAACCACAAATGGTGTTTTAGCCTGTCTCAATATTCGCATTGATTCTAGGGTCTGTGGTTTGCAACCATCAACTAGGTCAATTACCAAAATGGCGATGTCAGCGAGTGACCCACCCCGAGTTCGAAGGGTAGAGAAAGAGTGGTGCCCAGGTGTATCAATAAATAGAAGGCCCGGGGAGTTGAAATTTTTTCCACCCATTAGTGGTGCACAGAGGTCGTTAAGAACCTCAGAAGGAACTTCGGTTGCTCCAATATGTTGTGTAATTCCACCGGCTTCCCTAGCCATTACGGAGGATTGCCTGTCACTTCCTAGTGAACGAATGTGGTCAAGTAGGCTAGTTTTACCGTGGTCAACATGGCCGAGGACTGCAACAATGGGCTGTCTCCTCTCTTTCATCCATGTCACCTGCCCCTGTAATCTAAATTTTATTCTTCGTAGACCCAATCTTCTGCTGAGCGGGTCCAATCTACTAATCCTTCAGGGAACCAAAGTCCCAGTTCGAATTCTGCTGTCTCTTCAGCATCGCTACCGTGTATTATGTTATGTCCGATATCCATTGCCCAATCGCCACGAATTGTACCAGGGGCAGCATCACGCCCATTTGTTGGTCCGATAATGTTGCGAGCCACCTTGATTGCATCCACGCCACACCACGCCATTGCTACAACAGGCCCAGATGTGATGAACTTGAGTAGTCCCGGGTAGAAAGGTCGTTCAGAGTGAACAGCGTAGTGACTAGATGCTAATTCGTGGGATGGTGTCAACTGCTTCAAACCCACCAAACGGAGGCCTTTATCTTCAAAACGGCCAATAATCTTGCCAACCAATCCTCGCTGAACCCCGTCGGGTTTGACCATCACAAATGTCGTCTGCATAGTACTCACTGAAGCGGCCGTGACGCCACTCCTGTTTAAGCAAAACGCTTGAATGAAACAAGTAATTTTACTGGAAGCCGCCTTTTACATAGTGGCGGGTCCACTTTACTTTGCGGGAATTTCGCTTCAAATTCACCATGTTCTTGCGGGCTTTACTGCTCTTGAACCACAGTACGGTGCCGTCCTTACGAACGTACATCTGTCCAGTACCAGGTTCAATTTCTTCGCCACTGAATGTGCAAACACGTCTCTCAGGCATTTCATCGACCTCCGAGTTTACGTGCTTCACGACCAGTATCTCTGAGCATCAAAACATCTCCAACACGTATAGGGCCTAACACATTTCGAGTAATAATTCTACCAACGTCCCGTGGGTTTGGGGCATCATTTACACGAACTTTGACTTGGGTAGCCTCACCGGTCATACCTGTTCGTCCTACAATCTCGACGACTTCTGCGGGCCAACCGTCTGTCATCCGGTTCACCTCAGTTTCCTGCTAATTCATTAGCAGATGCAACTACGTTTTTGAATTCGTCTGCTGCTCCTTCCATCTCAATAACTGCAATTGCAGATGTTGGGCGACCAACTGGAAGTCCAGCAGCCTCTCCAAGGTAACTTTGGTCATTGACATAGATGTAAGGAATTCCACGTTCTTTGCAGATCATTGGAATTGGCATCATCATTTCTCCAGGGTTGACATTTTCTGCCATAATCACAAGCTTAGCATCGCCTCTCTCGCAGACTTTGATGACCTCGTTCATCCCCTTCTTGAAGTGGCTTCCACCTTCCTTCTCAATCTTCTTCACAAACTCGTAAACCATGTCCTGCACATCGGCAGGTGTTTCAAAATCAATATGTACGCTCATTGGATTAATCCTCCTGTAGTAGGTGTTCCGCCGAGGGCGTGGTCTGTATAAACGCACCGGATGGTGCAGTGAATCAAGAATCGTGGTACTGCTCACAAATTCAATCGCTCTCGCAACTGCTCAACACCCCTTGCCAAAGCAGCAGCCGATGAGACAAGAGCGCGCGGATTACTAGCAATAGAATCAGTTGCATGAACACCACTAACGTGGTCATCTAGTCGAGTGATAGCCCCGCCAGTAAACAAGCCGTGAGTGCATGCAGCATGTACTTCCTTCGCTCCTTGGGATAATAGTGCATCACTAGCTTTGCATATTGTCCCACCAGTACTAATCATGTCATCAACAATCGCTACAATAGCACCATCAACATCCAAGTCCTTTGGCTTGTGTTGAATAGTGTGTGCATCAATTCTTGTTTTCTCAAGATATGAGAATTTTCAATCGCTCCTTTATCGGGGCTCAGGATAAAGTCTGGATTAACATTGATTTTCAGGTGTTCAGCAATTTCTGGCATTGCCGAAACAAACTCAACGGGAGTATCAAGGTCATCTAATACTGATGGGGCGTGTAAATCTAAGACAATTAATCCATCAATATGTCGCGCTAATAACCGTACGATTAGAGATGCAGAGATAACTTCCCCTTGCTGAAACCGTTTATCCTGCCTACTGTATCCAAAGTAAGGGACTGCGAGAAAGATTCCAGGTCCAACATCTTCAAGATTTTCAGGGCCATCCCCCATCAGATTATGCAGATTGCCCGATCTCACATCGTGAATCGCTTCAAGCATCAGTAATGCTTCAACAATGCCATCATCGGGAAAAGTAGTCGCTACAACAACTACTGGTTCAGAACGTACTGCATCGATACTTTTAGTTGGCACACGTACATATGCTTCTGAGTCTGGGAACCGCCTAGCAACTAATTCATGATGTTCCCAACCTAACCGTTCTGCTAATGCAGATGCAAGGGCTCCATCAATACTTCCTGAGACTACTGGCAGGCGCTCCCCTCAAACTCTCCGACTAGTGGGCCCTTCATGTCATTTGTGTGTACTATGGTTCTAGTAAATGTGAGTAAGTTGGGTGAAGGCGGGCCAATCCAGTGAAATATGTGGCAACAATATTTATTCAAATCATGTTTATTTTCAAAAAATATGCAAAAACCACACTACATGGGAAAAAGGGGAGTGGGCGAGGCAGGATTTGAACCTGCGACCTCCCGGTTATCAGCCGGGTGCTCCAACCAACCTAAGCTACCCGCCCAAGGGTGAGCCGTAGGAACATCATTCTTCTTCTTCAAAGTCTTCTTCGTTAATTTCTCCCGAATTCAACTTTAGGTATGATGGCAGTCCCATCAATTTGTCAAATGTTCGTGAAAGAATTATCTCATCTAAACGAGGGCTAGTACGTGCCAAGAATTGAACTGGTATGTTGATCACACCATTTTCTAATTTGTATCTTCGCCTTAGGTTTCCACGTGCCTTTACCTTTACTCCGCGGTATGTCCGCTTAATTTTCACAAGGCCAATGACTACCCCGAGGTCTTCACCCTGGGTGTCAAGAACTGCACGGTCAAGTAATTCATCCGGCGCGTATAATTTCTCATTGATTCGGACGGTGTTGCGCCATCTGCGTTGTAATTCTCTCATAGATTTAGTTAGTTTGATACTCCCATCGGATTGAATACTATGGAGTAGTTCTTTTGAAAGTGGAGCAAACTCAGCTGGCTTGCGCATAAATTCATCTGCAACTCCTGGTTCAACTTGTAATCTGAAAGATTGTACTCTTTCTTCATTAGGGTGATATCTTTCCCCCACTATTACTCCAACGCGCGTTTGCTTAACATAAACTTCTCGTTGTAACAATTCTTGTATCCTAAATGATTCATCTGTCATATTTTTTCCCTCTCTATTACCGTGCATCCCATGTCTCGGTTAAATTCCTACGCTCGGAGTCAGTATATTAACTATATGCCGGATTTTTAATTGGAAATGCAATTGAAAAAGACGGATAATCATTAATTAACCAATTGACAGTTATAATTTTGAACAAATGACAACTATAATCAAAATTCAATTGAAACTAATGAGGTATAGGGTTTAATTTATCAATATGGTTAACAGTTTATCAGGGATTATCCGAATATAATTTTCAATTGGGAAGACGGATAATATTGGATTTTTAATTTTTTGCCCGGCTTGTTAGTTTGGATCCATAATAATCCAGAAGTTAGTGTTGTTATCTAATATGAAATTAGAAAACTTCACTGCTTTTTCGCATTTATTTTGAACACCGATATATTCGAAGAGAATCTGATATTCGAATGGATAATAAGTATTAACAAATATCCAATTGAAAAAATGAAAACCCAATTAGTAAATTACGTTATTTAAACAAGAATTTAGCTAATTTTTAAAAATATTTCATGTGATAATACATAGTTTTTGAAATAAAACTACAAGTGTATACACAGCATAAATTGATGAGCGTATTCCTCCTCCCAATGACATGCAAGATGTACTTTCCCAATTAGTGGAAATCCGTGCTAATTCAGGAACACAACAAACTACCGGGTTAAAAGACGAGGTAATTACTCGGTTTGCAGCCACAAATCAGAACTTAATCCGCGCTATTGCAGAGGCATCTAAGAATCATAAAGAATACATTGAGCAGTTTGGTCCCGAGGTATTATTGATGGAAGAATCCGAATTAATTCGGACGTTACAATCAGATTACATAAATTTCTATTCAGCTCCAACTGTTAATCCATACGTTGCAATAGCAGCTCGTGGCCCTTGGGTAATCACGTCTCATGGTGCGGTGTTGCATGACAATGGTGGATATGGTATGTTAGGTGGGGGCCATGGTCCAGATGAGGTGATTGGCGCAATGTCAAAGAATTGGGTAATGGCAAATGTGATGACTGCTTCATTTAGCCAGAAAAGGTTTGCAGATGCATTGCGTAGAGAGGTTGGGCATTCACGTGGAGCCTGTCCGTTTTCAAAATTTGTCTGTGTCAATAGCGGATCTGAATCAGTAACATTGGGCATGCGAATTGCTGATGTTAATGCAAATAATATGACAGGTCTAGGGGGCCGCTATGATGGGAAGCAAATCAAGAAAGTGGCCCTCAAACAAGCATTTCACGGAAGAACACAACGTCCTGCATCAATATCAGATTCTTGTAAAAAAGGATATGTAGACAATCTTGCAACATTCCGTGAACGTGAGAACGTCATTATCGTTGAACCCAACAATGTCGAAGATTTACAATCAGCTTTTTCAAGAGCAGAGGAAGAGAATTATTTCATAGAATTACTCGCCTTAGAACCAGTGCAAGGAGAAGGCTCCCCTGGTCAAGCCGTTACTCGAGAATTCTATGATGAAGCGAGACGATTAACTTCTGAACACGGAAGCTTGTTGTTAGTAGATTCTATACAGGCTGGGTTCCGTGGTAAAGGAAGCCTTTCAATTGTTGATTATCCTGGATTCCAAACTGCTGAAGCACCGGATTTAGAGACTTGGTCAAAGGCACTCAATGGGGGCCAATTCCCCTTTTCCGTTCTTGGATTATCTGAACGTGCTGCAGAATTATATGTTGTTGGAATTTATGGCAATACCATGACCACTAATCCTAGAGCGCTAGAAACGGCAGTAGAAGTACTCAGTAAGGTAACCCCTGAATTACGTGCAAACATTATTGAAAAAGGAGACGAGTTCCTCTTAAAACTAGGGGGCTTACAGAAAGAATTCCCCAATGAAATTACTTTAGTTCAAGGTTCGGGTTTACTTCTGTGCGCAGAACTGAACCCCGAAACGCTCCCTGTTGTTGGCTTTGGTTGTGTTGAAGAGTGGTGTAGATTGAATGGGCTAGGAGTTATCCATGGAGGGAAAAATGCACTACGTTTCACCCCTCATTTTGATATAACCTCAGAAGAGATAGATTTGGTGATAGACATAGTTAGAAATTGTTTGATGGCCTTTTCTGAGACTGAAAATCTAATCAATTTACCTCAAGATACAAAGTGAATCATAATATGTCAAAAGTACCAGAAGGTGGAACGATGCCAAATATGGTGACTCTTCAAGGAGAAGAGGATAATTTCTTTTTGACATTAAAAGAGAGACTCGAGAGAATAGAAATTGACACAGATTCTCCCGACGGCGTTCACATCTTATGCTGGCATTCAGGTCCAGCTGTAGAATGTGATTTAGTAATTCGCCCCTCAACAAGTAATCCATACCCTTGTGAGGTTCATTGTGAATTGGTGTTGCATGATATGTACGTTCCTAGTGGTTCAGGGGAATGGGGGCCAAAGGAAATAGAACACCAAGTTTCGTGGCTGAATAACCCTGTTGGAAAAAGACCTCAGGGTGAGCCTAGGTATTGGATTCATGTTCGTGACGTAGTAGATATGATATCAGTATTATTTTCTAATCTACCAAATGGTGTAATCGATGTTAGTGGTAGGCGTTGTTGGAGTCATGAAGCGATGTCAAGCGAATTAGAGATGCTTTTCAAAAGAGTAAAGGCAGCAGAATCAAAGACGTTTCAATTAGAAAATTTGAAAATTTTTGAGCCCAAGACCGAACCAACGGTATCACCAACTAGGCCTAATCTTGGCCCACTACATTCTGCCTGCCAAAAGGTTGGACTAAACGGATGGCACCCCTTAGTTCCATTTAGAGTCGGTTTGATGGAGAGCATTGCACATCAGTTGTTGTAGTGCAATTTAGTGGTTTAATCCTCTGCAAATAGACTCGCGCCTAACAGTGGTAATAGTAAGGAAGCATCACCTTCAACTACAATTTGAGGTGCATCAGCACGGATTTTCCCCCAACTTATTGCTTCTTTGAGTCTTGCTCCAGATAATGAACCATCATGTTCCGAAGCCGTTGTGATCTGCACTGCAGAATCCAATCCCCCTCGATATTGATTCCACCAGATAACATGGTGTTTGGATATACCTCCTCCAACTACCAAAGCGTGTGAAGAATCGGCGCCCCAAACCAAGTCTGAGAGGATTTGTTGGTCTTCTAACAGGTCAAGATTGAAGTCTCTTGCCTTTTGCCTGTGCATAAATAATTGAGCCCCAACAGAACCATCGTATATCCCTGGGATAATAATTGGAATTCGATGTTTAGCAGCCCAATGAAGTAGACTTGATTCATCGTCAATTCTGTCACCCAAAGCCCAACATAATTCTACACTACCGAATCCTTGCCATGGATTTTCAGGGTTTGCCGTGCGTCTCTCATCATCAATTTCTTGTAGTATTGGCATTACAATTTTTTCAATAATATCACCATAACTAGCATTTGGAACAATCACATTCCCAAGTCGATTCAAGCCCTGTTCTCCCAGTTCAACATCATCTAACTCAAATGCACCATGGTAGTAATCACTGAAACTTCGAGCAATGTCATGGTCAAGAGTTCCACAAGTTGTCACAACTACATTGAAGCGTTTTCTTTTCAATGCCTCAACGAAGAATCCACGTGTTCCAGTTGCACATAAGCAGGCTGGAAAAGAAAGCCAGTTTAACTGGGGATTGTCATCTTCATTTGAAGAATCATCAAGTTGCTCAAACATATCCTTTAGAATGTCGCGTGCTAAGGCAAGTTTAGTCGCTGTAAACCCACCTGCTGTGGCCATCTGGTCCAATAGTTTCGAGGCATTTTTAGTGGTTGAAAAATCGTAATCAACCACGGGCAAATCAAAGTCGTCTCGGTTTACCATTACATCACCCGACAAGACGCTTCAAAATGAATACAGCGGTTATTCACAGAGCCTCTCAATTTCCTTTATTACTTCATTTGCAACATCAATTCCAGTCGCTCTTTCAATCCCCTCAAGTCCTGGGGATGAATTTACTTCCATCAACAATGGTCCACGACTTGACTCTAGCAAATCTACTCCACCGAATTGGATATTAAGGGCTTTACAAGCGTCAATACACATACGCTCAATATCTGGTTCAAGTTCTAGTTGTTCGCCAGTACCACCTCGATGGATATTACTACGGAAATCTTCGCCTTTTCCAGTTCTCCTCATTGCGGCTACGACTTTATCACCGACAACGATTGCCCGAATATCAGTTCCTTCGGATTCAGCGATGTATTCTTGGACAATTATTGGTTGGTGTAATCTTGCTAGGACATCAATTACTGATTCAGCACTTGCAACAGTATCACAACGCATTACACCTATTCCTTGGGTACCCTCCAATAGTTTCAGAACCACTGGGGGGCCACCAACTGTTTTGATGCAAGTGTGTAAGTCTGCAGATCCTCTTGCGTATGCTGTCCTAGGCATTGGTAAATCAACCGCGGCAAAACGCTGTAGTGCACGTAATTTATCTCTACTTGCTGCAATACCATTACTCGGATTAAGGACAGGAACCCTAACAGCTTGAAATTGTCTGAGTATTGTTAATCCATGGCGTGTAATGGAAGCCCCAATCCTAGGCACAATACAATCCATTTGTTGAACAATTTTATCCCCATTATAGAGTACTGTTGCTCCTTCTGACGATAAGTCAATTGTACACCTAGTTGGATTGAGATAACTAACTCCATGGCCTGCACGCCGGGCAGCGGCTGCTAGTCTAGTTGTGCTGTATAGTTCTGGCCCTTGGGTCATGATGACTATCTCGAGTCTCCGTCCCATACCACTCCTTGGGTGACTCATTGCTTTCAAATTGACCGATTGGGATTATCCCTCATTTTCCAATTGGAAAATTCGATCTCTCAATTGCGCAGCCTTCTCAAATTCAAGTCTAGTTGCTGCCAGTTTCATCTGTTTCCGTAGTCTATCGAGGAGCCGTTCAAGGTCTTCATTCATCACAGACTCATCAACTGTTGTGATATTCTCATCCCCCTCCAAAATCGAAGAAGCAACATTTGCCCACGAAGGTTGGCTAACATTACTAACTGATTCTCCTTCTGAGGCCCACCCATCTGTCCCTAGGTCAAATCGTTTTGCTAAATCTCTTTCATCTCTGATTTTTCCACTTTGGCCTGTGGTTCCACCAACAAATCTCTTGCCACCACTGCCACCTGTGCCCGCTGTTCCAGCCAACAGTTCCTCTACTTCGATACCCATTATTGGTAATTCTTTGACAATAGTTTTTGGGGTAATACCATTCCTAACATTGAATTCATCCTGCCGTTTTCGTCTTTCAACAGTTTGAAAAATTGATGTACTCATCGCATCAGACATTGAATCTGCATACAACAACACTCTTCCATTTTCATTACGTGAAGCTCGACCAATGGTTTGTAGAAGGGAACGCTCATTTCGTAAAAATCCCTGACGGTCAGCATCAAAAATTGCTACTAATGAAACTTCTGGGAGGTCAAGCCCTTCTCGCAATAAATTAATTCCTACAATTACATCAATGTGGCCAATTCGTAAAGCCTTAATGATTTCAGATCTCTCGATGGTGTCAATTTCAGAATGAAGGTAATGTGATTTCACCCCCATTCTCTGTAAATAACTGGAAACTTCTTCAGCAAATTTGATTGTCAAAACAGTAACCAATACCCGTTCCCCATTCAATGTACATTTGTTAATCTCATCAAGTAAATCCTGAATTTGGCCTTCTGTAGGGCGAACTTCAATTTCAGGGTCAAGTAAGCCGGTCGGACGTAATTCCATACGCACAATGCCTTCAATTTGTTCAAGGGATTTTAGAAGGCTATGTGATTTCTTAGGTTTCTGTATTTCTGATTCAATAGCTCCACCGCCTCCTGGGACATGGAGTAATTCTTTGGGGACGTTCTGCCCTGTCACCTCAGCAAGGTGGCGAAGTTCTCTCTCTCCTGGTGTTGCAGAGGCGTACAACATTTGTGGGACAAGATTTTGAAACTCATCTATACGTAATGGTCTGTTGTCAGCAGCAGATGGTAATCTGAATCCATGCTCAATCAAGGACATTTTTCTTGAGTGGTCACCAGCGTACATTCCTTTTAATTGAGGGAGTGTCACATGGCTTTCATCCATGATAACGAGAAATTTGTCGGGAGCCCCGTGAAATTGTTTAGCAGCAGCTGCAAAAAAATCAAGCAAGCAGTATGGTCTTTCTCCATGAGTTCTACCATCAAAATGCATAGAATAATTTTCAATAGCTTTGCAGTGTCCAGTTTCTCTGAGCATTTCTAATTCAAAAGTGGTTCGAGTTTCAAGGCGGTGCGCTTCCATCTCTTTACCTTCTTTCTCTAATTCATGTATTCTTTCTGATAACTCAAATTCGATATCTTGTAATGCTTGTACGAATCTTTCTGGGCTAGTCATGAAAAATTCTTTTGGATGAATCCAAGCTTCTTCTAGTTCGTCAAGAGGTTCCCATGAAACCGATTCACAAACCTGAATTCTTGTGACTCCATCAAAGTCAAACCGAATACGAAGAGGGTCATCTCGACTTGGCATCCAGACATCCACAACTTCACCGCGGCAACGAATTTCTCCCCGTGAGATTTCACCGGTTATGCGTTGGTATTGCAATTCAACCAACTGTTTGACTAAGTCAAGAGGTTCGATCGCTTGGCCGACGTATATTCTTGCGTGTTGTTTTAGGAATGTTTCAGGTGGGTTGAGCCCATATATTGCTGAAACAGTACCAACGGCGATAACATCAGGCCGAGATACAAGAGATGCAACAGTAGCAAATCGCTCTTGTTCAATTCTTTCATTCATCTGCAATTCTTTGTCTATGTATAGGTCTCGTTTTGGTAGGTATGCTTCTGGTTGATAATAGTCATAGTGGCTGACAAAGTATTCTACAGCATTTTCTGGAAAAAGGGTGGACATTTCCTGCCACAGTTGACGGGCTAATGTTTTGTTGTGGCTAAGAATCAGGGTTGGTATATTCAGTCTTTCAATAATGTGTGCCATAGCGAATGTTTTGCCCGAACCAGTCACTCCAAGTAGTACCGCTCTCTCCTGTGAATTGTTGAATTGAGAAATCAATTTTTCAATTGCTTGTTTTTGGTCACCTGCAGTATTGTATTCGGAGTGTAATCGGAAGCAGGAGACTGATGGGTCTAACCAGTCTGAAGCCGCCCCCTCAATGGCTTTAGACAAATCAAAATGGTCGATATCATCAGTTGCCATGGAAACCACTCACAATTGATTGTCCTTCAATTCATGGGCGATATAGCCCACCATTAACATGCAGAATAGCACCAGTAATGTAACTAGAATCATCAGACAATAGGAATGATATGACATTAGCAACTTCCTCAGGATCCCCGAGCCTTCCCATTGGAATCGTTTCCTCTCTAGCGCTTCTTTTCATTGGAGAGTCATTAGCGACTAGGTCAGTATCAATAGTTCCAGGTGCGACCACATTCACTCTCTGGCCACTTGGTGCAACATCAAGTGCAAGCGAGCGAGCCCAACTATGCAATGCTCCTTTTGAAGCGGAATAATCAGCACCAGTTGCGGCTCCTTTAATTCCTAGTTGACTGCCCAAAACTACGATTGAGGCCTTCTGTGAGATGTGTGGCGATAGTGCTTTCCACACAAGGAATGAGCCAGTAAAATTGATATTCATAGTTTGTTCAAGTGCTTCAAGAGTTAGTTCTTCGGCTTTCCCACGTTCATACACTGCATGATTTAATACCAGTGCATCAACACCTTCCCGTATCCAAGGATGGTCTGCAAGAATCATCACCTCACCTGAATTAGAGCAGTCCACTTTGACAGCGACGCAGTCACATCCAATCTCTCTTACATCTGCGATGACATTTTCTGCAGATTGTGAATCTGTATGGTAGGTGATTATCAGGCGGTACCCCTCTTTAGCGAGGCGCCTAGATGTGGCCGCTCCAATTCCTCTGCTTCCCCCAGTGATTACTGCCAATTTATTCATGTCATCACCTCAATCTTCTAGCATGAGCCCTTTATCTGGTTCCATTAATATGATGGCTAATAGGAGAATCCACCCCGTCAACATGGATACACGAAACAGAGTCGTTTGGAAATTAGCAAACTTCTCACGCCCTATGATAACAGCGATGTTCAATATCGCCATCACCCCTGCTGCCCCTAGGAACCAAATTTCATCCATCGGGTTAGATATTGCAAAGCATGCGAACCAGACTAGAGTTAGTTGAACAGATGTTCGAGTAGTAGTCATCTCAGAGAATCGCGAAGGGAATGAATGAATACCGTTTTCTCGGTCACTCTCTACATCCATGCATGCATAGTTGATATCGAAGGCGGTTATCCAAAATGCAACACCTAGAGAGATGAAGAAAATAGTTGGATACCAAAGCAGGTCGGTGTAAGTGTCGTGCATCCCGGTAATTGCAGCCCAACCATGCACATCTGCCGCAACTGCAACCCAAGCTCCAGCTGGTGCAAGGCCAAGACACAGGCCTAGCCACAAATGACAAAGCCAAGTGTAACGCTTTGTGTATGGGTAGATGACGAAAACTAAGACAGGAAGCCAAGCCATCATCAGTGCCACTTCGTTGAGTTGCCAAGCACCTAGGAGAAGCATGCCAAGGAAAATTGTCGATAGGGACCAAGCCGTTTTCATGGTCATATCTCCCGAAACTAGGTGCCGGTTTGCAGTTCGTGGGTTAGCGGCATCAACATCTCGATCAATGATGCGATTCAGAGTCATTGCAAGGCCACGAGCTCCAACAGCAGCGATGAGAATCCAGGCTAGGTCTATCCGCACCCAGCCGAGTACACTAACGGGGAGTTCATGCATGAATTGATTGTAGGCGAGAATGTAACCAATTAGCACAAATGGGAGGGAAAAAAGAGTATGCTCAATTTTTACGAACTCCAAAATTTGCTTAACACCCATATTACCACCTCGTTACGTTTGGTTGCCAAGTTGTCTGTTCGTATCCATCATAGCCAGCCATGTTTGCTACTTTAGCAAGAGTTTCTTGGTCATGGATTGTGATTGGAGGCCAACTCCTGATTGGAAGAATTGGGTCTAGTGCTGATATTTCTTGTCCCGCACTTGCAAGTGCTTTACGCCCTGGGTGTGGGATTGGAGTGGTAGCATCCCAGCAAATTCTGGTACGGTCAGAATCAAAATGTAAATCTCTGCCAACATCAAATCTAACGGTTAATTGCCAGAGTAATTTTTGGTTTGATCCTGCTGAATGTAATTTCACATCATCATCAGTGATAAAAAGCCACCTTAGGTGTTCAGATTCTTCTAATTGCCAAATTGAATTCATCAATTGAAAAATACGTTGTCTTTGAGCCCTACTAGCTTCAACTTGTACAGCCCAAGATGATGGGTCAAGAATTGCTTGCATTCCGTTGCTTGGGCTAGGTGTATCATCAATTTTTGTGGTTATGACCATGATTGATGGTCTTAGGAGAATTGCTTCACTCACCTCATTCATTGCTCTGACTTTAGCACAGAAGTCAACCGAAACCCCTGGTGCATCAACTTGTCCACGGCGCCAATCCGGAGATTCATCAAACCCTGTCCCCCTAGGTAACCCAATTCCTCCTTTACGTGGGTCAGAACTTGGTAATGTTGTAGCGTCAATCAGCAATTTATCGTGAATATTTTCCCATGGTGATGAAGTATCAAGAGTGTCAGCAACCATCCCTGGGATTGTAATTAAATCACTTCGCGGGTCAACCTTTTCATGGAGAACATCAAGGAGTGCATTCAGGTCTTTTACAGGATGATTTGGATCAACGGCTATGGAAATTTTCGTGAACATCAATTGGCCAGCACCCAATAAACCAAGGCACGTTTTTCTTGCCTGACGTGGGTACCTTTGTTTTGAAGCAACAATTGCTAAATTGTGGAAACCAGTTTGCAGTGGCACGAACATATCGACAACATCTCTGTGCTGGAAATTCAAAATTGGCAGGAAAGCGTCGGTAATTGCTTCACCTAGATATCCATCTTCCATTGGTGGAAGTCCAACAATTGTCATTGGGGCGATAGCATCAACTCGATGGGTAATGGCTGTCACATGCATCACAGGATAATCTCCTTCTAAACTATACAATCCGAAGTGGTCACCAAACGGTCCTTCGGGTTTGGTTTCTCCCGGAACACAATATCCTTCAATTACTATATCTGCTTCTGCTGGAACCCACAAATCTTGAGTGGTTGCCTTAACCAATTTAAGCCTCTGATTTGCTAAGAAAGAGGCAAACATAAATTCAGAAAGATTGTCAGGAAGTGGTGAAATTGCACTGAAAATTAATTCGGGTGGCCCTCCAAGGCAGATTGCAACAGGGATTTTGTTGACGGAACCAACACTAGCATCAGCATGGTCTGCGCCGTGTTTGTGCATCTGCCAGTGTAGGCCACATTCAGTTGGGCCATATATTTGTGAGCGATACATGCCAAGGTTTTGCTCACCACTGATTGGATCTTTCGTAACTACTAATGGTAGGGTGATAAATGGGCCACCATCTTCTGGCCAAGTTTTTGGAATTGGCAGAGTGGTTAGGTCAGGATTTTCCATCACCACTTGCTGGCAAGCCCCCTTTTTCACTCGTTTCGGGGCCATTCGCAATCCTTGTCGGGCTAGGCTTATTCCTTTCCATGGCTTTTTGGAAATGGTTGCAACATCTGGTTTCATCAACTCTACAAGTCGCTTTCCAATAGTTGCTAAATCTTCTACACCCAATGCAGTTTTCACTCGCTGCCTAGTTCCAAAAAGATTCATCGCTAGTGGAATTGTAGAAATACTCCCATCTTGCAATCTTGGTTGCTCAAAAATCACAGCCTTCCCTTCAGTTTTTACTAGGCGGTCAGCAATGCAACCAGCTTCTAATTCAACGTCAACTGGCCTTGAAATGCGAAGCACATCTCCCTGTTCCTCAAGGGCGGCGATAAATTGCTGCAGATTACTCCATCCCACAGCCCTCGGAGGGGCTCTCACCTAAGAAACATCAAGGGTGGGTATTCAATCAAATTGGCACACATTATTCGTATTCTAGCAACCGTGTTATTCATGAAGTGACTCCCCTCATCACAACCCATGGAGGGAGGCGCAACAGAGTGTGACGTCTTGGTCATTGGTGCTGGGCCCGGCGGTGGTGCGGCGGCTTTGCACAGTGCAAGAGAAGGCCTCAACGTAATCTTAATCGAAGACCATGATGAGATTGGGACTCCAGTACACTGCGGAGAATGCATTTCTGATTTAGCAATCAATAATTTACAACTTGAACTTCCAGCCTCGGTAATTGCACGTCCTGTGGATGGCATTAGGGTGTTATTTCCTGATGGCACTGCTAAAAAATTAAGTGAACCGGGATACGTTCTAGAAAAGCATCTGTTTGAACAGTGGTTAGCAGGAGAAGCAGTTGAAGCAGGTGCGCAATTACACCTATCACACAAATTAACAGGTTTGGAGCGTCAAGAAATTGATGGTGTTTTCAATGGTTGGCTATGCGAGGGCAAGGGTGATCAATTTCCAATTACAGCTAAGATTGTAATTGATGCCTCAGGTGTTGCTGGGGTATGCTCAAAACTATTGAAATTGAATCCTCGTCCAGAAGTGATTGCCGGAATGCAATATGAGGTATTAGAAGTTCCAACAGATGGTTACTTAGATTTTTATATTTGGCCGAAATATGCTGAAAAGGGTTACCTTTGGATGATTCCAAAGTCAGATGGAAGGGCTAACATTGGGTTAGTAACTGAGAATAAAAAAGGGGCCGTCAAGGCACTTGACCAATTCATAGAGGATACTGAATTCAAGGGCTTAGAAATGATTAATCCACCATGGCGGAAAGAAGGTATGAAACTACGGGGTTTTGGTGGGACGATTCCAATTTCGGGGCCACATGAAGCGACTCATGCTGATGGGATAATGCTTGTTGGTGATGCCGCTGGTTTTACTTCACCTCTGTTTGAAGGTGGTTCTCATCTAGCATTGAAATCAGCAGCATTTGCTGCTCAGACAGCCGCTGAAGCGATTGCCGTAGGAGATATATCAGCGGCTAAGTTAGCTATTTATGCGACTAGGTGGAAGATGGAGTTCCCGCCTTATGAAAAAATACTGAGAGGTAAGACTGCTTTGTATTCACTCAGTGATTCAGATATGTCAGTGATGGGCAAATGTTTCCCCGAAGAGATGTCTTCAATGGGAATTTCAGGAAAGGCGATGGTAGGAATTCGTTTACTAGTTAGAAGGCCAAGTCTATACTTTAAGAAAATAGTTCCAGCGATGTTAGCATTTGGTTACAGCCGTGCTAAATACTACGGATGGTAATCATACAATCAGCCAGGTCGTGGCCGAAATTGCCATCAATTGATGGCTACTCGCACAATGCGTGCAGTGGCTTCTTTGGTTAGCAATCGCCGTATCCATGGCCGGCATCGCGATACCATGGAAGAATCTGTCAACGGAGCAATTATTGTGGATTCCACGTGTCATTACAACAATTCAGGTTTTACCATTTATTGCTCTCAGTTGGCTATTTATCAGTGATTCTACAAATTATGATTTAGTCCGACTTTACGGTGGTAGTGAGATGCCAATTGCCTACCGCATCAGTGCAGTTTGGGCTAGTAGAGAAGGCCCAACTCTTCTTTGGGCTGGCTTATTGGGAATCAGCGGTCTTGCTTTCCAAGGCCTAGGTAAGGGAGATAGTTCAATCCTTTTTCGTAGGTTAGTTAATGGGACAATTCTAACAATTTTATCTATTGCTCTTATGATGCGACCTTTCAGACTAGCCCAGAGCAGTTGGAGAGGTGAGTTAAACCCACTTTTACAAACCGATTTGATGGTCTTTCATCCACCACTTGTTTTCCTGTTTTACTCACTTTGTATCGTAGTAATGCTGAAGGCACTAGCCACAGTTCTCAGCAATGATGAAGTTGATGAATCTCAACTTCGTGAGATGGTAACTCCTCCTGCAAGAGTAGCATTAGCAGTAGGTACGATTGGTGTCGGGCTCGGTGGTCTTTGGGCTTACACAGTGCTTGATTGGGGCGGGTATTGGGCTTGGGACCCTGTTGAAACTGCATCACTCTTACCTTGGCTCAGTCTCCTTCTCCTGCTTCATTTACGTGTGACCCCTGGTGGTAAAAATAGTGGTTTTGTTCTTCCTTTAGCAATCCTTCCCGGATGGTTCTCTATTCACGCGACCATGGTCACTAGAGCCAATGGTGTGTGGGCTTCAGTACATGCTTTTGTGTCAGAAGAAGTTGGGTCTCAGAGTGATTCTGCATTATTGCGAATTATTGACCTACAGAACTCAGGAGTCAGTGGGACTGAGGTCATTACCTACCTCATTTCGCTAGTAGCAATTTTGGCAATTACCGTGGCTGTGATGGTTAGTCGGCAGGCTAAGATTGATAGTGGTGAAAATATGCAATTCGCGAACAGATTTTCATTATGGATGATTTTGGTATTACCATTATCGCGGCTAATTACTGTTGACTTGTTTGGCGCAGAATCAAGCATAATTGAGCAGGTGCCTACATTCATTCTACTTGTAGCAGTGGCAGCGCCATTATTGGCAATCATGTTACCACCTGAACCTGCTGGTTCGAAATTGTTTTCAGATCGCGAAAAGGCGGTCTCAATGTCTGCTGTAATCCTACTATCATTATACATTAATGAACCATTAATTGCAACACTTCTCATCTTGTTGATGCTCCTGAAAGCAAGTTCGGATAAAGAGTCAGAAATGATTTGGACAGTAGCTGGAATAGTTGTTACCCTAACTTCGGTTTACGCTTATCTCATTGATGTATATGCTGCTGGAATCGGGCTGTTAATCTTCATTTGGCCATTATTGATTCAAGATGTTGAAGATGGAGAAGAGCAGACTTTGAAGGAACGTATATTGGAGTTTTCAATTCGGAAAACCCAAATTCGGCTATCTCTATTTGCGCCGATTGTTATTGGTGGGACATTTTTCACACTAACTTGGATGTTGATGATTGCTAGTGTAGATGGGACTTCATTGGCAATGCATGAGATGTTCGGGGCCCCACTTATTCTGTTAATCGCTGCTGCTTTGGCAACATATTCGTGGAAAGATACAGTGCCGGAAAAAATGGTCCCCCTTCTTCTATTCGGTTTTATTATCATAGGGATTGTTGTAGGTGTATTGCTTGATATCCCTATTGTAGGGGATAGCAGTTCACAATTTAGCGACACAATAAATCGTGGTGAAGTTGCATGGTTGCTATTGCCTATCTTAATCGTAGCAATCCCTTCAGTAATACGTCTTGCATTTGATCTCTATCAACGAACAGCAAAAGGGTATTCTCCTGCAAAAATGCGCAGTGCACTTGCCCACACCGCCCACGTAGGAATTCTTTTGTTACTGGTTGGACATATATTCACAACTACACTAATTGACAGAACAGACCCATCTCATCAAGTAGTCTTGGTGCAAGGGCAACAGGTTTCTCATGAAGGATATCTACTAACTTTTGATGATTGGACAGTACTTTCCCCTGAAGATGCAGAATTCAACGAGCGTTTTTCGGTTGGTGACGGTTTCCTTGGTGCTAAAATTGACATCTACAATGAGGAGGGTATTTTGTTGGAGAGTGTTAATCCAGGTATGTTAAGGTTTGATGGGTCAAACAGTTTCCCTCGCAGTGAGGTAGATAGGTATACATCTTTGAGTGGTGATACTGTGTTTATCTTTGATTGGTCGCAAACACAAGCATTAGGCAATGCGTCAGGAATTATGGATGGTGATAGCGGCGATATTGGGCTTGATAGGGTACGCCTAACTGTCTATCATCTCTCAGGGAGCCATCTTGTTTGGGCAGGGTGGCTAATCATTGTCCTCTCCACTTTAGGAATCGCTGTTACCTCTATTCAGCGACCTAGTAGGCCGATTTCATCTATCTGATATTGGATAATTTCACCGTTTCACTCATAAAGGGGGAGTCGGTCGGCGGCTCGCCCCATCAGGGGTTGAAGTGGTATTCATGGAAGAGGGCACGATTGTGTACATAGATTACGACCTGTTTGAGGTTGATTCAGGAAAATTAATTGAGACCACGCGTGAGGAGACTGCAAAGTCAAATGACGTCCATGAAGAGACACGAAATTATGAACCCCTATGCGTCACTATCGGTGCGGGAACTTTGATTCCAGGATTTGAAGAGAGCCTTGAAGAAGCTAAGGCTGAAACAGATTATAATATTGAGATTTCAGCAGACAAAGCCTACGGTGAACGTGACCCTGGTGCTGTTGAAATGTTGGGTCCACAACAATTGGCTCGCCAAGTGAGAGACCCTGATAATTTACAAGTTGGAGGGCCTGTTGAGATTGGTGGTCGAAAAGGCACCCTAGTCATGTTCCGTGCTGGCCGTGCACGAATTGATTTCAACCATGAGTTAGCAGGCAAATCACTTCGTTACAATTACCGAATTACCAAGGTTGTTGAAGAGAAGGATGAGATGGTAATGACTCTTCTAAAGATGTCAACAGGGTCTGATGACTTCGAGGTAGAGTTTGACGGAGACGATGTATCCATCACAATTCCAGAGTTCCTTGGATATGACCAATCATGGGGTATGGCAAAGTTCCAACTCATTCGTTCACTACGTGACACTGTTGGTGCTAAAACAATCGTCTTTAGAGATGTGCATCAATTTAGAGAGGCCGCAGAAGAAGAAGAAGAAGAGCACGTTCACGATGAAAACTGTGACCATGATCACGACGAAGAAGAGTGAACCTCTTTTGATAGAGCCTACTCGGCGGTGCAATGAGCACTGATGTGGATGAATCAGAATCTTCTGGAGATGCTGATTTGACTGATGAAGTAAAAGTTGACACAAATGAGAAAGAGCCATCTTCAAAAGTTAGTTTCCCTCGTCCATTACCTGATTCTGAGTTTGCTAAACACGAGTTAGTAGCATTCACCATAATTGGGCTGGGGATGGCGTTACCTGGGATCGCTTATCTGCTAGGACTTTTCACTGACGTGTGGGTATTATGGGACATTGTTGACTTGAACATCGTGCAACCGATTATTGGTGAAGGTGATGGTGATTCAAGTTACAACCCAGTTGATACAGCCGCGTATGGGATTCTTCTAGTATCTTTCATCGTCAGTCTATCCGCATTATTACGAAAGTGGGGTATTTCAAGTGAAGACAGAATGCTTTACTCATTGCTGCCTTGGGTATTATGGGCCGTATTAGTTGAAGTGCATGAGGATGCAGGACTTTTCGCAGATAATGTTGATTCTTGGTTTGTTTCTCCCATTATCCATTTTCAAACAGCTGGTTGGATTTTACTTATTGGAATGTTTGTTCCAATTTTGAAGGAGATGGAATCCAGTCCTGAAAAGGATAAGTTTCTCACATTTTTGCCATTGATTGTAGTGGTAGTTAGCCACTTGATTCTATTTTACGAATTTTCAGTTACAGGCAATATTGCTGTAGTACTAGTGATTCCTGGATTCTTTTGGTTTTTCTTTGAAGTTGAAGAATTCAGTTGGAATAACTGGTTCAATGATTGGAATCAACTAGAGCGCTCTTTACTCTATGCTGGAATCGGTGCTTGTATCTTGAATGCGGTTAGTTTGATGGGATTCGTCCAAATCCAGTTAGTTGCTGGAGAATTAACGGTTTGGCCAGCATTTGTGATACTTGGTGGCCCACTCATTATCGTAATGATTCTACGCCATCGAGGCTTGGATTCCTTTAGGGATTTGATTAGCAAAGGAATAACACCTGGTATGCTAGATGAGGGGATGACTCTCCAAGAGTGGGAAAGTCTCGAAGGCAAAGAGTTTGAAGAAAATGAAAAGTTTGTCAAGCAGGCGGCTTTTGCAACCCCCATTGTATTGATGGCAGTTTATGGTCAACTTGTAGATGGTTTTGCATCATGGTTGGGGGTTGATGTTTTTGGATATTCTGAAAAGCATGTCCTGTCAACTTTGGTAATGCGTTTAGCAGGTGGCGATGAAGGTGGTTCTGGAGGTGGCTGGGGATTTTTTGTGGTGAAAATGGCCTTGGCTTTGGTGGTTATCATGTTCTTTGCTGAGTGGCGATGGGAAAAACGCCAATCTCATCTTCGATTATTGGTTGTCCTCGGACTTTTAACTGTGGGGCTCGCTCCGGGCCTTAGGGACCTAGGACGGCTCATGTTGGGTGTTTGAAGCCGCACCGTTCAAACACCTGTTTGATTCCGACCCTATGGGTCGACATGGATAGACTACCTTCTTCGGTGCGAACTAGCGACAAACAATACGCCACAAATTCAGAACATAATCAAGCCATTGTGGTGGCAATGGAGGGTCGTATGGATGCTGTGGTGGACGGAGGTGGTGGGAAATATGTTGAACGTCATCGCAGCCGAGGAAAAATGTTGCCTAGAGAGCGAATTGAAGCCATTTGTGACCCTGGTACCGCTTTTCTAGAATTGAGTAAATTAGCAGCAAACGGTCTCTATGATGGCAACGCCCACAGCGCTGGGATCATTACTGGAATCGGAATGGTTCATGGTCGTGAATGTATGTTCGTAGCCAATGATGCAACTGTGAAAGGCGGCTCATACTATCCAATGACTGTTAAAAAACACATTCGTGCCCAAAGTATTGCTGAAGAGAATGGTTTGCCTTGTATCTATTTAGTAGATTCTGGTGGTGCGTTTTTACCATTACAGGACGAGGTTTTCCCTGACCGAGAACACTTCGGCAGAATATTCCACAATCAAGCAGTAATGAGTGGTAAAGGTATACCTCAGATTTCTGCAGTCCTTGGTTCATGTACTGCAGGAGGTGCCTATGTACCTGCTATGAGTGATGAATCAATTATTGTCAAAGGCAATGGGACCATTTTTCTTGCTGGTCCTCCACTTGTGAAGGCAGCTACAGGGGAGGAGGTGACAGCCGAAGCATTAGGCGGGGCAGAAGTCCATACGGTAGAATCAGGAGTTGCTGACCATTTTGCAGAAGATGAGCCAGAAGCCCTAAGAATAGTTCGTAACATTGTAGAGAATCTTCCTGCACCTTACAAAGTTGCGTTAGATGTAGCAACTCCTGAACCACCACATTACGATCCTGAAGAGTTATTGGGAATAATTCCTGAAGATAACAGAATGCCATATGATGTTAGAGAAGTGATTGCAAGAATCACCGACGGTTCTCGTTTCCACGAGTTCAAGGCTCGTTATGGTACCACGATTGTTTGTGGATTTGCTCGAATTCACGGTTATCCAGTTGGTATAGTTGCTAACAACGGAATCCTATTTTCAGAATCAGCACTCAAAGCCACTCACTTCATTGAATTGTGTGGTCAGCGAGGCACTCCGCTTGTATTTTTACAGAACATCACTGGATTCATGGTTGGAAGTGAATATGAGGCTGGTGGAATTGCTAAAGATGGAGCAAAAATGGTTACTGCAGTTGCTTGTGCGCCAGTGCCAAAGTTCACAGTAATTATCGGCGGTTCTCATGGCGCTGGGAATTATGCTATGTGTGGCAGAGGATATGACCCGCGATTCCTTTTCATGTGGCCCAATTCTAGGATATCAGTAATGGGTGGGCCTCAGGCAGCAAGTGTGTTGACTACCGTGAAGCAGGACCAACGAGCGCGTGAGGGTCAGGCACCAATGGATGGTGCTGAGTTAGATGACTTCCAAAAACCGATTCTAGAGAGGTATGAAACCGAAGGCTCCCCATACTATGCCACTGCCCGATTGTGGGATGATGGAATCATCGACCCAAGAGATACTAGAGATGTACTGGGGTTGAGTATTTCTGCTGCACTGAATGGCCCATTCCCCGATTCAGAATATGGCATTTTCAGAATGTGAAGGAGCAATTGCAATGAATGATTTTTCAATTGGAGAATTGATGCCAGAAACTGGCCTGTGCACCCTCAATATTGACGGTTCAGTGGGATATCTGACGTTACAACGTGAGGATGTATTCAATGCCTTAAGTCCAGAATTGATTGGAGAATTATGTGATTTACTTGATTGGAGTAAAGAACGCTCAGTAAGTGAGCGTGGTCAATTGAAGGATAGCAATGGTGAGCCGTATCTTAGAGTAATTGTATTGACTGGTAGTGGCAAACATTTCTGCGCAGGCGCGGATATTGGTTGGATGCAGGCATCAGGGGCTCAAACATCTGAACAAAATCGCAATGATGCGGGGCGTCTTGATAGATTATTCAACACCCTCTGGTCACACCCATGTTTCACTATCGGTGCGGTACAGGGTGTCGCTCTAGGAGGCGGGGCTGGTCTAATTGCTTGCCTTGATCACGTGATTGGGGAGAGCAAAACAAATATTGCATTATCTGAAGGTAAACTAGGAATTTTACCAGCAGTCATTGGTCCCTATGTATATCGCAGGCTTGGTAGTGCTCAAACTCGCCGTCTCGCAATGTTGGCAAAACGCATTGGAGTTGAGGAGGCTTTACGAATCGGAATGATTGATGAGCAGGTGGAATCTCCTGAACAATTTAGTGAGGCGATTCAAGGCGTGGTGACAGAAGTGTTGACCACAGGCCCTTCTGCCGTAGGGGAAGCGAAACGTTTGGTATTACAGTTTGACCGTTGGGATGGTACTGATGAGGAACTACGCCAGTGGACGTTAGATAAGACCTCGGAGATGCGTGGTTCTTCAGAAGGTCAGGAAGGCCTGTCGTCATTCATTGAACGGCGCCCTCCATCATGGAACAGTGAGGATTGAGCAACAATGGATTTGCCTTCTTGGATTGCTAATGCGCCTTTCAAATTTGGCAAGGTTCTAGTTGCCAACCGTGGTGAAATTGCCTGTAGAATTATTCGAGGATGCCAAGAGATGGGGCTAGCCACTGTAGCGATTTACAATGATGCTGATGCAAATGCTATGCATGTTGAGTTAGCAGATGAATCAGTACACCTAGAAGGTGATGATTTAGCATCTACTTATCTATCAGCAAATTCAATAATCAATGCTTGTCGAATAAGTAGGGCGGATGCACTTCATCCAGGATACGGATTTCTTTCTGAGCGAGCAGATTTTGCAGAGTTGGTGGGGTCAAGTGGAATAATCTGGATTGGCCCACCTGCAAAAGCGATTGATTCAATGGGTGATAAAGTAAAGGCTCGTAGATTGATGCTCAATGCAGGTGTCCCACTTGTACCCGGTGCCGAACTAACATTTCAGGATTCTTTAGCTGATACTGTTGATGAATTACGTAGGGCGTCTAGTGAAGTAGGGTTTCCAATTTTACTGAAAGCCTCAGCCGGAGGTGGCGGAAAAGGAATGAGGTCCGTTGAAACATCTGGGGAATTGGAGGCGGCTTATCTATCAGCCAAGCGTGAAGCACTTTCAGCATTTGGAGATGACACCATCTATCTAGAAAGGAGAATAGTTTCACCGCGTCATATTGAAATTCAGATACTCTGTGATACTCATGGAGGTGCAATCCATTTACTAGAGCGCGAATGTAGTATCCAAAGGAGACATCAGAAGGTTATCGAAGAAGCACCAAGTGTCGCATTATCTGTTGGGATGCGGGAGCAAATGGGTGAGGCTGCGATAAATGCCGCTAAAGCAGTTCACTATGTTGGTGCTGGTACTGTAGAGTTCTTGCTTTCAGGAGATGAATTTTTCTTTTTGGAAATGAATACTCGTCTCCAAGTTGAGCACCCTGTGACTGAATTGGTTACAGGGGTTGATCTAGTTCAAGAGCAATTACGAATTGCTGCAGGTCATCCATTAGAGATTGCTCAAGATGAGGTATTTCCTCGTGGGTGGGCGATTGAGGCTCGAATTTATTCCGAGGATGCAGCTAATGGATTCCTACCTTCTATTGGTCCAATAGCAGTTTTCAGGCCCCCCGAAGGGCCAGGTATTCGTCTTGATACTGGTGTCAGACAGGGTGATGAAGCAAGAATTGACTTTGACCCGATGCTTGCAAAACTCATTGTTCATGCTCCTGATAGGCAGCGTGCTATTGAGCGAATGTCTAGAGCATTAGAGGATTTCATAATCCTAGGTGTCACCACAAATATTGAATTTCTAAGGAGTGCGATCACTCATCAAAAGTTTGCTGCTGGTGACACAACAACGGATTTCATAGAGTCAATATGGCCTGATGGATGGGAGTCATTAGGCGACCCTGCAGCGGCTGTAATCGCCGCAGCAAGCGCTGAGAAAGCCGGCCTTCATTTGGGCATATTAAGTGTTGAACTTGAAGATTCACCAGACCCGTATAATCCGTTTTCCACATTGGGTAGGAGATATCCATGAGGTATTCAAAATGAAAGAATTCATCAATCAAACAGATGACAGTGATTGGGCTGTTGGCGTTATTGATACCGCAAGTGGTTACTCTGCAATCAAAATTGAAGTTAATGGTGAACCCTTGGACCTCCAAGATTGGCGGGTATCAATCGGCGCATCTAGTGATGAAGTATCACTTGAGCGTGGTGATGGAGAGGAACGGTTGGTACTTGTCAAAGTGGAAGATACTTGGTGGGTGTATCACAACGGCCATACCTCAAGAGTGAGTGTTGTTGAGCGAGGAGCAGTGAGTACCTTCGACAGTATGGGTGGGTTGACTTCACCAATGCCTGGGAAAATACTCAGTGTCATGGCATCGGTTGGTGAACCAGTAGACAAAGGACAGACCTTACTAATTTTAGAAGCGATGAAAATGGAGAATCGGATTTGTTCCCCGGTTGATGGAATAGTATCAGCAATACACTTTGAGGCCGGAGACCAAGTTAATCAAGGAGCCATTCTAATTGCGATTGAAGAGTCGGATTAACCAATTGAAAAATCAATTTACCAATTGCAAGATTGTAGTATTGTCTGGCCTTGCATATATGGTTGCAGCACTGCTGGAATCTGGACCAACCCATCTTCCATCTGATTTTGCTCAATTATCGCCACTAGGGCTCTACTAGTTGCAACTGCAGTTGAATTCAAAGTGTGGACTGCCTCATTTCCATCAGCTGTACGGTATCGCATTCGTAGGCGATTAGATTGGTAATCAGTGCAGTTTGAACATGAAACCACTTCTTTGTAGGATTCCACACCGGGTAGCCAAGCTTCCAAGTCGTACTTCTTAGCAGCAACAGTCCCCATGTCTCCAGTACAAATGTTGACAATTTCATAATGAAGATCTAAGGAATTCCAAAGTTCAACGCAGTTAGTGAGCAACTCTTCATGTAATTCCCATGAATCATCTGGCTTGCTGATGATTATCTGTTCAATCTTGGTGAATTGATGGACTCTCCAAATTCCTTTATCAGATTGTCCATGCGCACCCACCTCTCTTCTAAAACAGGGTGAAATACCAACCATCCTCAAGGGTAGCATTGATGGTTCAATGACCTCATCCATGAACATTGCAGTTAGTGGATGTTCGCTGGTTGCAATTGTGTAGAACCCTTCTGGCTGAACGTTGTACATCACTGTTTCAAAGTCGTCTAAGTCAGTAACTCCTTCGTACGCCTTACGATTCATCATCATAGGAGGTTGTACAAGGGTGTATTCTCTAGAGGTGAGGAAATCAATCGCATATTGTTGCAAGGCTAATTCCATACGCGCAAGGTCCCCCTTCAGGAAGTAGAAGCGACTGCCAGCAATTTTAGCGGCTCGGGGAAGGTCAACCCAATTATTCATGTCAACAAGTTCATTGTGAGTTTTTGGACTAAACGAATAATTTTGTTTTTCCCCATGTTTACTGTGTTGTGTATTGCCACCCTCATCTTCGCCGATTGGAACACTATCGTGGAGAATATTTGGTATCTTCATTCTCAAGCTGTCACGTGTTTTGATGAGATTATCTGATTCAACTCCCAACTCATCTATTTGTGCCCCCAAGGTTGCAACTTGTGCTAAGATCTTCTCAGCCTCTTCATCGTCACCAGTTTTTTTGGCTTCTGCAATTCCTCTAGCAGCCTCATTACGTTGGCGACGTAATTGGTCAGCATCGTAACGAGCCTTTTTCCATGCATCGTCTAGACGAATTACTTCATCGATATTGTCGTGAAGAATCCCTCTCTTGTCGTGGTCAGCACGTATGATATCAGCGTGGTCACGAAACATCTTGATGTCTAACATTTATCTTCACCTTGCTGATTCATGTCATCCACTTGAACCCATTCATCACCTAGAATATTGTAATACCAAATGAAATAGCCCCGTATCCTATGGAGATAAATCCAGTGATTAAGTATCCTAGAATACTACCTCCATTGAGTAAAGGTAACCCTGCTTGAGGCCGCCCCATAGCGACATACCCCATCAGAACTACATAACCAAGAAGCCCTCCAATGAGGGAACCGATTGCAACGAACATCGGGTCACTCAATCCCATAAAAGTGCCATCAGATGGTAGGAATGTAAGTGCTGAGATGACTAGCATACCTGGGAAGATGACATCTCCAAGACCCATGAATAGCGCATCTCCTGTATTCTTCTTAGGTCTGGGGCGAGGTGGTTCAGGGGTAGGGAGTTTGGCCCCACTCTTTGCCCCATGCTCTTTCTTTGCAGAAGCAGGTGGCTCGTCCATCTTACTAATGGTATCCTCACCTTCGTCAAGGAAAGAATATCCTTTATCTTGAGGTGCTACTAACAGTATTGGAAGTTTGAGTCCAATCATCGTATCTGCGAGGTCAAGCATGTGCTTTGACTTGTACACTGCGTACCAATCATATATTGCCGCCACTATCATGAAAATTAGAATTAATGTTGGTACAAAACTTACTCCGATAATGGTGATAACTCCCGCTCCAGTTAGGATTCCAGTAGTGTTCACAACGTACCATTCAGGTCTGATTGTAAGGGCAATCATCAGTACAGTAGAAGCGAGTAAGGCGACTATTTGGGACCAGTAAATTGGCAACCAGTATCCAGCGGAATCCTCTAGAATTATTGCTGGTTCGTTAACTGGTGTAGCAATGATTGCACTTTGAGTAGTGTTTACAGTATATGTTGTAAGGATGCCATCCTCAATATCGATTTCATCCCAAGCAGGATTATCAATGGTGTGGAGTATCATGTCTATTGGGCCTTGTGAAACGGGTCCTTCAATAGTTAAACTCTCAACCATGACCCAACCTGAAAACATCCTTGTTTCTCCACCTGATGCAATCCACACATCAACTCTGCCGTCATGTTGGTCATCAGCAAGCATGATACCTTGAATATCAGAATCAAATGCATCACGTTCGTTGAATTTTATGTGCTCTTCAACGCTCATCTCTGCACCATCCCATACATAGCCGTAGACCTTCCCTGTCTCAGTCCCTAGCATCAACAAACTGTCAGTTGCATTTGCATCCCACCAATTATGTCCACTCCATGGGGAGTGGCCAAATGTGGATGCAGTGAATGCATCTCCTGAATTAGGGGTAACTTGCCAAAGTATAGTGGCATTTACTAAATCAGTTCCACCAGTATGTTGACTATCTGGAATTTCAATAATTCCTGCCCAGCCATAAGATACCAAGAGTAGAGTATTTTCATTGAGCATGCTACCTTGCATAAATTCTCCAGAATTGAATTGTTCTGGGAGACTATAGACCCAACCTGAATAAGTGACATTCATATTGTTGAATGGGTCAATTCGTTGCATAAAATTGTTGTAGATAGCCCAGTCATTTTCTTCTGCAGAAAAGCCAACAACGCATGCGATATCGACATGGCTTGTGATAGGTGTACCATCAGATTTGTCTAATTTCTGCCAGCGATTACCATCACACATCACATAAGAATCAAGATTATCTACCATTCCGATTCCATGAGCGGAATAACCACCATCGTCTAATTGGAGTGGGAAATTCCATTCCGCAACTGCTGATTGACCACTTTCCAATCCGCTTGGCTCACTCATTTTGATGAGATGTGTTTGGTTAGTAACTATGAAAGATGAAGGGTCAAAATCAACGAAGACAATTTCAGCGTCCAAAGCACTTTCATCTCGGAATTCAGGAATGGGCTGTGGTTCATCCATAGCATAAGACGCTAGAGGAACCATAGCATAAGAGAGAGAAATCCATAGGATAAACAGGACTCCCCACTTGATAATGGATTGAAGCCCTCTTTTTGCTAACCAGATAATAAACGCGGTAAAAACTAGAATCAGAATAAATTCCAAGCCGATTAAACCAACTTTTGTAGTTCCAGCCTCTCCAAACGCTCTTGCTTCTGGTCGATCCCAAAACGGCTGAATGTAGATAGCAAGCAATATTGTACCAACAAACATCACCCCCATTGTACTCATTGAACGCCATTGTCCAGCCATCTGAGAAAGGATGTTTGCGAAGCGGCTCTCACCTGTCATGACTACGGCGAGAGTGAAAACCCATTTGAAAGCGAGGGTCACAAGAGATAGGGTGGGCGGGTATCTGTGAGTGATGTTCGAGAGTGGTTTACCGGGCTGAAAGTGCTTGGAATGCGCCAAAGTCTTGAAACAACCGCGATTTTACTAGCGCGTTTGGGCATGCCGCAAATGAAATTCCCATCAATTCATGTGGCGGGTAGTAACGGTAAAGGAACGACTTGCTCAATTCTGTCAAATTGTCTGTCACTCGCGGGCGTAAGTTGTGGATTGTTTACTTCTCCTCACCTTTGTTTTGTAGAAGAACGGATAAGAATAGATGGCGTCCCTATTTCACCCGAAATATTTGACCAGTGTCTTGAAGAAATACGGGGAGCGGCTCTAGTTGAACCAATAACAATGCCAACTTATTATGAGGCTACTTTTCTAGTTGCGATGCTGGCTTTCGAGGATGCTGGAATTGACCGAGCTGTAATTGAGACAGGACTTGGTGGCAGGCTTGATTCCACAAGATTAGTGCACGCAGATTGTTGTGTTCTTACAGAGTTAGCACTTGAACACACCGATGTACTGGGTGAAACCCTAGGTGAGATTGCTGCTGAGAAGGCTGCAATTACTCGGCCGGGTGAGATTTTTCTTGCTAAATGGAATTATGATGCGGAGGCAAGAAAATCAATAGAAGATGCTGTTGGTGACCACAAACTAGGATTTTGGTGGAGACCAGATCGAGCCTTATTGGTTCGTTTTGATAATACTGGCAAGAGTCATCGCCCAATTTCAGAAATTGCTACACCAAGTGGCTGGTCACCATATCAGAAGGAGGCATCAATTCTCGCCCATGCCACCTTGACTTTGCTTGAATTGTACGAGGCTGCTAGTATGATGCCTAGTGCACTATTGCATACAGTTTGGCCCGGGCGCGTTCAATGGCTTGAACATGAAGGCGTTCCAATTCTGATAGATGCGGCACACAACCCTAGTGGGATGCAAAAAACATGCGACCAATTACGCATCCAGATGGAACAAGATGAAGCCCCAACACCTGGAGTGGTATTGTTAGGTTGCACTTCGCAAACTGATTTAGTTGGATTCCTCAATCCGCTGGTAGAATTACTGATTCAAGGCGAGGTTGATCACATTGTGGTCACTGAGCCACAGAAAGGAAGGAGACAGGCGATTTCAACATCTGAGTTGGCTGCTGAGTTAGAAGCACAAGGAGTCCCAGCATTCATTGAACAAGTGAAAAATCCAAAAGAAGCATTAGAAAGAGCACTGGAGTTATCAAAACAAGATGCAAACAAACCAATCCTTGGCATCGGTTCCATCTATTTAGTAGGGAATCTATTAACAGCACTTGGATTAGATACAATAGATGCGATGACAACCCTTCGCCCTTCAGAGGAGGGTGTGCATTGGACATGACGGTATTATCATTAGGCCGGCCCTTCACGACAGGCATTGTCGGTGGTTGATGTGAAGGAGAAACATCTGAAAATTCGCATCGAGCAGTGCTTAGCATTAGCAAAGGCCAGTAACTGCCCCAGAGCAAAATTTGGCTCACTTCTAGTTGACCCTGACCGCAATGTCATTTTGATGGATGGATACAATGGGGGTCCACGAGGCGGAGGAGATTTGTGTGGTGGAGAAGTTTGTCTTCGTGACACAGAGAATGTTGTTTCAGGAACACGAGTTGAAGTTGGTTGCCACCACGCGGAAATGAATGTGATTTGCAATGCAGCAGCAAATGGAGTTCCAACAAAGAATGCTTGGCTAATTGTGACTGGGGAACCATGCATGATGTGTGCAAAGTTGATTCATCATGCGGGAGTTACTAGAGTAATTATCGTGGATGGTGGTTTTGGTGGGGTAAATGGCGTGGATTATCTTAATTCTCATGGGGTAGTTGTGCAAATGACTGATGGTCCAAAGGACCCACGTGGTGATTTGAAGTAAGGTGATTTATTCACTAAATGACTCAATCAATGCTTTGAGTTGGCCATGTAAATCATCTACATCGCCATTGTTATGAATTACAACATCAGCCATTGCTGCAGTAGCAATTAAGGCTTGACCACTTTCATCATGAGCAATCAATTCAGATTCTTCTTGCTCAACAAATTGTTCAAAATTTTCAGCATCTCCAGTACGACCACGTGCAACTAAACGCTCCCATCGTACTTCTCTAGATGTACGGATTTCAATCATCATGAAATCATTACGCTTGCGTAGAGCTTCAACTTCAGCAGGGGTCCTAATGCTATCAATCGCATGATCTCCATCTTCACCAATTCGGTCAAGTAACATTTCTGCTAAAATTCCTGGGCCACCCATTGCTCTGAGTTTTCTCCCACCCTCAATTAGGTTGTCACGGTTAATTTCTTGGCCGTTAGAGCGTAGCCAATGGCGAATGGAGTCAGAACATGAATTCACACCAAAGCCATGTGCCTTCAGCCATTCAATAACAGTGGTTTTTCCTGACGCATTACGCCCAGTTAACCCCACTAACATCAAAGGAGACGAGCACGCCACTGTTCAAAGTAATAACGGCAATAGTCAAGAAAGGAATCAGGCCCAAAATCTTCTTGTCCTGGCATAATTAAGTTCAGCATCATGAATTATTTTCAGCATTAATTCTCGCTCACCTTTCGGAACTCGATTGAGGATTCGGCTAGCAGTTTCTTCACCTACACCTCTAGCCATCAAGCAGATTAGTGCTTCAATCCCTCTTTGGCGGACAATATGTGCATTTTTCTCCATCCTTGCCTGCACTGTTTGGTCTTCCGAGGCAACCCAACCTGCCAGCATTTCTTCCAATCCTTCACGCGTTGCGGCAAGCATCGTCCCACCACATTCACAGTGTGTGTGCTTAGCCCCATACATGGCTACGCGGGTTCGCATGCGTGAGCCACAAGCCAAACAGATTAGGACCGCTCTTTCGTTTACTAACCGCTCTTCTAGACGCACTCTGACTTCCGCATCTGACCAGTTTGGCAGTAGTAGGTCTCTCTCACTTCGAGGTGAGATTCCGAGTGCTCCAGATGCGGTTTGTTCTATTCGTACTGCACCTGATTGAATCGCTTCTAGTAGCGCTACTGTGCCATCAATATCCATCTGGTCATGGAATAATTTGTCCAAAGCCTCGTCGAGAACAACCGTGCCACGATAGCGATTAATGATCCCTTGGAGATTGACTCTGCGTGGGTCAATCCCTCGCTGTAAAATACCAAAAGTTTTGCACACTTGAACTAAGCGAGCACGTAGTTTCCTTCCATTTGGAATTGTCATTCGCATAATGTCTCGTAAAGCCTCAGGTGGAGTTTCAGTGAGCCAAGTAACCATCGAATCTGCAGTTAATGCTGGAACTTGCAGGGAGATTCGGTAAGGGTCAATGATTGCCCGTCCGCTTTTCCCATCAATAGTAGATGCCATTGCTTGCAAAAAATGTGCTAGCGCAGCATTCACTTTATTTCCATGACAACAGTTGAGGACGAGGGCATCTCGACGCGCTTCAATCGTGAGTAGTCTAGCATTAGGTATGCATCCGGTAGCATCCAAATGTTCTCCAACGCTTGTAGTTAGAGTACCAAGTGAATAGTCAGATACGGGGTATTGTGAGAGTTGGTGTTTCTTTGGCAGTTCCTCAATCCAAGCATTGACCTTTGCACCAAAATCATCATCCTTTGGATATTCCACATCCCATCCATGGTCCTCTGCAATAACCATCCTGAGATTGCCTACTTCACGGGCTATGTCTGCAGGAACTGCAGGCAGTTCACCAGCCCATACAGGGGCTGTACTAATGTCAGAGACAGGGGCAACTAACAACTCGCTTTTTTCTGGGTCGGCATCAATGATTTGCCATGTCCTGCCAGCCATCACAAATCGCCGTGGCGAACCATCTTCTTCACCACCTGAAGAATCCAAAGACAAAACAAAGGTTTCATCCACATTTCCTAAAGCTCTACGTGTGACAGAATCGCGAACTGAGTAACGAGTCTCGTCAGCAATCATAGAGAGATGGTTTAGCATGTAATGACGGCTTCGTGAACCTGGTGAGAACCAACCGTTTTTGAGGCTCTTTGGGAGGGTGGAGCGTAAAGCGTTGGACCAAGTCTCTCGTTGCTTCTCAGTGATATCCTCAAGTTCCTCATATTTCGGTCTTTTTTCAGGCAAGTCTTTGTTTTTCTCTGCTGCTACTTTCCAAATAATTGGTGGCCAATCAATAGGGTCTGAGTTGGCTGGGTTTTCAACAAGTTTCAGTAATCTTCTATCGTCAAGGATGGTGATTATTTCATTAACTTCGCTATCGGTGATGTCAGAGAAAATTGGCGCTCTGCGAAGTAAGGTTGCTGCTGATGAAAGTGGAATCACTTTTTCAGCAATTGCAGTTAAAATTAGTTGGTTAGCAACTACTGAGAGTGGTTTTCTACGCCATTCGACTCCTTCAAGTTCACTAGCCATTGCCCGTCTTGTAATTACGGCAGCTTCGGCGATGTCATCATTTTCCCAACATAGTAACATGCCTCTTGATGTTCCTCCCAATACGTGCTCAGCCCTGCCAACTCTTTGCAGGAGTCTATCTACCGCGCGTGGTGACTGAACTTGATGCACCTGTTTGATTGAGCCAACATCAATTCCTAATTCAAGACTTGAAGTGCAGACAAGTCCGTGCAGATTTCCTTTTTGTAATTCTGATTCCATCTCATGTCTGGTTTCGGCCGCTAATGACCCATGATGAACTCCTATATTCAATTCTTCATCGAGTTTACTTATTCTTTGAGCCACTGTCTCTGCGGCATTTCTAGAGTTTACGAATATCAAGCAGGGAGCACTTTCCCTAACTTTTGAGGCTAAGCAGCGAAGAGCCGCAAGACCCCTTGGAGACACGTGTAGTTCTAGTGATAGTGCTCGATCATCTGCGGTTGTTGGTTCAGTCACAACCAGTAATTCTGCTGGCCGAGGGGCGGGGGCGTTGATAGGCGTGGTAGTTGGTGAGAGCCAACCAGCCATTTCGTCAGGGTTTCCTACAGTTGCGGACAATCCAATTCGTTGAACACGGCGGCCACACAACTCATCGATTCTTTCCAAAGCGATGGTCAGTTGTGCACCCCTTTCAGAAGCCGCTAAATCGTGTACCTCGTCAATCACAACCGCTTGAAGATTTTTCATCCCTTCACGCAGTCGACTACCAAATAGCAATAATTGACAGGTTTCTGGAGTTGTAACAAGAAGGTGGGGTGGGTTACGGGATTGTTTTGTTCTTTGTGACTGAGTAGTATCTCCGTGACGTACATCAGAGCGTAATCCACATGCCTGTGATAAGGACGAGATCCTTCTATCGATATCTCTGTTCAGTGCACGCAGTGGAGTGATGTACAGAATGCACATTGGTTGCCATTTGTCTTTGATTGCTCTGGAGAGTAGTGGCATAACTGCTGCTTCGGTTTTACCGCTTCCAGTGGGAGCGATTAGTAAGTGGTCAGAGCCGTCCAAAATATGTGTTTGTGACGCTGCTTGAATTGGCGTTGGACTCCAACCTCGTTCGTCAGCGAGTTTAGTGAGTGGATCTACAAGTGAACTGAAATCAGACACCAAATAACTCCCCTCTCAGGCGAGGGGGCAAGCCTGAGTGTGAAAAGGGCGCCGGCTCTCAGTAGTCGTCATCGTCATCATAATCGTCGTCATCATAATCATCGTCATCTTCATCATCAAACATGTGATCATCATCAAACAATTCTGAGCGACCAGTAAGGGCTCCCTTCATGCTGACGTATGCAACAATAGGCAGTACAATCATGGCAATAATGATTCCAATTACAGCGAGTAGATTTTGGCGAGCTCCTTCAACCCAACCCATGCCAAATGCGTAATCCACAGAAACTCCTACGCTAGCGCTATTATCTGACTCGTCAACTTCAGTAATTTCATTTTCTGAGTCAACAATTACAATGACTCTGTCAACACCTTTCTCAGCGATCCAAGTTGCAGAAATAGGAATCGATTCATCGGCGATGCCATTCAGTTTTTGGGTCGCAAACGGTTTTTCAGAGTCGCCAGAATAGAATCCAACAACAAATCCAGAATTAGTTGTGCCACCGAGATTTGAAATCCATGCAGTAATCTCAATTTTGTCACCGTTGGCAACAATCTCACGATCGGCTGAAATGCGTTCAACAGTCAACTGTGCCCCAAGTGCGCCGAATCGAATCCATTGAAGTTCATGGTCACCATTTAGGTCCACAGGTTCTCTTACAGGGTCACTCTTGGAATTTCCTTCCGTTGCTAGTGGATTACCAGCTGAATCCCAACCTTCAATCCAGAATCCAACTTCATAATCCTGAAGTGGCGGATTCATTCCATCGCCAATCAAGTCAACGGTACCAGTCCAAGTGATTGCTTGTTCCTCTTGAAGCATACCCAGTAGTGATGAGCCTGAGGAAATCTGGCGCTGGTTCTCATCACGCATTAACCAATGAACCCATTGTGGACTTCTAGATAGGTCAGCATCTTCCCATCCAATGAACTCAACTGGTACTTCAGTAAGTGCAGAACTGTTGGCGATATCAATTACATCAATCGGTGCTAGCCTTTCAAGAACTCTAGGTGGTGCGTGGTCAACCTTAACTTGAAGAGTTGTGGAAACAGTATCACGGGTCATGTCCTCACCTCTTCCAGGGATATTTCTAACCCCTGCTAGGAAAGTTCTAGTCTCGCTAGAAGCGAGGGTAGGTGCAGCCCCAAGAGGAACTTCTAAACTAAATCCTCCTTCATCAGTTAGGCTACCATCTGACCAGTATTGTACACCATCAAAGACTTCAACAGTAATTCCAAGATTTTTCGGTGCGGGAACATCGCTACCTTCGTAGACAACACGTCCAGACCAGCGCAAACGGTCGTTAGGAACAACTCTACTCCCGTCAAATACAGGACCAACTCGTGGTTCCTGAACGTCTTCTACAGTGTAAGTTTCAGCATCTAGAACCAAGTCATTCTCTATTCTGAATGTGTGCTCCGTGAAGATTTCTCGGCGTGGTTCAGTACTGCCCAATTGAGTGAATTCCAAGGCGACATCTGACAAATCAGCATCAGGCCAATCCCATGAGAACTGGAATGCAAATGTGACCATCACCCAAGGCAAACCGGTTTCGTTAGTGGTGACAATTCCTCCACATGACTCATCAAGTAGATTATTGCAAGCGGGCGAAATAACAAGGAAATCATCATCAGTCCAGAAAGTTTCGTTACTACCGCTATACGACAATCGTTGTTGGTCTCTTTCAGGGTCTGGCCCTTCAAAGTCAAAGATGATGGAAATATCAGTGAAGTCAATCAAACCGTTTGCATCAACGAGTCCGAGTGTGAGGTATTGGGTTGTTCCAGCAAATGCTCTCTCTCCATCTTCGTGGCCTGCCCAGTGCAGTCCGGTGAACACCGAGTCCATGTCTTTCCTAGTTCTGTAAGTTACCAAGTCATAATCAAATCCTGGCCCGTCTGAACGCAGTAGTGAATTTCCTGCCACATCAGTCCCAGTAACATAGTATGATACTCGTGCCATATTTGGATTACTAGAATCATCAATAATTGCAAAGAATAACTTGTCAATGTCGTCAGTCATGTTGATCATTGTTTGGTTGATGTATTCCGCTGCGTCAGCATTACCATTACGGTTAGAGTCATGTTCTGACTCTACCCAGTAGTGAAGAGTCAATACTTCCGGTGCGCCTATTGCATCCTGAATTCGGATACGTACTGCTTGATCTTCATAACCAGCTTCGTATGCATTATCCAGAGGTGTAGCTTCTATCAGCGATGGACTAGTTGCATCAACTCGGATGGTTCGCTGCCACGATTCGTTGATTGACAAGACCTTGAGTGGGTCTCGTGGATTGTCAATTTGTACCTCATAAAACACACCCTCTGGGCGATTAATAGTATCTACAGGGACTGGGATAAAGAACTCCCCATATTGGTTGGAGCGGTCTTTTGCTTGTAGGAAGTCACCTTCAGGTGTTCGCTTGATAACTGCAACATCAAAAGTAGAGTCTAGAGGTGAGAGTGTTTCTCCAGATTTAACCCATTGATTTTCTGGCACATCATCGTGGTGGACTGCTCCATCATTGTCTCTAACCTTCATCCACCCAAGTCCATAGGATTGGTTTACACGAATGCCAGGTGTGTTACTTGTTCGTGATGATAGTGACATTGGTGAGAGACCTTGGTCATCAGTACAACTGACTCTGAATCCAACATTGCTCTGTTCGTTGAAGTTAGAGGTCACGCGGAAAGCCCAGTGGATTTCTAAAATCCCGTTACTGTTATTGGTCCATGTTGCAGAAGCATCTGGAATAATCCAGTCTTCGGGGTCATCATCAACAAGTGTTCCATCACTGTTCCAAGTTAGGGCAGGGGTTTCACTTGAGGGTTGAGCCAAAAAGGTAAGAGTTGCTGTAGAAATCCCTCCAGCATCTTCACCAATCACATGTCTACTTACGACTTCATAAGCGTCAATGGTTTCATGTAACACCATACTTTCATCCCAATTAATGTCAAGATTCACCGTTTGCATGACGTAAGTAATTGAGAATGAATTAATCACCACATTCCCTGAAGAGTCTGATTCAATTTGGATAGGAATTAGAATCGTTCCAGAACCGGTGTCTGGGATTTCATTATTTATTGCATTAACAATGGAACTACCCGAACTGCCGGTTGCTATGACTGTTGAAAGTAGGGCGTTAGTGTGAGTCCATTCAGAACTGCCATCACTACCAATGTCTAACTTCACGTTTTGAGGGGCATTAGAGTAGAGAGCGACTTGGAAGTCATCTACGATAGGGCTGTATGAGTTTCCCCCTCCAGAGTAAAAGTAGAAGCAAAGGGAGAGGTAAGTCAACCCCGTAGGGAAATTTACTGTTTGGCCAGACGTTCCCAAAGTTGTCGAAGTTCCCGATGTGCAACCGCTTGATGTGGTCCACTTTACAGATAGTGAACTTCCACCTAGTTCAGTTGCGTTCCACCATACTTGGGCAGCGACAGGTCCATTTGAGCCAGTGCCTCCAAAATATGGGGTTCGCATCCACATTAATCCTGAGGATGCGTATGAACCAGTATAACCGAGGTTAATTGTGTCAATCAGGGCAGAAACATTGCTGTTTGTACTGTTTAGGTATGCTCGCCATCCTAATTGGATTCCAGAATTTGCGAAAATCACTTTTGTTCCTATTTGTGCTTGTTTCCAAGTTATTCCACCATCATTTGTAACTTCGTATTCAACTGATGTACCAGTTGGCTTCCAAGATATTGCTGCTGTTAGTGTAAGGTCGGGGGTGGCTCTCGTTGCAATGATTGCAGATGATGTAATTATTCCAGAAGTGGTTGTGGGTGTTCCCATTGAAGTGGCAGTTGATTGGCCATTAGTCAGAATCTTGTGTGAACTTCCACTTGGACACTGGTTGTTGTAAAAACAAGTCCAAGCAATTGTTCCAGCGCCAGTTGATTCAATGCCATAATGAGCTCGGTTTGGGAACAAAATATCACCTTGATGTTCTGGCCATGCTCCACCTCTGAGGAAAACAGAGTGGTAGTTTTTCGCCTTACAATTGTTGTTACTTGCTTGCCAAGTACAGTAGACATTCACTGTCACTCTGTCCCCAGCAACATCAAGTCCCGAGGGCAGTCCCTTTCCGCTTGCGACCATCATTAACAGTTGTGTGGACAATGCTTGAACGGGGCTTGAGCGGTTGACATTCCACAAATAGTAATTGTAATTTGGATTCGAATATTGGGTTGTTAGCACATACATTTCATTGTCAACGGGGTCAAAGGCAACTCCCCCAATCTTGTAATTCCCGCCATACCATGCTTGATTGCATGACCAAACAGCCTGCCCAGCAGAATTCACAGACACAGTCCATTTTGCGATGTAGTTGTAATTCCAACTGGTGGTCCAAATAGTACCATTCCCATCGCTAGTGATGTCAGAAAGGTAACGCATAGTAGATGTTGTGCAGCTGTTATACTGCAAACTAGCAGTTCCAACCCTAGCACCAGTTGTGCTGTTATATTGATGAATAGTTGCGAAATTAGATGTTCCTGAATTAGGCCAATGAGCGACATAAGTATTATTTTCTTGGAAAGCCACAGGACCAGCATAATTCCAAACCCCTCCAGAATAGGCTGAATATCCCTGTGTAGTTGCGCCAATTAAATCAGAAGCAGCAAATCCGATTGCCCCGCCGGTTGTATTGTGAACTGTGTTTGGTGCACTAGAAATATCGTTGGTCCTTGTTAAAGTCCAACTGGCTTCACTTTGCATCTCTCTAAGGGATGTTTGATCGTTACTGACATCGATTGAGGTACGATAATCATATCCAAAGTAAGGGACATTCATTGGTCCATCTGTTGTTGAAGGGCCGCCGAAGTGTGTATTGGTAGTTGCATTGGCCCAAGTAGTTGTTGAAGGGGTTCCAGTGAGGGAGAAACTGGCAGATGTGACATCGGCACCATAGGGCATGTTCACCCCGGCTGTCCCACCATTACCTTGACCAGTGAAAGTGTGGGAGAAGCTGGTAGTACCGTCAGCAAACTGGGTTTCAGTGGTTGCTGCGATTGCTAATGGCAATACTGCGGAGAATAGCATTAACCCAACTAGGAAAAATGAGATAGTTTTGATTTGAGTAATGCATCTGAACATAGGCGGTCCCTTAGGGACCGTTAGGGTTACCATTTCAATCCTTTGTATTTAGAACAAAAAGCCGGTACACCGAAACTGTATCAATCAGGAGGCTTTCGAGCGGATGGGATTGAGATGGCGGCAGGTAGGAAGCGGAAGACATCAAAGCGAAGTTTGAAAGCATATTTTGGAGAGTTTTGGGAGAACCAAAGAGACCGTCACTTGGTTATTTTGGGAATGCTGACAGTTCTCACTTTTGCATTGATGTTGTGGGCTTTGGCCTTCTTCACAATATTTGCTTCAAACGCACAACAGGAAGCCAATAGTTGGGCGAATTTGACGGCTGTAACATGGGTTGGAGTCTTACTCGCTTTCGTTCTATTATTGTTTGTTATTCCGGAGTTTTTCCATTATCTTGGAATACGTAATTCTCTAGTTGATATGCTAGAAACAGACTCGCGCGCGGAGATGCAAAAAAACAAGAAAGAATTGGATGAGGCGGCGGAATTACTCGCTGGCGCTTGGCCAGCAAGAATCGAGGCTAAGAGAGTGGAGTTAGGATTACGCCGAGAGATGCCCGAGGGTATGGAATTACCAGCCAATGAAGGTAACGAATTATTTGGCGGATGGTTGAACACAAAGTATTCACGATTAGCTCAGAGATTTCCGGACTCTAATATCTTCAAAGACCCGGGCATTAACAAGTTGATATTATTCAGTTCACTTACTGGATTGGTGTTATTTGTCTATAATGCAACGATTGGATTAGCGCGCGAAACGGTGTCTAGTCCACGTAATATGAGCGTTGACTTAACCTCAATCATGAATGGTGGGGAATATAATGCAACTTGGGCTCCACACTTGGATTTAGTTGGAGGGATTTTGATTGCTATATTTGCGGTTATTCTTTTCATGACTGGACCCGCGTCCACTGACGAGGATGATTCAAAGAGTGACTCAATTCAAGAAGAAGAATGAATGAGGCGGTAATAGATGGCCACACCTCTAGGCTGGATACGCGAAGCATTACTCGCAATCGGATTAATTTCGCTTCTAGTAATTGGCCTATGGGCAACCACTGGCACCGTACCTCCAATGGTAGTTGTTGAGTCATCATCAATGATGCATGATAGTGAAGGAGAAGTTGGGGCGATTGACCCTGGTGACCTAGTCCTCGTCATGTCAACGTCGCGCCGAACCAAGATTATTAGCATGGCAGAAGCAATGGAGGAAGGTGGCGAATTAGAAGGATGGGAATCACATGGTAAACCCGGAGATGTCATCATCTACAAGAAAAATGGTGGTATTGACACTCCAGTAATTCACCGAGTAATCCTTGAAGCGGTAGCCAATGGTACTGTTACTCCAACAGATCGCTCACGTCAACTTTGTTCAGAGGGTAGTTGGGACCCAATTTCAATTGATGCTGATGGGCTGGCAGGAACTTGTGTCCTCACTTGGGATGCACCTGGTACTACAGTGCTAAATCAGGTCTCAATAAATTGGTCATTTGATAATGTTGAATGTCCCGGAAATCCACATGGTTTGATGGTTCAGGAGTGGGACCCAGGACACGCAGGTTACCTTACTTTGGGGGACAATAATCGGTGTGATGTGGACCAAGGCTCTCAGGCATATCCTCTTGCAGGAGGACTCACTGATGAGAATGGTGACCGTGTTACTGCGGTACGTTCAGACTGGGTAGTTGGGGTTGCAGGTGCTGAACTTCCATGGCTTGGTACAATCAAACTAGCAGCCTCATCAAATTCAGCACAAGTCACAGGCCACAGTTGGAGGATGCTGGGGGCAACAGCAGTTATCCTTCTACTGGGGACATTTGTTGTTGAGCGGGCTACTGAAAAATTGTTGATAGGTGCTCCTGAAATCGCTCAGGCGAATGAAGAACAGGCAAAAAATACTGAAGAAGAGTAACTTTCTTTTTCATTTAGATTAGCATTGGCAAGGCGACGATTAGTATCATCATTCCCATCAGGATTAGACTTGACATGCTTGAAATTTTGTGGGCTGTATTCTGCACATTAATTGGGTGGGAATTAGGGAAGAACTTAGCGAAGAAAGCGAAGTAGTCGTGCAAGCGATCCCTCAATAGATGGCCCCCATCAAATGGTAGAATTGGAATCAGATTGGCGAAGCCAAGTAACACATTCATCCAAGTTATCCAAAACAATAGATGAAGCAGAATCATAGTACCCTCTAATCCAAGGAAGGTTTCACTATCAAGAAGTTGTAATTCCTGTTCATGCATGATTTCACCTTTGTTGTCAATTGGATTGAAGATGAGCTTTAATGGCTGAATCGCTAAACCTACAGCCAATGGAATAGGGTCTTTTGAAGCACTTGATGAAAGAGGTCCTGCTAGTTCATTGGCTCCAGCATCATTTGAGGATAAACCCATTACTCCAAGGAACGCATCTCCTTCTTCTATGCCATAAGCAGCAATTATCTGAGGGTCTGTTCCTAAATCAAGTTGGTATTGATATTGGTCAGCAAGTGTTAGGTTGATGTCGCGTTGTTGTCGCTCACCTTCACTATCTGCAATAGTGAGAACGGTGAGCGTGATGTTATCACCGGCTTGGTGTGAGTCAAGGAAGGAGGTGAAATCATTTCTATCATCCATTATTGTGCCATTCGCATGGGTTATCACTTCCCATGGTTGTAGGCCTGCTTCAGAGGCTGGTTGTTCGTCAATGATTCCTTCAGCATGTACTCCATTGATTGCTGGAGTAAGGGTGTTGGCAACCAATGCCATTGCAATAAAAAATATGAATGCGCCGTAGATATTTATTGCTGGGCCAGCGGCAAATACACGTTGCCGTTCACGTCTAGGTGCCCGCATTATTTCTCTACCTTCCGGCTCTGCAAATGCGCCTATAGGAATCAATCCTAGAATTAGTAATCCAAAACTGCGAACTCTCATTCCGTGGGCACGGGTCAAAATCCCGTGCCCATATTCGTGTATGACTAAGGCTACTATCAAGCCAACCAATCCCCAAACTAGTGGGATAGTTGGTGAAACACCGGGAATTAAAATAATTTCAGATGGTGAAGCAGGTTCAAGTTCAGTTGGATACATCAATGTGACAATGAAACTGAAAACGAAGACAATCAGCACAATTGCGCTTATGAATCGGCAAGTCCAAAGGCCAATTTCCCCAAAAATTCGCCATGCTTTACGGGGTTTGGAAATGATGTCGGACCATTAGGATGACCCCCAAAACCCTAGTTGCATCCCACTTGTCAAGAATTCCTTGTGCCTCAAGTCGTTTGAGTAGTATGTACCATACTACAATTCCAAGAACCGACCAATGAATCTGGATCGCAATGATGCTGGCTATGACAATGAAGGTTAGTTCGCGAAACCGAGATGGTGTCTCCTCTGCTTGCACGTAGGCTGCTTAGTCCTGCCCTCTTTGAACCTGCGCGTTAAGTGAGATGCATAGCACTCATAGGTGAGTACTGCTTGAG